>Ga0209582_1000677_pt1 | contig 19230 bp, 14 predicted proteins | sample KloWWTmetKNB5Kit_FD_187176 | JGI IMG/M metagenome (GOLD analysis project Ga0209582, IMG submission 187176) | Active sludge microbial communities from Klosterneuburg, Austria, studying microevolution and ecology of nitrifiers - Klosterneuburg... | ecosystem: Engineered > WWTP > Aerobic digester >...
ATCGGTCACCACCTCCACGCTGTTTTGGTGGGGGATGAGGTCGCGGACGGCTTCGTTCTCTTGCACCACCGCGCCGCGCCGCGCCGCGAGAGAAGACATCGCCAAAACGCAGCGCGTGGCGTTCAACACGCCGGCATCGGGCGAATACACGCCCATGGCATCTGCGCCAAGCGTGAATTGCGGGAACCGCCGCGCCAGCGCAGCGCGATCCAAAATTTCATACGCGCCGCCCGCCGCCGCCAGCGATTGCGCCACCTCGTTTACCTCCGCAAACGCGGCTGGCTCGTTTGCAAAATCCAGCCCGCCCGTGTCGCGCAGCAAAGTCTCGCCCGCTTCGGCCTCCAGCTCACGCCACATCGGTTTGCAGCGCATGGCAAACTGGGCGTAAGACAGTTGCGGGTAAGCGTAGCGAAAGATGCGCGACTCGCCGTGCGAGCTTCCGCGGGTGTGGCCAATGCCGAATTGCTCCAGCAAAAGGACGCGGCGTTTGTCTTTGGCAAGGTGATACGCGGCGGCGCTGCCCATGGCGCCCGCGCCAATGATGATGACATCGAACATGGTGCGTATTGTATGGGAGGGGATGGGGGCTAGGGGTTGGCAGTGAGACTGCCGTTACTCAATACCCAATACACCAGCCCCCATCCCTTAACCCCCAAACCCTAATACAATGCACACCCAAAGAGTGGTGCCATGACAAAAATTGTTCTCATTGGCGCGGGCAGCGCCAGCTTTGGCCCGGCCATGCTGGGTGATATTGCGCTTCACGCGGCGCAACTTTCGCCGTGCCAGGTGTGGCTGGTAGACACCAATGTGTCCTCGTTGCAAATGATGGCGCAATACGCGGCGCGGTTGTTTGCCGGGCAGGATGGCCTCTCGGTTCACGCCACCTCAGACCGCCGCGAGGCCCTGCCGGGCGCGGATTTCGTCATCGTGTCCGTGGCGGTCAACCGCATTGCCGCCTGGAAGCGCGACTGGCAGATTCCGCTAAAGCACGGGGTGCGGCATGTGCTGGGCGAGAACGGCGGCCCCGGCGGGTTGTCTCATGCCATGCGCAACATCCCGCTTCTTCTGGCCATTGCCAAAGATGTGGAAGCGCTCGCGTCAAACGCATTGCTGCTCAATTTCACCAATCCGTTGCCGCGCCTGTGCCTGGCGTTGCACCTGCACACAAAGGTCAAGTTCGTGGGGTTGTGCCATCAAATTGGCAAGGGTTACCGGCTGGTGAATGAGGTTCTTGGGCTGGTGCCCGCGCCCGCACAAGATGCCCGCGCCTACCAGCGCGCGCTGGAGGAACGCTATCATCTCGTGGCGGCGGGGTTGAATCACTTTACGTTTATTTTGGCGATGCGCGACCGGCTGACCGGCGAAGACCTTTACCCGCGGTTCCGCGAACGGGTGGCGCACATGCCGCCCTCTTTCGAGCTGATGTCGCGCAGGTTGATGGATGCGTTTGGGTTGTTTTGCGCCACCGGAGACGGCCACGCGGGGGAATACGTTGGCTTCGCCGCAGATACCATCCCCCTGACTGGCTACGATTTTGACGCCTACGAGGCAAAAAGCCGGGCGCAATGGGCCGAGATTGAGCGCGTGGCGAATGGAAGCCAGCAAGTGGCGTTGAGCGATCTGAGCGCCAGCGGCGAGCGGGCCATCCCCATCATTTGCGCCATCCGGCAAAACAAAACACAAGACGAGTTAAGCGTAAACCTGCCCAACGCGGGCTACATCCCCAATTTGCCAAATGATGCAATTGTGGAAGTGCCGGGCGTGGTGCAAAACGGCACGGTGCGCGGGGTGCGCGTGGGCGAACTTCCGCGCGGGCTGGCCTCCATGCTGCGCCGCGAGGCCGATATTCAGTATTTGGTGGTGCAGGCGGCGGTGAATGGTGACCGTAACGCCGCATTGCAGGCGTTGCTGCTAGACCCGCAAATCAGGTCGTATGCCCAGGCCACCCACTTGCTGGAGGAGCTTTTGCCTTAACTTAAAAAACTGAAGGGGTTTCTTTTTATCTCTCGCAAAGATGCCAAGAATTCTTTTCGTCTTTGCGAGAGATTTTCAGACGTGTTGATAGCGCGTGTTATTTAATCAGACCGGCCCGTCTGGCCCAGTCTACGCGCTGCTGAAGATATTCCAGCGAGATATGCTCGTTTTTGGCGATGGCCGCCCAGTCTGGCAAACCCAGCTTGCTGGTGCGAATGGCCTCCATGATGATATTTTCCAGCTTCGTGGCGTTTATCTCCACGTTGGAGGTTTCCACCGGCGCAGGTTTTGGGGTTGATTTTGCTGCCATAAAATTTTTAGAGCCTGCGGTTTCTAAAAGCCGCAGACTCTTTTATCCTCTGATATTATTATTTTACACATTGAACAACACGGCGACATCTTCACCACGGACTTTTCGCTCTTTTCTCACCCTCAGAAACATCATTTTGGGGGCGACGATAGTGCTTTTGCTCGCAACACCACTGCTAAACGAGGCTGAAATTACGGCGCTGGTGTCTGGCGTGGCGGTGCGCCAGAACAATATGAGCACCCCGGCGTGGATCAAGGCCATCAAAGATGTGGGTTTGCTGGTGATGTGCGCCGCAGCCGGATGGGCCACCTTGCGCCAAATGGACTCCGCCCAAAAACGAACGTTGTGGGCGTATGGGTTGGTTACGCTGGCCGCCGCCGCCTCGGCCATATACACGCTGATCGCAAACCCCATCGGCCTGGATGACCGCGTTTTTCTGGTGATGGCCGGTGCGCGCTGGTTTTTGCCGGTTGTGCTGGCCTGGCTGCTCATTGGCAAAATAGACGCGGCGTTTATGCGCGTGGTCGCCCGCGTGGCGGCTGTGCTGTTTTTGGTGTCGTTTGCTTTTCAATTATTTTTGGCTTTTCACGCCACAAACGGCTATGGCTTCAACCAATTTGGGTTGCCAGAGCGCGTTTCTGGCGTATTTTTGGTGGCCAACACCGCCGGGTTTTACGCTTGCATCGCCGCATTTTTGGCTTATTACTATCTGGAAGGCTCGCCGTTGCGCTGGCCCGTTCTCATCCTCGCGCCGGTCAGCATTTTTTTCACCCAGTCTGGCGGGGCCATCATGGGGCTGGCGTTGTTGCTCTGGCTTGTGCCGATGGGTCGCCGCTGGTTGCGCGCCCGGCTGATTCTGCTGCCCATTTTGGGCGTGGGGATGCTGCTCAGCTTGCAATTTCTCACCGCCCGCAGCGATTTGTTGCGCGTGTCTGGGCAGGGGCGGCTGCGCATTTTCACGCAGGCCGTCACCGCGTCTGGGTTTATCTCCAATCAGTTTGGCAAAGGCACAAACAGCGGCGTCATGCTGCGCTCGGTGGGCGTAGACACCCAATCGCAAATTACCGATTCTTTTTATGCCAGCGTGGTCACCAACACCGGCGCGTTTGGCCTGTTTGCGGTGATGGCTTTTCTGGCGGTCGCGTTTTTCATCTGCCTGCGTTTTGCGTGGAAAACCGGCCGGATTGAGCCGCTGGCGTTTTGGGGGCTGTATGCCTCGTTTGGCGCAACCACCTCTTTTACCGAGGCCTTCCCCATGAACCTGCTCATGGCGGTGTGGATTGGCGCGTTCACGCCCGCGTTGCTGGCATTGCAGCCAGAGCCAGAAAAGCCGCCCATCAGCCGCAACACGCTAAAACTGGAGTGGGGCGCGCTGGCTGTGTTCGCGGCTTTGGCAATCATTCTGGGCACATCGCCCGCGCTATACGCCATCCGCCTGCTGGGGGTAAAAACCGAGCTTTTGAACATGACCCCCCAGACCGACCCAGCCGTTTTTCAGGCCCGTGCCACGCAGGTGGAATCAAATTTGAAAGACATTGCCACCTTGCAGCCAGACCGCCCCAACGCCAGCATCATGACCATTGAGCTGGCGGGGAAATACGGCCAGCGCGGCGATTGGGTTGGGGCGATACAGGTTATGGCGCGGGTGCGAACAAACGCGCCGCGCGATTACCAGACCATGCAGGCCGCCCGCGATATTTACAACCAACTCAGCGACCTGGTCGTAAAACAGCCAGAGCTTTTGGCGGCGTTTCGCCAGCACAGTTTTGGCTTTCAGGATTACGTTGAGCTTGGGCATTACGCCATGGCCAATGGTCAATACCGGGCGGCGGCCACATGGTACGAACTTGCCCAGGAAATTGGGCCAGACCGCCCCGATGTTGGGCGCGATATGTGGCAGCGGCTGGGCGTGGCCTATATGCTCTCGCTCGAATATAACAAAGCGATGGCCGCCTTTACGCAAGCAAAAGACCAGCCGCCGGGCGGCCCGGTGAATTGGAAGTCTGGAAGATACTATCCCAGCAATCCTTTTTATCAGGGCTATGTTGACCTTCTTACCGGGGCGGGATGCCTGGAGAACCGCGCGGATCGCACCGCGGATGTGCTGGGGCGCGACCCCAAATACATTTTGCGCATGGCCGAGCTGGCCTGGTTTCAGGGGCGCTGGCAAGATGCAACGATGTGTTATGCCTTGCAAGAACTTTCTGAAACAAACAAGCCCAAAACACCCGCCACGCCAGAATTATTGATGCGCAAAGCATCTGCCGCGGCGCTGGCGGGCAAGCCCGATGCCGCCGCGCGGGCCGCGCTGGTTCACACGGTCGCAATTCAGCCAGCGGCCCCCACCCAACTGAGCAACGCCGACTTTACAAACATGCTGCCAGCCGAACAGTGGCCCATATTTCAAACCACGTTCCTCTCCGATGCGCTGGCAAAACGCGCCGCGCCCTTTGCGCATTCGCCGCTGCTGGTTGCGCTGGTAGATGTGGCCCAGCCGGGCGCATATCGCATCACGGCGCAGCTTGCGCCCGGCCAAAGCGCCCTCAACATGGCCGTGCTGGTAGATGAGGCCGCGCCCGCCGAAACACCCATCACCCGAACGCTGACCGCGGGCTACCACCAAATTGTTGTGTTGTTCGACCAGCCCGCCAGCCAGCCCGCGCCCGCGCTGGGGGCGTTAATCGTTGAGCCTGCGCCATGATTTAACACCGATAAACTGAATGCTGGATGAATGAGATAAAAGGTTCTAAAATTCCGCGTATCTCGTTTACCCATGTTCACGCCATGAAAACGCGCTTCATCGCCGTTCTGTGCGCCATCACACTGGGGGCGGCCCCCGCCACCCAAACTTTTGCCATGCCCCAAAACACACCCAACCCAAACCCCATCACCCAAATGCAGCAAATGACGCTGGAGCAAAAAATCGGGCAGGTCATGCTGGTGGGATTTGATGGAACCAGCCTGACCCGCGAACTGCGCAAGATGATGAACGACATCCGCCCCGGTGGCATCATCATTTTTGAGCGCAATGTGCAATCGCCGCGCCAACTGGCCGAGCTGATTGCCGGGCTGCAAGACATGGCCCGCGCCAACGGCAGCCCGCCGCTGTTTGTGGCGATTGACCAGGAAGGCGGCACGGTGGCCCGCCTGCGCGAATCGCGCGGGTTTACCGAATATCCCAGCGCGATGGCGATTGCCGCCACCGGCGACCCAGCCAACGCCAGCGCGGCGGCGCATTTGGCCGCCAGCGAGTTGCGGGCGCTGGGGTTCAACATCAATTTTGCGCCGGTGCTGGATGTGAACAACAACCCGCGCAACCCCGTCATCGCCCAGCGCTCGTTTGGCTCGGACCCGGCGCAAGTGGCGCAGTTTGGCGTGGCCTACATTCAGGCGTTGCAGGCCGATGGGATTTTGGCGGTGGGCAAGCACTTCCCCGGCCACGGCGATGTGATGACCGACTCGCACGCCAGCCTGCCCAACGTGCCATACGCCCGCGAGCGGCTGGACGCGGTGGAGCTTGCCCCGTTCCGGGCGGCCATCCGCGCAAGCGTGGCTGGGATCATGACCGCGCACATCACCTTCCCAGAACTGGACGCAGACAAAAATTTGCCCGCCACGCTCTCATCCGCTATTTTGCAAAACATATTGCGCGGGCAGATGGGTTTTGACGGCTTGATTTTCTCGGACTCGCTGGATATGGGCGCGCTGGCAGACAGCGGCCACCCTTTGCCCGGCGCGGCGGGCGAGTCTTTGGCCGCCGGCGCGGATGTGCTGGACTTCAACACCGACGCGGCCTTGCTCCGCCGCGTAAAAAAAGACATGCTGGCCCGCGCCGAGGCCGACCCAGCTTTCATCACCCGGCTGGATGAGGCCGTCACGCGCATCCTTCGCGCCAAAAACCTCCTCTCTTTTGGGGAAGAGTTGGGCGCGGACGATTTGGATTTGGTTGGCTCGGCGCAAAACAGGGCCACCGCGCAAGACCTCGCCAACAAGGCCATCACGCTGGTGAAGGATGACGCGGCGCTCGTTCCGCTTGCGCCCAGCGCCAAGGTGCTGGTGGTAGAAACGCCTCAGGCCAATGGGCTGGGCAAATTGCTGGGCGCAACCGCGCATCACGTGGGCGAGAAGCCGGGGCTTTTGGAGATTCGCCGCGCCATCGCCGCCGCCAAAAACAAAACGCTCATCGTGGTCGCCACCTCGGATGTGGCAAAAAATCCGGCGCAGGCCAACCTGGTGGATGAGTTGATGAATGCCGGGCTGCCGGTCATCGTGGCGGCAGTGCGCTCGCCGTATGATCTTGTTCACCTGCGGCGCGAACCGGCGGCGTATCTCGCCTCGTATGGGTCATCACCGCTTATGCTACGCGCTCTGGCCGATGTGTTATCTGGCAGGCGGGTGGCGCAGGGCCATTTGCCGGTGGAATTGGGGAGATAATTTCCACATGGATGAGGGGGATGAAAGAGATATGAGTCTTCGGAAATATCTCGTTTACCCCATTCATCCGCGTTAAACACACCATGCGTATCCTTTTTGATGGCCGCGTGATTCAGGATCACTTTCCGGGGATCGGGCGGTATGCGTTTAATCTGGCGCTGGCCTTGCGCGACCTTTTGCGCCCAAACGACGCGCTGGATGTGCTGGTGGCAAGATCGGCCAAAAATACGCGCTACGATTTAAACGCGCTAACCAGTCAAACTGCTCAAAGCGGTCTGGCTGGTGTTCACGTTATCCCCACCGATGCCGCCGTTTTCTCGCCGCAAACGGCGCTGGGCCAGTTGCCTGCGAGCAAAATTGATCTGGCACATTTTCCATATTACATCCGCCCGTATGTGTGGCGCGGGGCCAGTGTGACCACCGTTTACGACATGATCCCGTTTTTGATGCCGGAGGCGCTGGGGTCGGCGCGGGCGCGGCTGACCGTGCGCCTGCTCACGGCGCAGGCGGTGCGCGCCTCTCGCGCGATCCTCACCATCTCCAACGCCTCGCGCGATGACATTGCGCGGTTCTTTCCCTCGGCCAAAAACAAAATCACGGTCACGCCGCTGGCGCACGATGCCATGTTTTGCCCGCAGCCACCCGCGGAGATTGAGCGCATCCGCGCCAAATTTGGTTTGCCAGAACGCTTCACGCTTTACATCGCCAGCAACAAACCGCACAAAAACCTGGTGAGGCTGGTGGAGGCGTGGAAAGAACTTGTTGGGTATTGGGTATTGGGTAAGGGCGACCAGCAACCAACAACCAACAACCAACAACTCATCATCGCCGGCCATTACGACCCGCGCTTTCCAGAGGCCAAAACGCGGGTGAAGGAGCTGGGGCTGAAGCAGAATGTGCGCTTTATTGAGAATGTGCCCAATGCAGATATGCCCGCGCTGTATTCGGCGTGCGCGCTGTTCGTGTATCCATCTCTTTACGAAGGCTTTGGGCTGACCCCGCTGGAGGCGATGGCGTGCGGCGCGCCTGTGATTTGCTCAAACACATCCTCCATGCCAGAGGTGATGGGCGAGGCGGGCATTTTGGTGAACCCGGCCTCGCCCAATGAAATTGCGCAGGCGTGTCTTCGCGTTTTGGGCGATGAGGCTCTGCGCGGTCAGCTCCGCGCGCAAAGCCTGGCCCGCGCCGCGCAATTTAGCTGGCGCAAAACGGCAGAAGAGACAATAGGGGTGTATAGGCTGGTTGCTAGTGGCTAGTCGCTGGTCGTTGGTGACCAGCAATAAACAACATGAAAATCGTTCACATTTACAAAGACTACTACCCAATTTTGGGCGGGATCGAGAATCACATCCGGCGGCTGGCCGAGGCGCAAAGCGCGGCGGGGCACACCGTGACCGTGCTGGTGACGGATCCAGTGGTGGGCAACCGGTCGTCCATCAGCCAAATGAACGGGGTGCGGCTGGTGCGCGAGGCGCGGCAGGTGAACGTGCAAAGCGCGCCCATCAGCATGCAGTTTGCGGGAGCGGTGCGGCGCGAGACAAACGGCGCGGATATTGCGCATTTGCACGCGCCCTACCCCATTGGCGAGGCGTGCAATTTATTTTTTGGCCGCGCAAAGAAAACGGTCATCACCTGGCACAGCGATATTGTGCGGCAAAAAACGTTGCTGCGCGCCTATGCGCCCATTTTGCGGCAGGTGATCGCCCGCGCAGATTGCATCGTGCCCACCAGCATGGTGTATGCGCAAACTTCGCCGTGGCTAAAAAACAACGTGGGCAAATGCCACGTCATTCCGCTGGGGGTGGATGATGTCACGTTTCACCCAGCCAGCGCCGATGACGCCGCGACGCGGGACTTGCGCGCCTCGCTGCTGGCGCGGGTTCCATCTGCCAAAATGCTGACCATTAGCGCGGGGCGGTTGCGGTATTACAAAGGCTTTGACGACTTGATCCGCGCGATGCCCACGTTGCCAGCAGAGGTGGCGGCGGTGATTGTGGGCATTGGGCCGATGGAAGCCGAGTGGAAGGCGCTGGCGCAGCAAATGGGCGTGGCCGACCGCGTTATTTTTGCGGGCGAGGTGAGCGACGCCGAACTGCCCGTGTATTACCGCGCCTGCGATTTGTTTGTGTTGCCTGCCAACGCCCGCGCCGAGGCGTTTGGCACGGTGATTCTGGAGGGCATGGCGAGTGGGCTGCCGGTGGTGTGCACCGATGTCGGCTCGGCGACATCGTGGGTGAACCAGCACGAGCAGACCGGCTATGTCATCGCCCCGCATGACCCCGCCGCGCTGGCCGGGCGCATCCGCGCGTTTGCGCAGTCGCCCGCGTTGCGCGCGGGCATGGGCACCGCCGCCCGCGCCCGCGTGGAGGCCGAATTTACCGAAGCCAAAATGATCGAGCGCGTTGAGGCGTTGTATCGCGCTCTGATAGCAGGCGCAGCGCAGCCTCGTCTATAATCTCTCGCGGAAAAAGATATGAAAACAAAATCCCCGGAAACCATCTACCGCTGGGCAAAACGCCCGGTCAAGGGCCTCATCCAACTGACCCGATACAAGGAATATGTGTTTTTTGTGGCGGTAACCACCATGCTGGGCGCAAAGCTGGGCGGCGGCCAGCTTGACCTGCGGCTGCTCATTGTGTTTTTGGCGAATGTGCTGGTGGTTGGTTTTGCCTTCATGTATAACGATGTGGAAGATGCCCCGGATGACGCGCTGGACGCTAGAAAAGCTCTGCGCAACCCCATCAGTGCGGGGATGATCTCGCCGACCACGGGCAAGCTGGCCTGCCTTGCGGTGGCTGTTTTGCTGCTGGCGCTGTATGCCACCCTGGGGTTGATGACCTTTGCGCTGGGCGCGTTGTGCCTGCTGCTGGCCTTTTTGTATTCGTGGCGGGTGGCCCGGCTAAAGGCCATCCCCGTGGCCGACCTGATCTCGCACAGCCTTTCGCTGGCCGGGTTGCAATTTTTGTGCGCTTATTTTGCCTATGATCACGGCAAGCCGTATGGCTGGCTGCTGTTTCTCTCGCTGGTGTTCTTCTCTGTGTATGGCGAGTTGAACAACGAAGTGCGCGACATTGAAGTGGATCAAAAGGCGGGCATCAAGCACACCGCCAACCTGATTGGCCTGCGCCCAACCAAAGCCTTGATGATCACCTGCGTTGTAGCCGGGTTTGCCGTGTTCTTCGCCTTCATCGCTCTAGAGTTCATCCCCTGGTGGATTTTGCTTGGCCCGGTCATCATTGGCCCCATGCTGATGGCCCCCCAAATCTGGAAACTGATCCGCCAGCGGCGCAGCTTTTTGGATGACCGCGAATCTCTGCACAACCCAATGGTCATCGCCGGGCTGCTCACAATGGTGATTTGGTTTGTGGCAGACAAACTGCCCATTGGATGATGCAAGCAAGAGGCGGCTGTTCGAATAACTCGCAGCCGCCTCTTGTTTTTTTATTTGCCATGTCTACACGTATTTTCCTCATCCGGCATGGCGCAACCCAGCTTAGCGCCGAGAACCGCTTTTCTGGCGCGGGCGACGCCCAGCTTTCTGAGGCGGGCCGCGATCAGGCACAGCGGCTGGCCGAGCGGCTCAAGTCGCTCAAAATCAGCGCGGTGTATGCCTCCAATTACGACCGCGCGGTAAACACCGCCGAGATTTTGGCGCAACCGTTTGGGCTAAAGGTGTATCAGCGGGATGGCCTGCGCGAGATTTCGCATGGCCGCTGGGAAGGCAAAACCCGCGACGAGGTGGAAAAACTATACGGGAACGAATATGTGATGTGGGAAGACGACCCGTATTCGTTTGCGCCAGATGGCGGCGAGACCGGCCTGGCTGTCACCGCCCGCGCCCTGCCCATTTTGCTGGAAATTGTGCGCGCACACATAGACGAGAACGCGATTGTGGTTTCGCACAAGGCCACCATTCGGCTGCTGGTCAGCTCGCTGCTGGGTTTTGACCCGCGCATGTATCGCGATCACCTCGACCTCAGCCCGGCCTCGCTCACCATTTTGGACTTTAACGCGGCGCTGCGCCCGCGCCTGACCTTGTATAACGACACGGCGCATTATTCCAATTTTGGCATGGCCATCCCCGCCACGCCGCAAGGGCATCTTTCTAAAGATTGGGACGAGAAGAAGTGAGAATGCTGAAAAACGCAGGCTCAATCAGACCGTCTTAACATCACCAGCGCATCGCCAGCGGTAATAACCGGCGCATTGATAAATTTTTCCACGGCGGGTGTGTGAATATGTTTGCGGTCAAAACTCACCAGCGCATCCACTTTGGCCTTGCGGGCTGCCGCGATGATGGGCGCGTCGTCGGGGTCGGCTACCACCGAGACTGCAGCAGCTACTTCATTTTTGTCTGCCTCGCAAAATTGAAAGATACGCGATTGACAAAGCGCGGCAAAAGACTTTTTCAGAGTTGGATATTCTTCTTCTATCACCTCATTAGCCTCATCAAGCGCGTGCTGATTCACAAAAAGAAAACCTTTCTGGCTTTACCCTGTTCTGCCAATTCCTTTGATGCGCCAGAGCGCGAATACACCATCGCGAAAATAATATTGGCGTCAAGAAAAAGCCTGAGCATGGTATTTCAATCTTTTTCTTTCAATTTTTTATACAAATCAGGATACGTTTCACGAAAAATTTTTGCGCGAATCTTTCGGCTTTGCTTATCCCAAGTTTCATACGGAATTCCGGTTTCCAGAAAAAACTCGTCCAACTCGGCGGCCTTCTGAGCCATCTCGGTGGTGGGGCGCAGGGTCACTTCGCCATTGTCTTTGATGACAAAAGCCACTTCCTCGCCCTGCTTAATGCCCAATTTTTCGCGAACAATCTGCGGCACAGTGAGATAACCCCGCCCCTGAAGTTTTGAAGTGATGACCTGCATGGTGATTTCTCCGTTTTTATAAAACCGTCTTTAACTGCAATGACTGCATTGTAACATTTTGGCAAATTGCGCTTATACTCCCGGCTCATGAGCGCCACACAACCCATCCGCCGCAGGCTGAGCGCCCCGCGCCAGGCCATGCTCTCGCTGTTCTGGTTTGGCATTGAGGCCCACTGGACCGCGATCCTCATCACCACCCTGCCCAGCCAGGCTTTTTTGATTGGCGGCGATGCGGTAAAAGGCCGCACGCTGGCAACCGTGCTGGCGGTGGGCGCGTTTGTCAGCATGTTGGCCGCGCCGGTGTTTGGCGCACTCAGCGACCGCATTGTGACCCGCTTTGGGCGGCGCCTGCCCTGGATGGTGATCGGCACACTCATGAACATCATCGGCCTGGCCGGGCTGGCGGCGTTTCCGCGCGCCAATGACCCATCCAGCCTGATGCCGTATGTGCTGGCGTTTATGTGGGTGGAATTTTGGAACAACGTGGCTACCGCGCCGTATGCGGCTCTCATCCCAGATTGCGTGCCGCCAGAACAGCGCGGCAGCGCCAGCGGGTGGATGGGTTTGATGCAAATGCTGGGTAACGTGACCGGCGGCGTCACCGGGCTGCTTTTCTCGCGGGCCGATGGCAGCGTGGACATCACCGGCATTTACATTTTTCTGGGCGTTATTCTTTTTGCGTGCATGGCGGTCACCGTTTTGTTTGTGAAGGAGCCTGCGGTGACGCGAACGCCGCCGCCGTTTGAGCTGCGCTCGTTTTTGCGCGGGTTAATCTCGCCGCTGCAAGACCACGACTTTCGCTGGGTGTTTTGGACACGCTTTTTGATGACAATGGGCGTGTTCACGATTCAGGAATTTTTGCAGTATTTCTTCCGCGATGTGGTGAAAGACTTTACGCTGTTTGGGACAAAAGTGGCCGAGAACGCCGAGAGCGCGGTGACCTTCTTCACCCTCGCGCTGCTCATTGGCGCGGTGGCCAGCACGCTGGCGGCGGGCATCCTCTCCGACAAAGTGGGCCGCAAGAAAGTGGTCTACATTTCATCGGCCTTGCAGGCGGTGGTGCCCATCGTGTTTTTGTTTTTTGTCTCCATGAACGTGACCGTTGGCATGGGCATCATCTTTGGGCTGGGGTATGGCGCATACACCGCGGTAGATTGGGCTTTGGCCAGCGATGTGCTGCCCAGCGAGGACGACTACGCCAAAGACATGGGCGTGTGGCACGTGGCGCACACGCTCCCGCAGGTCATCGCCACGCCCATCGCGGGCAATGTGCTGGATGGCTTTCAGGCGATGGGACGCGCGGGCGGCATGGCAAACCTGGGCTACAACGCCATCTTCATCCTCGCGGTCATTTATTTTGCGCTGGGCACCGTGCTGGTGAGGAAGATTCGCAAAGTGAAGTAGTCTGGCAAACTGATTTATCGTTTCAAAACCCGCACAACACCCATTTTGCGGGTTTTTGTTTATACTCGGCCCACTATCACACAAGGCTAGCCAAATTTGTCTGGCCGTTTACATATTGCTTACACAGGAGGAGTTATGCAAGGGAGGACTGGGAAAGGTGTCGCATTTGGTATTTGTGGTTTGGTTTTGGGGATGGCGTTTGGGCTGGCGCGGTCTGCGCCCGCAAGCGCAGCGACCATTGTTGTGAATGACCCTGTGGATGTGATGGGCGTAAATGGGGCATGTTCTCTGCGCGAGGCCATCACCTCCATCAACATTGGCGCGCCCATCAACATAGATTGCCCCAACATGGTCGTGCAGCCATTTGGCACAAACGACACGATCAACTTGACCGTAAACACGCAAATTGCGATCAATGGCGCATCGGAAGATGCTAATTTAACTGGCGATTTTGACATTCTTCAACCGGTGGTGATCAACGCGGCAGGGCCAATTGCCGGGCCCGTGCCAGCCATGTGCGCCATTGCGCCCGCCATGCCCGCGCCGTGCGTGTCTGCGGCGGCCAGAGACCGCGTGTTTGATGTATACGCGCCCAACGTGGTGTTCAACAACTTCTCAATCGTGGGCGGAGATGCGCCATCGCCAGAGGGCGGCGGGGCGATTCGCATCAACGGACCTTCGCCGATCCTTGCGGGAGATCTAAAACTAAGCGGCATGATGGTGGGCCGCAGTTTTGCCAACATCATGCCCGGCATGGATGGCGGGATTATTTGGAATAACAGCAAACTGACCGCAGACAGCTCGTTTATCTTTCAAGGTCGCGCCTCTCAGTTTGGCGGCGGCATTTACAACACAAATCTTGGATCAATAACGTTAAACCGCACCGTTGTATCTTCAAACATGGCCGATATAAACGGCGGCGGGGTTTACAACACGGGAACTGCGTCAGCCCTCGGCAAAAGCAAAATTTATAGCAATACAGCCACCAGCAACGGCGGGGGCGTGTATAACGCAAGCCTTGCCCTGGCAGAGTTTGTAGACACAGAAATCTATCTAAACGCCGCCAACGCAGGTTTGGGGTTGTATAACGTGGGCACATTTGCCGGATGGACGATGTTGATATACAGCAACACCGCCGCGGTTACCTCCAACGGCGGCGGCATTTACAACTCTGGCGATTTGCTGATTGCGGCCGACAGCCGCATCTTTGCCAACTCGGTGAGCAGCGGCGGCGGCATCTATAACCTCAAAAAAGCCGAGGTGGCCGGCACGTGGATTTATTCCAACACGGCCTCGTTAGGAACAGCGGCGGGCATTTACAATGCGGGAGAATTTTTGCTCTCGCAATCGGTGGTCGCTTCCAATACGATGTCTTTGGCCTTTATGGCTGGCTCTGGCATTTGGAATGAGACCGGAGGCATTTTCACTTCCACAAACACCCTGGTGCAAGGCAACACTGGCGGTGATTCTGGTTTGGGCGTGGGCAACGATGACCACGCGCAGTTTTTGATGATTGGCGGGGCAGTGCGCAACCACACCGCCAGTTCAGATGGGGCAAATGTGTATAACAGCGGCAGTTTTGCAATGACCGCCGGGGCGGTTTTGGAAAATGGCAAAGCCAGCGCCGCGGGCGGCAATTTGTATAACGACTCGGTTGGCAACGCTTACATCATCAACTCGAACATTCTATCTGGCACGGCCACAAGCGGCGGCGGGGTGTGGAACGCGGGCAGCGTGGTGATGACCGGCGCGCGGGTGATTTCAAACGTCGTCTCGCAATATGGCGGTGGCATATACACCAGCGGCTTTGTCACCCTGACCAGCGGAACACAGATAGACAAAAACACAAGCACCTACGGCGGCGGGTTGTATATAAACACAAACGCCAGCGCGTTCATCCTCGGTTCGCGCGTGTTCAGCAACACCGCCATTCTTGGAGGTGGGATGGAAAGCGCGCTGACCAGCACGCTCATCATCTCCAACAGCCTGGTGTATTCCAACGCCGCCTCCACCATTGGCGGCGGGTTGTATACGCTGGGGTTCACCTCCATTGAGCAGAGCGCCGTGCTGAGCAATGTTGTGTCTGTCGGCAGCAGCGGCGGATGGGGCAATGCGGGCGCGGCGTGGGTGACCAACACCACGTTCAGCGGCAACTACGCGGGCAGCAGCGGCGGCGCCATTCTGAACACCATAAGCGGCGGGGCAACCGGCGCGATGACGCTGACCAATGTCACCGTCGCCAACAACACAACGCCCTCCAACTACGCGCTGAGCAAAGCCGGGGCGGCCAGCCTTACGCTAAAAAACACGCTGGTGGCAGACAACATGCCCGCGAACTGCGGCATTTCCGGGGCCATTATTTCTTTGGGCTACAACCTGGATAGCGGCTCTACCTGCGGGCTGTCTGGCTCTGGCGACCAAAGCAACGCCAGCGCAAATCTATCTCCGCTGGCAATGAACGCGCCCGGCAACACGCCCACTCACGCGCTAAAGGCGGGCAGCGCGGCCATCAACAGCGCCACAAACGCGGGATGCCCATCCATTGACCAGCGCGGGGCGCCGCGCCCGCTAGGAGGCACATGCGATATTGGCGCCTACGAGAGCCAGCTCTTCCCTCGCGCATTTTTGCCCAGCTCCATGCGAGATTACTCGGCAAGCTGGTAATTGGCGGCTGGTAGCTGGCAGATGGTGGTTAGTTGCTGGTGGTTGTTGGTTGCTGGTTGATGATAAGATGACGGAAGACCGATGACGGAGGACGGAGAACGGCATTTAGATATGCCAAACAGCGGTCTTCCGTCTGCCGCCCTCTGTCTAAAATTAACAAACAACTAGCAACTGGCAACTAAATGATAGAACGAGACGACTTACGAAATATCGCCATCATCGCGCACGTAGATCATGGCAAAACCACGCTGGTGGATGGGATGCTTAAGCAGGCCCACGTTTTCCGCGATAACCAGCAAGTGGCCGAGCGTGTGATGGACAGCAACGATCTTGAGCGCGAGCGCGGGATCACAATTCTGGCAAAAAATACCGCGGTCATGTATCGCGGGGCAAAGATCAACATTGTGGACACGCCCGGCCACGCCGATTTTGGCGGCGAGGTGGAGCGCGTGTTAAACATGGTGGATGGTGTTTTGCTGCTGGTGGACGCAGTGGATGGCCCCATGCCGCAAACGCGGTTTGTGCTGCGCAAGGCGCTGGAGCTGGGCCACAAAGCCATCGTGGTGATTAACAAAATTGACCGGCCCAACGCCCGCGCGGAGTGGGTGGCCAACGCCACCTTTGACCTGTTTATTGAACTGGGCGCGACCGATGAACAGGCCGATTTTCCAATCGTGTATACCAACGCCATCACCGGGTGCGCCCGGCTGGCCCCGCACCATGCCAAGCTGGATGGCGACCTGGCGGGCGAAGGCTGCACGCTGGAGCCGCTGTTCGACGCCATTCTCAGCTACATCCCCAAGCCAAAAGTGGATTTGGACGCGCCTGGCCAGATGCTGGTGACCACGCTGGCGTATGACGATTACAAAGGCCGCATCGCCATTGGGCGGTTGTTCGCGGGCAGGCTGAGCAAATCGCAAGAGGTGGTGCGGATGCCAGTGGATTACGAGGAAGGCAACCCGCTCAAAAAATATCGGCTCACCGGCGTGTATACCCACGCGGGTTTGGCGCGGGTGGAGCAGCAAACGGTGGAGGCCGGGGACATCGTGGCCGTCACGGGTTTGGATGACATCTTCATTGGCGAAACCATCGCGGATGCCATCAACCCCAAAGCCCTGCCGCCCATACGGGTGGAAGAACCAACCGTGCGCATGGCATTTGGCGTAAACACCTCGCCATTTACGGGCAAAGAAGGTACCTATTCCACCTCGCGCAAACTGCGTGAACGGCTATACAAAGAGCTGGAAAGCAACGTGTCTTTGCGGGTGGAAGATGGCACCTCCAGTGACTTTTTCATCGTGAGCGGGCGCGGCGAATTGCATTTGGTTATTCTGATTGAAACCATGCGCCGTGAAGGCTACGAATTCCAAGTGGGCAAACCGGAAGTTATTTTTCACACCGCAAAAGATGGCACGGTGATGGAGCCATTTGAAGATTTGTATGTGGAAGTGCCGGAAGATTACGTGGGCACGGTGGTGGAAATGCTGGGCACACGCGCCGGGCAAATGCAAAACATGACGCATGGCGACAACCAAATCGTCTCGATTCATTACAAAATTCCCACGCGCGGGTTGTTTGGCTTTCGCAGCGCATCGCTCACCGCCACGCGCGGCACAATTGTGATGAACACGCTTTTCGCCGGATACGAACCGACGGCCAGCGTGACCATCCGCTCGCGCGACCGCGGCTCTTTGATTGCCTGGGAGGACGGCGAGGCCGTGACGTATGGCCTGCGCAACGCCTGGGAGCGCGGCACGCTGTTTATTGAACCTGCCACGCAGGTGTATGAGGGCATGATTGTGGGCGAACACGCCCGCCCGGATGACCTTGAGGTGAACGTATGCAAGACCAAGGTGCTGAGCGCCATGCGCACCCGCGCCTCTGACCACGACACCAGCCGCCTGCCGCCCATCCGCCAGATGTCTTTGGATGACGCGATTGAGTTTATCGCCGAGGATGAATTGGTGGAGATCACGCCAGAGAACATTCGTCTGCGCAAGAAATTGCTCACCAAAGATGAACGAGCCAAGGTGCTCTCGGCCAGAAAAGACGCGGAGCGCGAAGCCAGATAAGCAAGGTTTGTCATTTAGCTGATAAAGCTGCGAATAACAAGCCCCTAAGCGCTTGTTATTCGCAGGTTTTTGAGCCATCCATCATCCGTTATCCGCTTCCTCGCACCTAATCTAATTTTTCTCCAAAACCTTGTCAGGCTATATTGACATCATGTAGCCGTTTGGCTACAATCAAATCGTGATTGAAATTCGGAAAACAGTTCTGTTTGCCAAATGGTTGGATGGCTTGCGCGATCTGCAAGCAAGAGCGCGTATTCAGGCAAGAATCCAACGGCTGGCAGGGGGAAATCTGGGGGATGTGGAGCCTGTTGGCGAAGGCGTATCCGAATTACGAATCAATTATGGGCCTGGTTACCGCGTCTATTTCAAACAGGCCAATCATGAGTTGATTATCTTGTTGGCTGGCGGCGATAAAAAATCCCAGTCAAAGGATATAAAAACCGCATTGCGTCTTGCGCGCAATCTTTAAGGAGAAAAGTGCATGGCTAAAACACAAACAACGCGCTATGATGTTGCAGAACATCTGAGGACACCTGAGGAAATGGCAGCCTACCTTGAGGCAAGTATTGAAGAAGCAAATGGCGATGCCGCTTTTATTGCCAAAGCCCTGGGCGATATTGCCCGCGCCAAAGGCATGGCGCAGGTTGCGCAAGATGCAGGTTTATCGCGAGAAAGCCTGTACAAGGCCCTTTCTGGTGAGCGCGTTCCCGGATTTGACACCATCCTCAAAGTTGTGAGCGCGCTGGGGCTTAAACTACACGCTGAGGCCAACATTTAATCAAGCAATTCAAGAAACAAACTTGCTCATTCAACACGCATTCAGAACATGATTCAGAACTCACTGGCAAAACTTTTTAATCATCAGGCGCTCACGGCGGCAGAGGCCGAGCAGAGCATGAACCAAATCATGACCGGCGACGCCACGCAGGCGCAAATTGGCGCGTATCTGGCGGCGCTGCGCATGAAAGGCGAGGCCGCCGAGGAAATCGCGGGGAGTATGCGGGCACTGCGAGCGCACGTCTCGCGGGTTCCCCTCAGCCCCGGTATTGCAAACAAAGCCATTGATGTGGTTGGCACGGGCGGCGACCGCTCCAACACGTTCAACATCAGCACCACCAGCGCGTTTGTGGTGGCTGGCGCGGGCGTGCCGGTGGCAAAACATGGCAACCGCGCGGCCTCATCGCAAAGCGGCAGCGCCGATGTGCTGAACGCGCTGGGCGTGAAGGTGGACATGCCACCAGAAACGGTGGGGAAATGCGTGGAGGAGATCGGGATTGGGTTTATGTTTGCGCCCACCCACCACCCCGCGATGAAACACGCCGCCGGGCCGCGCCGCGAGCTGGGCCAGCGCACCATTTTTAACATCATTGGCCCGCCCACCAACCCGGCTTTTGTGCGCCATCATTTGCTGGGTGTGTGGGATAAAGCCTATGTGCGCATTTTGGCCGATGTGCTGGTGCAACTGGATGAGCTTCATGCGCTGGTGG
>Ga0209582_1000679_pt1 | contig 19207 bp, 19 predicted proteins | sample KloWWTmetKNB5Kit_FD_187176 | JGI IMG/M metagenome (GOLD analysis project Ga0209582, IMG submission 187176) | Active sludge microbial communities from Klosterneuburg, Austria, studying microevolution and ecology of nitrifiers - Klosterneuburg... | ecosystem: Engineered > WWTP > Aerobic digester >...
CATGACCGTGTTGAAGGACGTCCGCACGCTGGTGCAGGATGCCATCAACGCCGCCGCCGCTTTCTTGCAGGGCAAGACACCAGAGAAGACCAACTCGTACAACAACGGCAAGGCTGACATTGCCGCCAAGCCGTCCGCCATCGTCACCGTGACCAAGGATAACCTGAAGAAGGCTGTCATTGATTCCGGTTACTACCCGGCGAGCGACTTCAAGAATCTGCCGTAACTTTTAGAGCAAAGTTCAAAGTGCAAAGTTAAAAGCTCTGAGCGCCAAGTCTTTGGTAACCATACCGAAGACTTGGCATCTCTACTCTGCACTTTGAGCTTTGCGCTTTGAACTTCAAAAAAGTCATTATTCAGGAGAATACAAACCACATGACCACACCTATCCTGGAAATGCGCAATATCACCAAGGAGTTTCCCGGCGTAAAAGCGTTGAACAACGTCACGTTCAGCGTGCAACCCGGCGAGATTCATTGTTTGGTGGGAGAAAATGGCGCAGGCAAATCCACGTTGATGAAAGTCCTGAGCGGCGTGTATCCATTTGGGACATACACCGGAGATATCGTCGTGTCGGGGCAAACTCAAAAATACCGCACAATTGCCGACAGCGAAAAAGCAGGCATTGCCATCATCTATCAGGAATTGGCGCTGGTGCCTGAAATGACTGTTTATGAAAATATATTTCTGGGCAACGAAATAAAAAGTGGTTTCACCGTAAATTGGAATGAGACCATCAAGCGCGCGGGCAAGATGCTGGAAATGGTTGGGTTGGATGTGAATGCGGCATCCAAGATCAAGGACCTCGGCGTGGGGAAGCAGCAGCTCGTCGAGATCGCCAAAGCCCTCAGCCGCGATATTAACATTTTGATTCTGGACGAGCCAACCGCTGCGCTGAACGAAAATGACAGCGAGAACCTCCTCAACCTGCTAAAAGACCTGCGCAAAAAGGGCGTGACCTGCATTTTGATCTCACACAAATTGAAGGAAGTCATCGCCGTGGCCGACCACGTGACCGTGCTGCGCGACGGCCAGACCGTGACCACGCTGGACGCGCACAAGGGCGAAGTGACCGAGATGGCGATGATCAAGCACATGGTGGGCCGCGAGATTGACAACATTTACCCACCCCGCCCCAACAAAAAAGTGGGCGAGGTCGCGCTGGAGGTCAAGAACTGGAACGCCTTTAGCCCCAAACTCGGGCGGCAGGTGCTCAAGGATGTGAACTTCAGCCTGCGCAAGGGCGAAATCGTGGGTTTTGCCGGGCTGATGGGATCCGGGCGCACCGAGCTGGCGCACTCCATCTTTGGCAACCCGGACAAGTTCAAAACCAGCGGCGATATTTACATTGAAGGCAAAAAGAAAGTGCCAGCTGTGCCAGAGCAAGCCATTGATGCTGGCATCGCGTATGTTTCCGAAGACCGCAAAGGAAACGGCTTAATTTTGATTCAGGACGTGAAGCAAAACGTCACGCTGGCGAACCTGGAAGAAATTGCCAGCCGCGGCGTGGTGAACAAAAATGCCGAGATCAAAATTGCCAATGATTACAAGGGATCGCTCAACATTAAAACGCCAACGGTGGAACAGCGCGTGGGCAACCTGAGCGGCGGCAATCAGCAAAAGGTGTCGCTGGCAAAGTGGCTGTTTGTTGGGCCAGATGTGCTGATTTTGGATGAGCCAACCCGCGGAATTGACGTGGGCGCGAAATACGAAATTTACACGTTCATGAACAAACTGGTGGAACAAGGCATGAGCATCATGCTGATCTCATCCGAATTGCCAGAAGTGTTGGGCATGAGCGACCGCGTGTATGTCGTCTCGGAAGGGCGCATCGCGGGCGAGTTGCCCATTCAGGAAGCAACCCAGGAAAAGATCATGCACCTGGCGACGAATTAACGAGTTAAACGACATCGCAAAACTGTTTTTTAAACCACAAAAAGCACAAGATGTAACGTGCCATTTGTAAAAACAAACAAATTTCATAAATTGTTTTTTTACACATTGCACATTACACAGTTCACTCAGGAATCAACCATGTTCTTCCAACATCTTAAAAATTCACTCGCTCAGAACATCCGCGAATACGGCATGTATATCGCGCTGTTCGTGATCATGGCGATCTTCACCATCACCACGCAAGGCACGTTTATCTCATCCCGCAACCTGAGCAACCTGCTCAACCAAACCGGCTACATCGCGGTGCTGGCCGTGGGCATGACCCTGATCATCGTCATTCGCCACATTGACCTCTCGGTGGGTTTCTTGGCAGGTTTTCTGGGCGCAGTCGCCGCCATCGCCCTGAGCGCATGGCATCTGCCCGTTTTGGTGGTCATTCCGCTCACGCTCGCGCTGGGCGCAATCGCGGGGTTGATCACGGCCTTACCGGTGGCAGAAATTGGCATACCTTCGTTCGTGGCCTCGCTGGCAGGCATGTTGATATATCGTGGTCTGCTCCAGCTCGTCACACAAGGCACAGGCACCATCATCATCGCCGATGACACCTTCAACGCCATCGGCAACGGCTACATCCCAGACCTGCCCTTTACGCTTATTCCAAAAGTACACACGCTCACTTTGCTGCTTGGCATCATCGGCATTGTTTTGTATATCCTCAGCCAGATCAATGACCGCCGCAAGAAGGAATCGTATAACTTCCAAGTTCCGCCAATGGACATGTTTGTGTTGCAGCTTGTGTTTGTCTCGGCCATCATCGCGCTGGTCACATGGATTTTGGCCGGATACAACGGCTTGTCATGGACGGTGGTGATCATGCTTGTGGTCGTGGGCATCTACCACTTCATCACCACCCAAACCGTGCTGGGCCGCCACATTTACGCGGTGGGCGGCAACCCAGAAGCCGCCGAGCTGAGCGGCATCAGCGTGCGGAAGATCACATACATGGTGTTCGCCTCGATGGGTTTCCTGACCGCCTTGTCTGGCATTTTGTTCACGGCTCGTCTCAAGTCGGCCACACCGCAGGCAGGCACGCTGTTCGAACTTGACGCCATCGCTGCCGCCTACGTGGGCGGCGTGTCTGCCGCTGGTGGCGTGGGCAAAGTCATCGGCTCCATCATCGGCGCGTTGGTCATGCAATCGCTGGTGAACGGCATGAACCTGATGGGTCTGGACATCTCGTATCAATACGTGGTGCGCGGTCTCATCCTCGTGGCTGCCGTCGTCTTCGACGTGCTCACCCGCCGCCGCGCGCGCTAAAAACCAGAGTGATAGTTGAGAGTGATAGTTATAGCGGCCTGCGCTTTACTATCACTCTCAACTATCACTTTTCCTGCCGGTAAATCCCCACCAGCCGCCCCATCAACACGGCGATATAAAGCACGCCGGTCATGCCCTCTAGCGCGGCCAGCGTGCGCGCCCACGCGTTCACCGGAATGATGTCGCCATACCCGACGGTGGTGAGCGTAATCATGCTGTAATAAATCAATTGCTGCCATTGCACAGGCTGGCCCAGGCCGTTGTCAATAAAACTGTGCGGCGAGAGCAACTCAATCATGCCATACAGCGGTGTGAACAGAGAACCCAGCAAAATATAAATCGTTATCGCGGTGATGAGAACGCGGCCATCCACCATCTGCGCGTTAAAGATAAACCCAAACAATGCGCCAATAATGAGCAAGAGGCAGGGAATAAAAGCCATAAACTGCAAGACAGATAAAAACACATTACCCGGGAAGATCGTAGCCAATACCGAAGCCACCATCCATGCCAGCGCGGCAAAACTGGTGCGAATCAGACTATTTCTGTCATCGCTGGTGACCAGCACGCCAATCACAAACATCAAGGCGTATCCCGTCAAAAACAAAATAATGCCCAGCGGCCCAATGCTCAGGGTGATGGGATACCCAAAATTCAGCGCAACCACCATCACAAATAAAAAACCCACCGCGCCATACAACGGATTGAATTTTAATTTTTGCTGTTCTGGTTTTTCTTTCATGAGTTTTTGATCAAAGCATCCACAATTCTGGGCGCGGCATGGCCGTCGCCATACGGGTTGATGGCCCGCGCCATCGCCGCGTATTCCGCGAAGTCATCCAGCAATCGGCTGGCCTCGGCCACAATCCGCGCCCGGTCAGCGCCCACCAGCCGCACCGTGCCCGCGTCCACCGCTTCTGGCCGCTCGGTTTTATCGCGCAGCACCAGCACCGGCTTGCCCAAACTGGGCGCGCTCTCCTGAATCCCGCCCGAATCAGTCAGCACCAGCGCCGCGCGGCGCATCACATGAATCAGCGGCAAATAATCCAGCGGGTCAGTCAAAATGACATTTGGCGCATCGCCCAAAATGCGCCGCGCCGGTTCCTGCACATTCGGGTTGAGGTGAACCGGGTAGAGGATCACGGCCTGCTCAGCATAACGCTTCGCCAGGTCGCGCAGACCGCCAAAAATCTCCTCAAACGGCTTGCCAAAATTCTCGCGCCGGTGAGCCGTCACCAAAACAAGTTTGCGCCCCTCCACCCTGTTTAGCAGCGCGCGGGCCTCATCCGGCACGGGTTGGGTGATGGCCCACTGGAGCGCGTCAATCTCGGTGTTGCCAGTCACAACAATTGTGTTCTCCGGCACACCCTCGCGCAACAAATTTTGTTTAGATCGCTCGGTGGGCGCAAAATGCAAATCGGCAATCGCCCCCGCCACTTTGCGGTTAATCTCTTCCGGGAACGGCTGATATTTGTCAAAGCTGCGCAGGCCCGCCTCCACATGCCCCACCCTTGCCCCGCAATAAAACGCCGCCAGCGCGGCGGCCATCACGGTGGTGGTGTCGCCCTGAACCAAAACCCAATCCGGTTTTTCGGCCAGCAACACCGGCTCCATGTTTTTCAACACCGCCGCCGCGCTTTGGCTCAGCGTCTGGCCGGGTTGCATCAAATTGAGGTCAACATCCGGCACAATGCCAAACGCATGAAGCACCTGATCCAGCATTTGCCGGTGCTGGGCGGTTACGCACACGCGGCTGATGATTTCGCTTGGCCGCGCGGCCAGCTCGCGCACCACCGGGGCCATTTTCACCGCCTCTGGTCGCGTGCCAAATACCGAGAGAATTTTGAGCATGGGGGAAATGATAAACGCGAAAAACAAAAGGGGGTCTGACCGCTCTGCCGAACTTGTTCGGACGCGGTCAGACCCCTCGTCACCCTGCGAGGTTAAAGACCACTTACGCCATCGCAGGCACAGGCTGATGCGCGGGCGCATGGGCGCGGGCGGCCTCGCGCCCGTGATCCAGCAAGACCGGGCGAAACTTATAGCCGTAGATGATGTTGCCGCGCTCGCCGTCCTCGCGCAGCACGCGCGTGACCATCTCCACCGGCATGCCAATGCGCACATCGGCCTCGTCCACATCGGTCAGTTGCGCCGTGACCAGCGGGCCTTCCACCAATCGAATCAACGCCACGGTGTAGGGCGCAAATTTGTCAAACTCCGCGGGCGGGTTATACACCGCGCTAAACGAATACACCTCGCCGCGCCCGCTAAACGCGAACGGCGTCTTGGCTTCCTTCTCGCAGGTTGGGCACACATCGCGCGGCGGGAAAATCTTAGACTTGCAATGCGGGCACTCCTCGCCCACCAGTTGATACCGCTGCGCCTTTGTGCGCCAAAATCGTGCTACTTCCATTGTGCTCCTTTATCTTTCGCAAGGCCGCAAAGCCGCCAAGATAATTTTTTGCGCCTTTGCGTCTTAGCGAGAGATTTTCTTTACATCCTCTCCAAAATTGTTGTGACCACGCTTGCGCCGCTGCCGCCAATGTTTTGCGCCATGCCCAATCTTGCATTGGGGATTTGGTTCGCGCCAGCCTCGCCGCGCAACTGCAAGGCAACCTCAGAAATTTGATACATCCCCGTCGCGCCCACCGGGTGGCCGCGCGCCTTCAAACCGCCCATGGTGGTGATGGGAACCCGGCCTTTGAGGCCAATCTCGCCATCCAGCGCCAAACCCACGCCGCGGCCCCTCGGCGCAAAGCCAGCCGCTTCCAGGCTGAGGGCGCTCATGATGGTGAAGGCATCGTGCAATTCAAACAAATCCATGTCGGCGGGGCCAACCCCAGCGGCGGCATACGCCTTTTGCGCGCTGATGGCCGCGCCCTCCAGATACAACGGGTCGCGGCGGCTGTGCACCGCCACAGAATCCGTGGCCATGGCGCACGCCCGCACCCGGATGGGGTTGTCGCTAAATTCTCTGGCGATGGATGTCGGCGCGAGGATCACGCACGCAGACCCATCCGCAATGGGCGAAGAATCCAGCAAGTTGATGGGGTCGGCCACGGGTTTGGCCTCCGCAAACTGCTTGGGCGTTATCTTCATGTGGAACATCGCGTTGGGGTTATGCACCGCGTTTTCGTGCGCGGTAATGGCAAATGGCGCAAAATCCTCTTTTTTGTAGCCATGCTCGTGCATATACCGGCGCATAAGCAATGCGTTAATGCTCACGAACGTCAGCCCATGCAGCCCTTCGTATTCAGCATCGGCGGCCATCGCCAGGGCCGATGTGACCACGTCTGGCGGCGGATCTGTCATCTTCTCCACGCCCATGCAGGCCACAAAATCGGCCATGCCCGACGCAACTGCCATCAGCCCAACGCGCAAAGCCGCCGCGCCGCTGCCGCACGCCGCCTCAATTTTCATCGCCTCAATGCCGCGCAAACCGGCAAAATCGGCGATGATGGCGCCCAAATGTTCCTGCCCGGTCAATTCGCCAGACAGCATGTTGCCCACGTAAAGCGAGTCAATGCGCTCCAGTTTGGCGTCGCGCATCGCGGCAGATAGCGCATCGTAACCCAGTTCGCGCAGGCTCTTGTCCCAGTGTTCGCCCACCGGTGTTTGGCCCACGCCTATGATTGATACGTCTCTCATGTTTTTGTAGTGGAAAGTGCAAAGCAACTTTGCGCTTTGCACTTAATTTAGTTTGTAGTTTTCCTTCAACTTGGAGTAAGTCGCGTAATCCACCTGCTTGCGGCGGGTCACATAATCGCGCGTGGCAGGCGCGCTGGCGTTCTTTTCGGCGTTGCGCCCCAAAACCCTGATGGCAAAGGCATCGCTGCCCGCGCCAGAGCCAAACGAGACCACCAAAATCCGGTCACCGGGCTTGGCAATATCCAGCACAGCAGTCAGGCCAATCATGCTCGACCCAGCGTAGGTGTTGCCAATATCATTCACCAGCAAACCCGGCTTCATCTGCTCTTTCTTAAACCCCAGCTCCTCGCCCGCCTTGGTGGGGAACTTGGCATTGGGTTGATGGAACACGGCATAAGTGAAATCGCTCGCGTTCTGACCCAGCTCACCGAGCAGCCCTGCCGCCGCGGAAAGAATGTGATGAAAATAGGCCGGCTCACCGGTGAACCGCCCGGCGTGCTCCGGGTAGCGCTCGTGCTGCCGCCGCCAAAAGTCTGGCGTGTCGGTCACATACGAATGCGATGCCTCAATTTCGGCCAGCGATTCCTCGGCTGGGCCAACCAGATACGCCGCGCCGCCCGCGCCAGCGGTGTATTCCAGCGCATCGCCGGGCCGCCCCTGGGCCGCGTCCATCCCAATCGCCATCGCATAATCCATCATGCCAGAACCAACCATGCCGATGGCCGCCTGAAGCGCCTCGGTTCCGGCTTTGCAGGCAAATTGCCAATCGGCAGCCTGGGTGTATGGCGTTGCGCCAATGCTCTCGGCTACAATTGTGCTGGTCGGCTTCACCGCGTAGGGATGAGATTCGCTGCCCACCCACACCGCGCCAATCTGCCGAACATAATCAGCTTGTTTGTGTCCCCACGCCCGGTTGATGGCATTCCGGGCGGCTTCGATGCTCATCGTCGCCACATCTTCATCCAACCCTGGCACAGATTTCTCACGCACGGGCGGCTGGGCGTTGCCATGCGTCCATAATTCAGAGACCGCGTGGGCGGGCAGGCGGTAGCGTGGAACATACGCGCCGTATCCTACAATTCCCACCGGTTTAACCGGCTTCATTAGTTTCATAGTATTTCCAAAATTGGAGGTGGCTCTGGCTGGATTTCCCAAATTTATCCCAAGTCACTTTGGGATAAATCATTTTGGGTAAACCTCACGCGTTGTCTCGCCTGCATATAGGCTGCACAAGACTGCGTTACAACAACACATGAAGTCGAAGCGCATACGCCCTCCGCGGATCAGTCTAGGGGAAAAAACCTATCAAAAACGCCCGGCCGGGGGAAAATATGTGACCGGATAGCTTTTGATAGTAAGAAAGTTCACAAAAAAAAGGCTTTTTATGTCGCTTTCCTTGTTGTTTATTGCCAAAAATAAACAATAAGATTCTAGAAAGCGAGTTATGCCAGTAATCCCTTAATCCGTTCAATCCCATCTAACAGATTTGGCTCAACATAAACATTGGGATATACCGGATGTATACCTGCCAAGTTCGCAAAGGCCATCCCGCCCAAAACTACTTTTGGATGATACCCGCGAATCTGGTTGTCTTCTAAAGGAAGCGCCCTAAGAATGGTATGCCCATACGCCATTTGGCTGCACGATATGGCAATAACCACCGGGCGATCTCGCACAATCGTGTTGATCCACCCATCCAAAGGCAAATCTGCCCCGAGGTAGCGCACATTGACCCCGCGCTGGCGCAAAATGGTCGCCAACATAAGTGAGCCAATTTGATGCAATTCATTTGGCGCACACCCGGCAACAACCAAGGGGCCAATCACCGGCGACAAGTCGTTAAAAGTGGCAAACAGCCATCCCATCAAAAACTGCGAGGCAAAATGCTCGTCGGCGATGCTAACTTTGCCATCATGCCAGCCCTGCCCAATTTGCACCAACACTGGCGCAATAAGCCGGGTACACGTGTCTTCCAGCGGATGCGCCTGCGCAAGGATGTCATACGCGGCGGTCTCATCGTGATTCAGCAGCGCGGCATAAAGTTGCGCAACCAGCCGCTGCCACTCACCATCCTCAAGCGGCACAGGCGCGGCGGCCATGCGGTGGCGGGCTTGCTCCAAGGCTGCCACCGCCCGGCTGATGCTCAGCCCGCCTTCAACTTGATTCTTCAACCAGCGCAAATCGGCCACATCTCTCTCTGAATAAAGCCGGTAATTTCCCGATGTGCGCCCTGGTTTTAGTACGGCATAACGCCGCTCCCATGCCCGCAGGGTGGTAGAGGCAATGCCCGTCTTTTGCACCACCGATTTAATGTTATAAATTGGATCATCAGATAAGATCATCAAAAAAGGTCCTGGCTAAAACAACTAACTTTGCGCAAAACGCAAAGCTTTTAAGCTTTTCCCCCGTTTATTCTCAAATTGTAATACCTATTTCGTAAATATTTCAAGGGCCGCAATAGCTATTTAAATCTGCTTGCGCCACAAACTGGCCCTGGGTCAATGTTTGGGTCAGCACACCGCCATCCAAAATTTGGGTGAAGGCATTAGACATGGCCTTGGCAGCGCAATCCCACCCGCTCACAAACGGCTCGGCCACCGCGCTCTGGGCAATTCGGCGGATGGCTCTGGCGCGGGGGGTATTCGCATCGCTCAATGCGGAAAAACGAGCTGGCAAGTCGCCCGTCCGGTCGGCCCAAAATCTGGTCTGCGCGGGTTCCATCAGCCAGCGCGCAAACTGCCACGCCGCCGCCTGTTTTGCCGGAATTGTGCGCATGAGCGCCAACACCGGCGCGCGAAACTGGTTGGCGGTCTTGCCTGCCTCGCCGGGCAAGCGGTCTATGCCCCATTCAAAGTTGGCGGCCTGTTTGATTTGTGTCTCGTATTGGCTCAGCGTATCCGTCCAGTCAAAGCCAAACAGGGCGCGGCCAGAGGCGAACTCATCGCGCTCCTGGGCCAGCGTGTTGACGCGGTAGACCTGATTGGCGCGAACGATGGTGAGCAGCCGGTTCATCGCGGCCACGGGCACATCGCCAGTAAGCGTCACCCGGCTCAGGTCATTGCTAATCAGTTTGCCGCCGTTCGCCAAAACCCAATCGGCAAAATCTTCGCCGTTGGTCGAGACGGTGAAGCACTCGGTGCCGCGCCGGGAATCTGAAGCGCGGGTGCAGGCCTGCCCAAAGTTATCCCAGTCTGCTGGAACGTTCTGATAACCCAGCGAGGAAAGCCAGTCGCTGTTCATCAATACCGCCCGCGCCGCGCCGCCAAACGGCAATGCCCACGTTCGGCCATCGCCAGTTTTGCCCGCCTGCAAGACAAATGGCAAAAAGTCGGCGCGGTCATCTGCGGTGAAGCCCGCGCTGCCGTTCAGGTATTCATCCAGCGGGGCCAGCAGGTCTTTGCGCTGCAAGTTGGCCGCCTGGGTGGATGGAACAAGCAAAAGCGAAGGCATGGCGTTTGCTGCCAAGTTTTTTGAAATGGCGCCGCGCAAGTTGACCAAATCTTTGCGCTCTGGCACAATGACGCTGCCGGTTGGGTTGTTGGCGTTCCAGCGATCTACCAATTCCAGCAGGGCGCGTTCCTTGGCGCCGGTTAGCGTGTGCCAAAACGGGATGTAATTTCCGCTTACACCCGGGGCGGCACACCCAGACAGAAGCAGCGTCAAAGCCAGGAAGAGCACAAACGGCTGCAAGAGGTAACGCCCGGAGCGCTTAACGAATATGCTCATCCGTCCTCCCGCATGGCCGAGACGATATTTACAAAACCCTTCGCGTCTTTCACCAACCGCCCCACCGGAATTTGGGTGTCATGCGCGGTGATGACAAACGCGTCATGCTCCAGCGCCCATTTTTGCAAGGCGCGTTTTGTGTCAATGGTGATGAGCGGCAAAACATCGTAGGCCGTGACCCAGGGCAGGCGCGCAAAATGAATTTGGTAACAAGCCACATCGCCCAACATGATGACGGTGCGAGGTTTGCGCGGTTCCGCGCCTTGCCGCCCTTCGACAAACTCAGGGAGAACGGAGGGAGAAACGACAATTGAATCTACGCCCTCAATGATGACGGACTGATGGCCGACGGTGTGGCCGGGCGTGGGCAACACCCGCACACTGGGCGTAATCTGCGCCACGCCATCCAGCAGCGTCATCCAGCCATTTTCCACCAGCTTGATGTAATTTTCGGGGAAGTAGGTGTTGCGGGTGCGCTCGTTGGTGTGCGTGGCATCGGCGTATTCTGTTTGCTGAACAAAATAATGCGCGTTGGGAAAACCGCGCACAAGCTGACCGCCCTGCTCTGCCAGCGCCCAGCCCACATGGTCGCCGTGCAAGTGGGTTTGAATCACAATGTCAATATCCGCTGGCGCAAAGCCGCGCCGCGCCAAGTCATCCATCAGCGTGCCGCGCGGGCGAACAATATCGTATTGCCCGGCCAGCTTGTCTAAATTTTTCCCGCCCACGCCGGTATCTATCAGGATGCGTTTGCCATCGGCTTCAACCAAAACACACCACAATTCCTGCGGCACACGGTTGCGCTCATCTGGCGGAAGGAGCTTCATCCAGCGGTCGCGCGGCACCAACCCAAACGCCCCGCCGCCATCGGCAAGCACATGCCCATCCGAAAGCAACGTTATTTTTGCTGTCATTATTTAGGCAGACATTGTACGCGGGTTGCTGGGTATTGATTGCTGGTTGATGAGAAGATGTGAAGACGAACGCAGACGTAAACGCGAACGTAGACACAAACGCGAACGTAGACACAAACGTGAACGTAGACGTAGACGTGAACGCAAACGTGAACGTAAACGTAAACGTAGACGTAAACGTTAACGTAGACGTAGACGTAAACGCAGACGTAAACGTAGACGTTAACGCAGACGTGAACGTTAACGTAAACGCAAAATGCACCAACAACAAAGTGGCGGATTAACCAAATGAGTCATCCCATCTTCCTCATCACCAGCCGCGAGGCGGATGAGATTTTGAGCCTCCGCGCCTCTGCGGTGAGGATCTTTTGTAACTCACCCGTAACACGCCTCCGTAAAATGATGCGCGGATGAAGACACAGCGAGATGTAGCCAGTTTTGTTCTGCGCATGACGCAAGACCTTTGGAAAGATGGCGAAGGCGACCCAAAGGTGCAATGGCGCGGGCACATTGAGCATGTGCAAAGCCACGCCGAGCTTTCATTCACCGACTTCGCGGATGCCATCGCGTTTATTCAAAAGCACACCGCCCAAGTGACGATGGATTCGGTGGCGGGCGAGGACAGCGGCATGAAGGCCAAGGCCATGCGCGAAAGTTTGGGCATGTGGCAAAAGTTTGCGTCCAATTACTCCAACATTGTGATGGAAGCCTGGGAAAACACGGCTCGCCAAAATGACCGCAACTTGCAGATGTTGATGAACGCCTGGCGGCTTCCTTTTGCCAGGGGCGAAAGCGCGGCGGAAAAGCCATCCCCAGAAACAGACGCGCTAAAAGCAAAAATAGCCGAGCTGGAAAAGGAACTGGCGGCGCAGAAAACAAAGAGCAATCAATCAAAGATATCTCTCGCAAAGACGCAAAGGCGCAAAGCCAAAGCCTAAATTCTTTGCGTCTTTGCGAGAGACAAATAGGAGAATCATGAAAAACGACAAACCAATGAACAGCCTGAACGAAGGCATGGATATGTGGATGGAATACGCCAAAGCCTACACCGATTTTGTGGTGGGCATGAACCAAAACGCCATGAAGGCGATGGTGGACGCGCGCGAGCAGTTTGACAAGGCCATGAGCGAGACCATGAACAAATCTATGGCTTTGGGGCAAAAGGAACAGCAAATGGCTTCCGACATGATGAGCGCGTTCCAAAACCAGGCGCAAAAGATGTGGGATGCCAACACAAAGTTTTTTGAGAACGCGCTGGACAGCGGCAAGGCCATGACCAATCAACTGACCAGCATGATGGACAACGCCAGCGCCACCACCCGCGCCATGACTGAGAAAATGGCCGCGGCGATGGACCCAAACAAAAAGTAAATGCAATTTCTGAACTCCTAAAATGAGCGACGCAACACCCGAAACCGAGGCGGCGGAATCCCTCAAAAAAATGCAGGGCATTTGGCTGGATGGCTGGTCCAAAATGCTGGGCGAGGGTGTGCAAACACCGGAATACGGCAAGATGATGGGCCAGTGGATGGAAACGTGGATGAGCACCGGCGGCTCTGTGCGCCAGCAACTGGAACAAACCACCGAGCAATATCTGGAGCAGATGAGCCTGCCCTCGCGCAAAGAGCTGTCCAGCGTCGCCAAACGCATCACCAATCTGGAGATGAAACTGGATGACTTGGACGCGAAGATGGATCAGGTGGTGGCGTATATTGGAGCCATGAGTCAGGCCATGCAGGCCAGCTTGAGCACTCCGGCCAACACAAGCGCTCCGGCCGCTCCAAGCGACCGGAGCGCTGAAAAGAAACGCAAACCCCGCGCCAAGAAATAATTCTTTCTGAAATAAATCCCATGACGGCTTTTGCTCAGCCCACCCCCACCCTCAACCCCTCTCCAAAAGATGGGGGAATGGCCGAGCTGGCTCAGGCTTTTTGGGAGCAGGCGCTGCGCTGGCAAACCGAAGGCGCAAAGCACGTGTCTGAATCATTTGAGATTGAGCTGGGGCAAACCCCGCGCGATTTGATTTGGACATTGAACAAGGCCGCGTTGTATCGCTATCGGCCATCGCGCCCGGCCAGCGCGCGCCACGCCACGCCCATTTTGCTGGTGTATGCGCTGATCAACCGCCCCACCATTTTTGACCTGCGCCCCGGCCAGAGTTTTGTGGAATTTCTGCGCGATGCGGGGTTTGATGTGTATTTGCTCGATTGGGGCATCCCCGGCCCGGAAGACAACGACATCTCGCTTTGGGAATATACCTTTGAGTATTTGCCCCGCGCGGTGCGCAAAGTTCTTGGCGCGTCTGGCGCGGGCAAAATAAACATGCTGGGGTATTGCCAGGGCGGGCTGATGGCGCTGGCCTATGCCGCGATGTTCAGCGAAGCGCCATTGCGCAATTTAGTGGTGCTCACCACGCCGGTAGATTTTTCCAAAACCGAGAATGACATTTTTGCCGTGTGGCTGGACAAACGCTACTTTGACGTGGACAAACTGATGGACACGCTCAAGTGCATGCCCGAAGGCTTGATTTTGCACGGGTCAAAAATGCTCAAGCCGGTGGAAAACTATTTGACCACCTACAAAGTGCTAAACGACAAAATGGGCAGCGCAGACGCGGTGCAGGCGTGGCAGGCGCTCAACCGCTGGACGCACGAGGGGCAGGATTTGCCCGGCCAGGTTTTTCGCGATTGGGTGAAAGACTTGATCTGGGATAACAAACTGGCGCGCGGCGAGGTGACCTGGAAAGGGCGCGCGGCCTCGCTCAAAAACATCACCGTGCCGGTGCTGAATGTGCTGGCCGAGAAGGATCACATCGTGCCATTTGCCAACGCCGCATCGCTCAAAGATTTGGTGGGCAGCGCAGACGTGCGCACCGAGGTGATCGCGGGCGGGCATGTGGGCATCATGGGCGGGCGCGCGGCCAAAACGCGCTTGTGGCCCGCCATCGTCAAATGGCTGGAAGAAAGGTCTCTTTAACGTGGATGAACTGGATAGACAGAATAAATACCAGAAATCAACGACTAGCAAGAAACAACTAATCATGAAACTCAAAGACAAAGTGTGCATCATCACCGGCGGGGCCATGGGAATTGGCCGCGCCACCGCAGAAAAGTTCGCCGAAGAGGGCGCAAAGGTCATCATTTGCGATATGAACGAAGACGCTGGCAAGGCCACCGCAAGCGCCATCAACGCCGATTTTTACAAGGTGAACGTGACCGACCGCAAGGCCGCGCAAGACTTTGTGGACGCGGTTGTGGCCAAGTACGGCCGCGTGGATGTGTTGGTGAACAACGCGGGCATTGTGCGCGATGCGCGGCTGGTGGTGGTGAAAGACGGCCAACTGGTCAAGCAAATGAGCGAGGCCGATTTTGATTTGGTCATTGGCGTGAACCTGAAGGGCGTGTTTAACTGTTCGCAGGCGGTTGCGCCGTATATGGTCAAACAGGGCGGCGGCGTCATTCTCAGCGCGTCATCGGTGGTTGGGCTGGATGGCAACTTTGGTCAGACGAATTATGTGGCCACCAAAGCCGCCGTGATTGGCATGACCAAAGTCTGGGCGCGTGAGCTTGGGCCAGCCGGTGTGCGCGCCAACGCGGTGGCGCCGGGCTTTACCGCCACCGATATTTTGAAGGACATGCCAGACACGGTTTTGCAGGGCATGGTGAACAAAACACCCATGCGCCGCATCGGCCAGCCGCGAGACATCGCCAACGCGTATTGTTTCCTCGCCTCGGATGAGGCCTCGTTCATCAACGGCCATGTGCTGCGGGTGGATGGAGGACTGGTGGTTGGAACCTAAATAGTTCAAAGCTCAAAGTGCAAAGTGCAAAGCGGGTTTCGCTGGAGTTGCTTTGCACTTTGAATTTTGCATCTGCCATGTATATCGGTGATTACCTGGGCCGCCGCGAGATTTACTCGCCGGACAAGCTGGCGATTGTGGACGCGGGCAAAACGCCAGCTCTGCGCCTGACCTACCGCGAGCTAAACCGCCGCGTGAACAAGCTGGCCCGCTGGCTGCGCGAGGTCGCGGGCGTGCGCAAGGGCGACCGGGTAGCCATCCTTGCCAAAGACGGCGTGGAGCATTTGGAAGTGTTTTACGCCTGCGGCAAGCTGGGCGCAATTCACACCGCGCTGAATTGGCGGCTGCACTGGCAAGAAACGCTGGGCATTTTGCAAAACACCACGCCAAAAGCGCTGGTGTTTGGGGATGACTTTAAGAGCGCGGTGCAGAATATTCTTGAGACGGAGGACGGAGGACGGAGGACGGAAAAATCTCCCCTCCCCGCGGGAGGGGTTGGGGGTGGGCATGCCGTCTCCGGTCTCCCGTCTCCCGTCTTGCACTTGGCCCATGTGGATGGCTCCGGGTTTGGCGCAAGCCAGCCCTACGCCGAAGCGTGGAAGGATATGAGCGATGCGCCCATCGGCGAAGAGACGCTGGTGATGGAGGACATTGCGGCGCTGCTGTTCACCGGCGGCACAACCGGCTTGCCCAAGGGGGCCATGATCTCGCACCGGCAAATTTGCTGGAACACGCTCAACACGGTCATCCACGATTTGACGCACGATGACGTGTATCTCAACGTGTTCCCGTTGTTTCACACCGGCGGGCTGTTCACGTATTTGTCATCGCAGATTACATTTGGCAACACCACCATTTTGCTGCGCCAATTTGACCCCGCCCAGGTTTTAGATTTGATTCAAAGCGAGAAGGTCACGGTGTTTGCGGCGGTGCCAACGATGTATCAAATGCTCACGCAGGCGCCAAACTGGGCCAGCGCAGACCTGGGCCGCCTGCGCTTTTGCACCAGCGGCGGCGCGCCATTGCCTGTGCCGCTGGTAGAGCAATACACCCGCGAGAAATCCATCCGCTTTAAGCAGGGCTTTGGCATGACGGAATACGGGCCGGGGCTGTTTGCCCTGCCCCCCGAAGATGCCATCCGCAAGGCAGGCAGCATTGGCCGCCCCAATTTTTTTGTGGATGTGCGCGTGGTGGATGAGAACAACCAGCCGGTGGGCGCAAACCAGCTTGGCGAGCTGTGCCTGAAAGGCCCCAGCGGGTGCAGCGGATATTGGAATAACCCAGAGGCGACCAAAGCCGCGTTTGATGCCGAGGGTTGGTTTCACACCGGTGACATTGTGAAGCACGATGAAGGCTGGTATTTTTACGTGGTGGATCGCAAGAAGGACATGTTTATCAGCGGTGGCGAGAACGTGTATCCCACCGAGATCGAGGCGGTTTTGTATCGGCACGAGGCGGTGCACATGGCCGCCGTGTTTGGCGTGCCAGACCCCAAATGGGGCGAGGTGGGCATGGCCTGCGTAATTTTGCGCAAGGGCCAAAACGCCACCGAGCAAGACCTCATCGGCCACATGCAAAACTTTTTGGCGCGTTACAAAGTGCCCAAGCGGGTTGTGTTTGTGGATGAAATGCCGCTGGCCGGCGCGGGAAAAATTGTGAAGAGAGAGCTGAGAGCAAAATATGGAAATTGACGGAGGACGGAGGACGGAAGACGGATTGAGCCGTCCTCCGTCTTCGGTCTTCCGTCTCAAAAAACACAACAGGAGTAAAAACCCAACATGCTATCCGTCCCCACCCTTCCCGGAATTACATCGCAAATGATTCACACCAAGCGGATCAACACGCACGTGCTGACCAGCGGCCCGGAAAACGCGCCGCGCATCGTGTTTATTCACGGCAATTTTTCTGGCAGCACGTATTGGGAAGAAGCCATGCTCGCGCTGAAGGAATATCGCTGCATTGCGCCCGACTTGCGCGGATACGGCGACACCGAGGACAAACTGATTGACGCCACACGCGGCGCGAAGGACTGGAGCGATGACCTCAAGGCGCTCTCGGATGCGCTGGGCAGCAAACCGGCGCATTTGGTGGGATGGAGCATTGGCGCGGCGGCGGTGTGGCAATTTGCGCTGGATTACCCGGAGCTGGTCAGCTCCATCACCCTCGTGGCGCCCATCAGCCCATACGGGTTTGGCGGCACACAAGGCGTGGATGGCAAACCAAACTATGCCGATTGCGCCGGGAGCGGCGGCGGCGTGGTGAACCCGGAATTTGTCCAGCGCATTCAGGCGCACGACACGGGCGCGGAAAGCCCCAACTCGCCGCGCAACGTGATGAACGCCTTTTTCTACAAGCCGCCGTTCAAGGCCGCCCGCGAAGATGCGTTTCTGGAGTCATCGCTTTTGGAGAAAACCGGAACCGAGAAATATCCGGGCGACCTCACCATGAGCGGCAACTGGCCGAATGTTGCGCCGGGCAAGTTTGGGCCAATCAACGCCACATCGCCCAAATATTTTGATGTGAGCGCGATTGCGAACGCCAAAGTCAAGCCGCCCATTTTGTGGATTCGCGGCGATGCTGACCAGATTGTGGCGGACTTCTCTTTGTTTGACATGGGCACGCTGGGCCAGCTTGGCGCGGTGCCGGGCTGGCCGGGCGCAGATGTGTTTCCGCCTCAGCCAATGGTGAGCCAGACCCGCGCCGTGCTGGAGGCCTACAAAGCCAACGGCGGCGCGTATGCCGAGGTGGTGTTTGAGAATTGCGGCCACAGCCCCAACATTGAGAAGTTTGATGCGTTTGTGACCGAGTTGAGAAAGTTTGTCAAATAGGACGGAAGACGGGAGACGGAGGACGGAGAGTAAACCGTCTTCCGTCTCCCGTCAAATTAAAAACATGAAAAATCTAACACGCGGCGTCTCAATCGTGGGCGCGGGCATGAGCAAATTTGGCGCGTTCCCAGATAAAACCGGGCGCGACCTGTTTGTTGAGGCGTATCTGGAGATGGCGAAATCGTTTGACAAGGGGTTTGACCCGCGCGAGATTGAGGCCATCTATCTGGGGAATTTTTCCAGCGACTTGTTTGAAGGTCAGGCGCACAACGCCCCGCTGATGGCCGATGCGATTGGCCTCACGCCCATCCCATCCACCCGCGTGGAAGACGCCTGCGCCAGCGGCGGTGTGGCCTTGCGCCAGGGCGTGATGGCGATTGCCTCTGGGTTGGCGGATGTGGTTTTGGTGGGCGGCGTGGAAAAAATGAGCAGCCTGCCCACCGCCGATGTGACCGACACCCTGAGCAAGGCTGGCGACAATCTCTACGAATTGCCCGCCGGGTTCACCTTCCCTGGGTTTTACGCGGCCATGGCCACCGCCTACATGCACAAATACGGGATGAAGCCCGAATCGCTGATGCACGTGGCGATGAAAAATCATAACAACGGCGCGGTAAACCCCAAAGCCCAATTTGGCGTGACGATTGCCGAGTGGATGAAACAGCGCGTCGAGAGCGCCATTAAAAAGGGCAAGCCCGCGCCGCACTGGGCAGATGAGATGGCGTTTTTGCACGATGACGCGGCCAACCCGATGATCTCGTATCCGTTGCGGCTGTTTGATTGCTCGCCCATTAGCGATGGATCTGCGTGCATTTTGCTGGTGGCCGAGGAGCGGGCGCGCGAGTTCACCGATTCGCCCATCCGGGTGATTGGCACCGGGCAGGCCAGCGATGTGATGCTGGCCGAGCGACCCGACATGACCACGCTGCTGGCCGCGCGCAAGGCCAGCGCGATGGCGTATGAGATGGCGGGCGTGACCGCGCGGGATATTCGCATCGCGGAGGTGCATGATTGCTTCACCATCGCCGAGGTGTTGGCGACCGAGGACTTGGGCTTCTTCGCGCCGGGCACCGGGCACG
>Ga0209582_1000684_pt1 | contig 19070 bp, 14 predicted proteins | sample KloWWTmetKNB5Kit_FD_187176 | JGI IMG/M metagenome (GOLD analysis project Ga0209582, IMG submission 187176) | Active sludge microbial communities from Klosterneuburg, Austria, studying microevolution and ecology of nitrifiers - Klosterneuburg... | ecosystem: Engineered > WWTP > Aerobic digester >...
AAAGCCGAAGAAAAAGCATTGGCATTGGGCATCGCTATCGGTTCGGGCTATTTGTTTGAAACCACTTTTCAAAAAGAAGTGTACAGCGATTTAACCGGTGAAAGAGGGGTTTTGATGGGAGCCATCGCAGGTGTTTTTGAGGCTCAATATCATGTACTTCGCCAGCGAGGACACTCACCAAGTGAAGCCTTCAACGAAACTGTGGAAGAGCTCACCCAAAGCTTGATGCCTTTGGTAGCCGAAAACGGAATGGATTGGATGTTTGCCAACTGTAGTACTACCGCACAACGAGGTGCTTTGGATTGGAAAGGTAAATTCAGAGAGGCTACAACACCCGTTTTTAATGAATTATATGATGATGTGCTTTCAGGTAAAGAGGCAGCTATCGTTATCGACGCCAACAGCAAGCCAGATTACAGAGAAAAACTGAATGCAGAGCTCCAAGAAATACAACAAAGTGAGTTATGGCAAACGGGAATGCAAGTACGAAAATTAAGACCTCAATCCAAATGATACATTTAGAAAAAATACAAGAGGCAGCCGAAAACCTAAAAGATGTGGCAGTACATACCCCGCTTGTAAAGAACGAAAACCTGAGCGAGCGATTTGCGGCTCAGGTTTATTTGAAGCGGGAAGATTTACAACCGGTGCGATCCTACAAATTGCGTGGAGCCTATCATAGAATCAGTTCACTTTCAGAAGAGGATATAAAGTCTGGTGTTGTATGTGCAAGTGCAGGAAATCATGCTCAGGGAGTGGCTTTTGCCTGTAGAAAACTGAATATAAAAGCGGTGATTTATATGCCTATTACCACACCTGCCCAAAAAATAAAGCAGGTAAAGCTCTTTGGGAAGGAAAATGTAGAAGTAGTTTTGAAAGGCGATACTTTTGACGATGCCTACGACGAAGCCCTACTTTTCAGCCAAAAGAATCAGGTTGTTTTTGTGCACCCATTTGATGATGAACGGGTTATTGCAGGTCAAGGAACCATTGGTTTGGAAATTTTGGAAGACTGTAAAAATAAAATCGACTTTTTATTCTTCCCAATCGGCGGTGGAGGATTGGCAGCAGGTATAGCATCTGTGTTTAAGCAAATAAGTCCCGAAACCAAGCTTATCGGTGTAGAACCACAGGGTGCAGCTTCAATGAAGACATCGTTGGAAAACGGTAAAAACACTGCATTGACGGATATTGATAAATTTGTAGATGGAGCCGCTGTAAAAAGAGTGGGTGACAAAACCTTTAACATCTGTCAACATTCGTTAGATGACATCGTCTTAGTGCCGGAAGGGAAAGTTTGCACCACGATTTTGCAATTGTATAATGAAGAAGCCATTGTGGTAGAACCTGCCGGCGCATTGAGCATAGCAGCATTGGATGGGTATAAAGACCAAATCAAAGATAAAAATGTGGTGTGTATTGTTAGCGGCAGCAACAATGACATTACAAGAATGGAAGAAATAAAAGAAAGGTCTTTGATGTTTGAAGGGTTGAAGCATTATTTTATCATCAACTTTCCGCAACGCCCGGGTGCGCTAAAAGAATTTGTAAATGATGTCCTGGGCGAAAATGATGACATTACATATTTTCAGTTTACTAAGAAGAATAATCGCGAAGAAGGTCCTGCGGTTGTTGGTGTAGAATTAAAATACACCTTAGATTTAGAAGTGATGGAACAAAAAATGAAAGTAAAAAAAATCAACTATCAGCATCTGAACGAGCAGAAAGAATTGTTTACGCATTTGATATTATAAAACTTTTGTTAAACCTAAGTTCCGCATTTGACTAATGCCGAATTATATCTAACTAAATCACAACATGCTGAATATCCGTGTTTTGTAAATTGATTATTTCCTAACTATTTTGAATGCAGCAGGCTAAAAGGTGGCTTAATATTTCTTAAAGACAATATTTTGCCTCTAATATGATTTCGGGTTAAACCGATACTGATACTTTCTTTTATCCGCAAGTGGTAACATTTTAGTCCTTTCTTTGTATTGCCTTTACTAATTTTTGACCTCTCAGTAATATTTTTAAGCTGTTGCGACGCAATGAAATATGGGTTTGCTTTTTTTCATGTTCATTGATACCGTATTTAAAGGCGGAGATAATATCTTGATACGTCAATATTCCTATCACTTCAGAGTTTGTGGCTGAAACGACCGGTAAGACATCAATATTTTCTTGTGCCATGGTTTCTGCGGCAGTACGGAGGCTATCTTCAAGCTTGATATTAATACTATTTCGTTTGATAAGATCGCCGACATATTTATCTTCAGCATGATGATGACTAAAAAGGTTGGAAGAGCTGATGATACCCTTGTATTCTCCTTTTTCACTGCAAATAATAAAATAATTTTGTTTATAGTCTTCATCATGTTCCAGCCATTCTCGTGTCTCTGCTATGGTGTTTTCTTCACTTACAACCATGCCATGGCCAGTTAATACTTGTCCGACGGTGATTTTTTCCAATAGGTCTGGTTCGTATGATTCCGGGGTTTTTATGCCTCGACGGGCTATTTTTTCTGTCATGATTGTGTTTTCCATAACGAAGTATGAAAAAAGATAAGAGGCTGTGCAAGTCGCCAACAAAGCCAAGAGGGCATTAATCTCTCCTGTGGATTCTAAGGCAAAAATAATGGATGTAATAAAAGCTCTGGATGCTCCGGCGAAGATAGCTGCCATTCCCACGAGCGCTGCCATGGATATAGTCACTCCTGAGTCGGGAAACCATTGTATTATCAAGATTCCGAGCAAAGCACCTGCCGCACCACCAATAGTTAGCAATGGAGCCAAGGTGCCCCCTGATGTGCCACTGCCCAATGAAATAACCCAGGATACAAATTTTAGAAAACACAATGAGGATAATAGTTGGAGAGAAAGGTGACCATTCAAAATATCCGTGATATTACTATAACCGACTCCGAGTGTTCTTGGAGCAAAGTATCCAACAATTCCGACGCACAATCCGCCAATAGCCGGCCACCATGCCCAGTGAATGGGCAGCATTTCAAATATATCTTCAACCCAAAATACGATCTTCGTAACGCCAACAGAAACCAATCCGATAACTATTCCGAGAGCACTATAGAAGACGAGGGCTTCGTTACTTGGCAACGGCAATTCCCCTGCAATAGGGAAGACTACATCATGTCCAAACAAAAAATGATGCCCTGCTGCCCCGGTAATACAAGCCAATGCTACCGGGATGATAGACCGTGGAGAAAACTCAAATAACAACAATTCTATAGCCAAAAATATAGCGGCAACGGGTGTACTGAATATCGCGGACATGCCTGCTGTAGCTCCGGCTGCAAGGAGAATTTTCCGCTCATTTTGTGTTATTTTCAAAACCTGACCAAGGGTCGAACCCAGCGCACCCCCAGTGGCAATAATAGGGCCCTCAGCCCCAAATGGACCGCCGGTACCAATGGAAATTGCCGCCGACAATGGTTTTAGATAAGTGATCGCAGGCTTTATCTTACTCTCATTGGTAAGTATCTGTTCCATAGCTTCCGGAATACCATGTCCCCGAATGGCTTTGGATCCATACAAAGCCATCAAACCTATAATCAATCCGCCTATAGCAGGAATAAATATGACAAAAATACCCAACTGATTGTCCCATGGGCTTGTCTCTGCTCCTGAAAAAACACCATAAAATGAAATATTGGTAATTAGGTCAATCAGCTCAATTAAAAACTTCGCAATAAAACTTACTGCTATGGCAATGACGATAGCAATGGAAGAAATAGTAAAGATACGACGCTTATCAAAGGATTTTCCACGATGCAAATGTTCTTCTTCAATGGTTGATTTCAATGAAACCGATATTGGAATTCCTCCTTGATTGAGATTTTCGCTTCTATTCATATATAAATTAAATATCTACTCATCGATAAGATGTTACATCTTCTGGTAGATTATATTGCAAGCAAAGTATTAATTATTTTTCAATCCACAATAAAAGCATGTCATGAAGAAACCACATTAACGCACTTTTTGGTTAATAAAGTGATAATTTTGACTATTTGCCACCCTTACTAAAGCAATCCAAACCCAATTTTTAGGATGATACTCAATAATAGAAAAGCTTTATAATACCATGTTAGCGGTTCGGCATTTTGTTTATACTTATTAATTAACAATAATCATCTATCGAATCCCCGCCTGTCCATTCAAGTCCTTGTACAAGTGTAAATTGTTTTTCTGCTCCGTCTTTTTGGAAAAAGGTCCCCAAACTATTATGCACAAAAACATCGTTATGGTAAGTTATTTCTGCTAAAGAATATGGTTTTACAGGATCTCTTTCTTCGCTTTTGCCAATAATCCACAAAGTGCTGCTGTCTTGGGAAATTGCAAAACTTTCAATAACCGAACTAGTATATTGGTTTCGGGAAAATACATATCCAACATATAAGTTTGCAAAATAGGAGTCTATAGGATAATCGGATTTTTCTTTCGGACAGCAAGGAAATTCACTCGGTGTTTTCCAAGTACGGGCTTTTTGGACAGCGTTTGGAGTTAGAGAATTTAGCATTTCTAGTTCCTCTTCAATTTGAACTTTGGGTAAACTTCGATTGTATATCCATTCTCCTAAAGTTTTGCCTTGTATTGGTTTGTCGCTTTGTGCCCAATTTAATAATCTTTCTTTGCTTGCTTGTGCTTCTTGACAACTAACAGCACACATCCACTCATAGTTTGGGTCTGGAAATTTGTCACGAAACTTTGATGGATTTTCGAGAAATGCTTCAACACTTCCGCAAACAAGTTCAATCCGTCTTGCTGTGATTGGGTTAAGCAAAATGTTTTCTAACCTTGTTACCCAACGCAGATTTTCCGGTCGGTTGTTTTGTCTGTTTGTGTCAATATGGTCAACTACGAATTCTCTCGATGGTGGTTCTCTGTGAAATGCGGATGCAACTATTCTGTGAATGCGAACAGATGCAATTTCCAAATAACCTGTCCTAATATTTAGTTTGCCAAAAGTCCATTTGTTGTCAATCGGTCGTTTCCGTTTGTTAGTATCAAGAGAGTGTCGCAATACAGCACCGTTATCCCGAACCGAGTATTGCTCGTCTTTATATATGCAGTTGCATTCTTTTTCAAATTGATTTACATTGACCATAGTTTTATGATTTTTTAGGTTCAACGAAATCAACTAACTCAATTTTAGCTCCAAGTGCTAAAGCGATTTTAAAAAGTATATCTAAGCCAACAGAATAACGTCCTTGTTCAATTCGACTAAGATTAGCTGCGTCTATATTCGCAATTTGAGCAAGCGTTTTTGCTTCAATATTTTTTTCTTTCCGCAATTCACGGATTTTTGCTCCTATTTTTACTCTTTCTTGATGAAGTAAAATTCTCACATCGTCTCTGTCACCTTTTCCGCCTTTAATTCCAAGTCCTTCGTAAAAATTCATTTGTATCCAAACCCAATAATGCATACTCATACCGGTATCGTATCCCATATTATCTTCAAAATATTTTTGAAAATAATATGCTAATCTTTCAACATAGTGATTTTGGTCTGCTTTTGGAATTGGAAAATAAGTGTTCCAAGTGAATTTTTCTCCGTCTTGTGCAATGACTTCAATAGTAAAGTCATCTACAAGTTTTGCTTTTATCATAGTTTATTTGCCGAGTTTATCGTGTTGTCGCCACTTTTTAAAGTTATGGAGCAAAGATAAAAAGAAAATTTGTAATTGGCAAATTTGCCAATTACAAATTTTAATAAATACGAAGAACTATCCTATCTTTCTCTTCCATCGCACATTAAACCTACCAAGCTCTGCCGTCTATTTGGTCAAGCAAAATGAAATTATACGAAAATGAAATATATATATGACCAATATTTGTTGATTGGGATTTTTGTTGTATATTTGGTCTTAAATATAAATCATTTAATTATGTCGTTTGCCTTAAACATACCAGTAAAAGAGACATTAGCTGAATTGAAGAAGCTATACAGGCAGCAGCCGTTGATGATGCAACCACGTCTTAAAATGTTGATCGTAATGAAGCAGTCAGAGGAGAAGGGTATTTCAAAAAGAGAGCTAATGGAACGAGTAGGGGTCTGTAGTCAAAGTATTCATAACTGGCGTAGCTCCTATAGAACTGGCGGCATGGAAGCTCTACTTTCTAATGGCAGAAAAGGAAAAGCCGGTAAACCATCCGTATTTACAAAGCAGGAGCATCAAAAAATAGCCAATAAACTAGGTGATCCTAAGAATGGTTTAGCGGGATTTGTAGAACTGCAACAGTGGATAGAAGAAGAATTTAACAAGGAAGTAAAATACAACACCATAGTAAAATATGCTATCAGACATTTTGGAGCCAGTGTAAAAACAGCTCGTAAAAGCCATGTGAAAAAAGACGCACAAGCCGTTTCCACTTTTAAAAAAACTTCACGAACCAAATAGCTGAAATAGCGCTTGCAGCTCCACTTCGCTACAAAAGTATTAACTTATATTTTCAAGACGAAAGCAGGTTTGGATTACATACAAAATATGGTAGAGGGCTGACTGCAAGAGGCGTACAGCCAGTCTGTACTTTTCAGCAGGTATTTCAGTACACGTATCTCTTTGGGGCGTTCTCCCCTATAACGGGCGATAGCTTCCTGTTGGAAATGCCCTGGTGCAACGCAGATACTTTTCAACTGTATCTTAACTCTTTTGCTAAACAGAATGAAGATGAGTACAAAATTATTGTATTGGATAACGGCGCTTTTCATAAAGGCAAAAAACTTACACTGCCTGAAAATATTGGCTTATTGTTTCTTCCTGCCTACAGCCCAGAACTAAATCCCGCCGAGAAAGTCTGGCACCACATCAAAAGAAAATTTACAAACAAACATTTTGATTCGCTCAGTCAAATCAGCGACTTCTTTACATCTACACTAAAAATGATGACCAAAGAATCAATCCTGTCTATATGCTCATATCAATATATTTTTTCTGGCTCATTTTGGCCTATTTAATATGTCACTATCGTCTTTTGAGGAATGTGGGTTAAATAGTGATTACACACTAGAAGTATAGAAGTGGCTGGATATAAAGAGAAACAAATCTAATAGAACAGTTAAAAAAAAGTATCATCAGATGGGGTAATGGAACAAAATATGACGAATAAACGTTATTTATTACGTACTTAATTAATAAAGCAAATCATGAAGGTAGTAAATTATACAGAACTGCGATTAAATCTCAAACAATGGTTGGATGTAGTTATCGACGACATGGAAGAAGTTATAATAAAACGAAAGAATCAGAAAGATTTGATATTGGTCTCATTGGAAGAATATAACGCATTGGTTGAAACGAACTACTTATTATCGGGTAAAAACCGAGAAATATTATTAGAATCAATATCATCAGTCAAGGGAGGAAATAAAGAGTATCATCAATTACAAGAAGAATGAAGATAGCTTGGTCTATTAGAGCATGGAATGATTATGAATATTGGCAAAAGACAGACAAGAAAAAGCTATTAAGGATAAATACTTTGATAAAGGAAACGTTACGAAATCCTTATGAAGGCATTGGTGTACCTGAGCCATTAAAACATGAATTACAAGGATATTGGTCTAGACGGATTGACAAAGAGCATAGATTAATCTATAGTTATACAGAAGTCGAGTTATTAATAGTTGGATGCAGATATCATTATTAAGTAGTAGCCTGAATATTAATCACAAAAAATCGAGTTACATTTTTGACCGATGATAAATGGCTAAATTTTTTTTCATTTTAAGTCTTTTTCAAATTTGATAGAGTTTTTGGATGGATATAACCTTATCGTCAATATAGCTGCCTATCGTTCATTCAGTAGATACCAATATTGCTTTTCTTGCCTCAAAAGCGTGTTGATTAAAGGAAGAAATCAATAACCTAACCGCATTTTCTAATACTGAATTCGGAATACTATTATATCTGATTGGCCAATGCCCATTTCAGTGCCTTGGTCTTAGTTGCCCGGAAAATAGTATTATGCTTCTCGTTCTTTTCGTCCGAATACTTCCAAATTAGATTATCAGGTCTATACTTTTGCAGTATTAGAGATAACTGTCGCGTATAGGTGTTGATATCTTTGGCACTGGAACCCGCATACCAAAACTTTATCTCTTTCTTAGGTAGATAGGCAAGCGCTTCTTTTGCTTTTTCGACCAAGCTGTGCTTATTCCACCACAAAGATGGGTCGAAAGCGATATATGTGTCAAACATCTCAGGGCGTGTCAGTAATGTTTCGACAATAAAAAGCCCGGCCAAAGATTCACCTATGATGGCGCGATGATCATTGGTTCTATAGCGTTGGTTTATTTCAGGGAAGAGCTCAGATTGAATAAAATCTCTAAATTCTTTTGAGCCGCCCACTATTGGGGCAATTTTCTTATCATCTTCTACTTCCGTCGGCCCGGTCAAGTCTCTTCGTCGTTGTGTATTTTCTATTCCAACCAAAATATAGGGAGGAACATCTCCATTGGCAATCAATTTGGATAAAGTATTGGATATATGTGGAAAATCCTCGTGAATCCCACCATCAAGCATATACAGAACCGGAAAAGTGCCTGATCCTGTTTTATATTGTGATGGTGTCCATACATTGACTACTCTTTTTTCATTTAACTTTACCGATACAATAGACAAACTGTCGTGTACCGGGATTACATCATTGTATGATGGAATCGTTTTGCATCCAACAAACAATGAAAGCATCATTGTAAATAATAAAAAAGCATTTATTTTTTGCATAAAATTTTTATTAAAAGTATTAACGCTTGGGTATTTCATTCAAAATATTCAATAGAAATCCCCAGAATTTTTGTACAGAAGATATACTCACCCTTTCATCGGGTGAATGCGCCCCATATATTGTAGGGCCAAAAGAAACCATTTCCATGTTGGGATAGTGAGCACCTATGATTCCACACTCCAATCCGGCATGGCAGGCCACTACCTTAGGAGATTCTCCAAATAATTGAGTATAAATACGCTCCATTAAGCTTACGATAGAGGAGTGTGGATTGGGCTGCCAGCCCGGATATGATCCAGTAAAAGCCACTTGCATTCCCGCCAAATTAAATACAGCTTGCAACTGCAAGGCGACATCCTCCTTGGTTGAATCCACGGATGACCGAGTCAGACACATGATTTCCAGCTTGCCTTCCTCAAGTTTGACACGAGCTATATTGTTGGAAGCTTCTACTAAGTCTTTCACATCAGGACTCATGCGATATACGCCGTTATGGGCTGCTTTCATTGCTCTGACAAGATACATGGTATCTTCGACTGACAATCCTTTTGCGGATACTGATGTCTCAGATATAACTATTTCCAGACTTTTCTCTATGCTTTTAAACTCATTTAAAATAGAAATCTTCAACTTCTCTACTTCAACTAAAAATTTTGAAGAATCTTCAACTACAAATTGAGCCTTTGCCTCTCTGGGAATAGCATTCCTGAGGCTACCTCCATCCATCGAAAGAAGCTGTATATTATATGGAATGCCGACCATCAAGAGCCTTGCCATTATTACATTGGCGTTGCCTCGTCCTAAATGAATGTCAATCCCGGAATGCCCACCCTGAAGGCCTTTTATGGTTATATTAAATCCACTTCCCTGAAGAAGCTCTGTACTATAATCCCGTCGAGCGGTGACGTCCATGCCTCCTGCACATCCAATGTCTATTTCATCATCTTCCTCCGTATCCAGATTGAGCAAAATCTGACCTTTCAGAAAATTGGGTTTAAGCCCAAAAGCCCCCGTCATACCGGTCTCTTCATCTATTGTAAACAGCGCTTCAAGTGCCGGATGTGGTATTGAATCACTTTCCAATACAGACATTATGGATGCCACTCCAATTCCATTATCTGCGCCTAAAGTCGTACCATCTGCCTTTACCCAATCGCCATCCACAAGCATCTTGATACCTTGGGAGTCAAAATCAAAATCGGACTCGTTATTTTTCTGACAGACCATATCCAGATGCGATTGTAATACAACGGTCTTGTGATCTTCCATACCCTGAGTGGCAGGTTTTCTAATGAGTACATTACCTGTTTCATCGACGGTGGTCTCAAGTCCTAGAGACACTCCAAACTGACGAATAAATTCAATAACTTTGCCTTCTTTTTTGGATGGTCGAGGCACAGAATTGAGGGCTGCAAAGTTTTTCCACACGTTGCTTGGTTGAAGGTTGGTTATATTCATAGTATATTTTTTTATTAAGTACAAAAAATCGCTTTTGTTGTTGAATGTTTTATTGATTAAAAAGTAAAATTATTTTTCCGGTAAATTCTCTTGATTCCATAAGTTGATGCGCTTCCACAACCTTTTCCATCGGAAAAGTATAGTTCACTAAGCTCTTAAATTGCGGACTTTCAATTAGTGGGTAGGCATTTTGGATAATGTCTTCCGCTAATTCCTTCTTAAACGAATAGCTCCGATTGCGCAAAGTACTGCCGGTTATATGTAGCCTTTTTTGCATCACTTTCATTATATTCAATGATGGATGGTTACCGTTCATTGCATTGATATATATAAGGCGTCCCTCTGTGCGTAGTAAGTTGAGATTGACATCAAGGTATTCGCCACCAACACTATCCAATACAACATCCATTGAATTTTCGCCTAACACTTCTAGTATGTTACATTTTTCTTGTTTTACTACTCGTATAGCGCCTAAAGATATACAATATAGTTCTTTTTCAATAGAACTGGCCATTGTATAAGCCCTCGAGCCATATAAATTTACCAATTGAATCGCCATAGAGCCAATCCCTCCCGATCCGCCATAAATAAACACATCCTCTCCGGGCTTTAGCTTGCCGCGCTGAAAAATATTATGCCATACTGTAAATAACGTCTCAGGCAAAGCTGCTGCATCTTCCAAAGAAATACCAGAAGGTTTAGGCAGACAACTTCCTGCATCTACTGCAACATACTCCGCATACCCTCCTCCGGGCACCAATGCACAAACTTGTTGACCTACATATTGATGCTTCACGTCTTTGCCAACCTGCTCAATTATGCCGGCGACTTCAAGGCCCGGAATATCCTGAACAACACCGTGTGGGGCGGGATACCGGCCTATTCGCTGAAATATATCAGGTCTGTTAATGCCGGCTCCTACCACCTTTATCAACACTTCATTCGCCTTGCAGTTAGGTATCGGTCGTTCTTCAATATGTAGAACGGTAGCATCACCCGGAGCATCATACACAATCGCTTTCATCACTATTTCACTATAAAATGGTATTAAAAGTAATAAAAGTAAATCACTAAACCCTTAAAATAATAAAGAAAAGAGTCACAATGATGGAATTAGTTTAAAAAAATTACCATGTTAAAAAAATATAAAAAGATTTAATATGACTTCACTTTTCAACCTTGTATTGTATTATTTGAATTCTTGATATGTTAAAATGTCGAAATTATTCCCCTATAAATGAATGTTTTATGTAACTTTACGTATTTCCATGTCATACCCTTATATGATTTTATTGTTAAGCTTCAACCGTATCATATTGAATTGGTAACTTATATTTAAATAGAACGATTGCAACGGTTTATAATTTTTGGAACGGTTATTGTATGTATAGTTATGATTTGTAATATGTTTTCTTGGAAAAAAGTAAAACATTGAAATTTATTGTGTTAAAATATTGATAACCAACAATGTATTTCTAGAACGTTTTTCAAAAAGGCAATTCAACTAAATTAAAAATCAAACAATGAAGGAATTCTACACAGCATTTAATGTATTGAAGCGAACTTTTTTTATCGTAATTTTTACATTTTGTATTTTTCAATTATTCGGCAATGGTCCCATAGTGCCACTGAAAAAAGCAGATTTGACAATTGAGATACACAAATTAGATATCAGTTGTTATGGTGAGTTGGACGGCAAAGCATGGGTCACGGCATCCGGTGGTACGCCACCCTATACGTATCTATGGAGCGATGGTGCTATTACGGATACAGTAACCAACTTATCGAGCAACACATATACAATCAATGTAGAAGATGCCGCCGGAAATAAAGTTGTGGGAGAAGTATATATTGCAGAACCTTCATTATTGTTTGCTACAGTTTTACTTTCTGATCCTATCTTGAATTGTTCTGTTCCCCAGCTAACAGCTACTATTCAGCCAAATGGGGGCACTCAACCATACACCTATGCATGGAATTATCCTTATGGCGTCATTGACACCGGTCAAACAGTCAACATCAACCAGCCATATAACTACGTTTTCACTGTGACGGACAAAAGAGGATGTACCTATGTCAACGATACAACTATAGGAGCTGAAAACATCCCGGTCATTAATCTTAGTTTGATAGACACTGTTAGCTGTAACGGTAAGCATGATGGAAGTGCGTCTTCTTTAGTATTTGGCGGAATAGAACCTTATTTTTACCTATGGTCTAATGGTTCAAGCAACGATACACTGAAAAACGTTGGTTCAGGGTCTTTTTCTCTTACTGTTACCGATGCTGCTGGGTGTACCGGCCAAGCTTATGTCTTTATTCCTCAACCGGCATCGTTAAGTCTTGACATGACAGGCTATGATGTGACATGTTATGGACAAAGTACCGGAGCAATATTTACATTTACCGGAGGTGGGACGCCCAATTATCAATATTTATGGAGTAATGGAGCAACTATTCCACAACTAAGCAATCTAGATGCAGGTGTCTATAATCTAACTGTTACAGATGCTCATGGATGTACTAAATCCGGTGGAGTCACCATAAAAGAAGGAAATCCGATAACGATCAATACCACGGCAACTCCTGTCTCCTGCTATGGAGGAAATAATGGACGGGCAACAGCCTTTGCCTTTGGTGGAAAAGGTTCTCTCCAATACAACTGGTCTAATGGTGTCACGGGTGCTCAGAACAACAACTTAAAAGCAGGTAGCTATTGGATTTATATTACGGATGCCAATAATTGTGTCGAATCCAAATTAGTCGAGATAACACAACCTCCGGCAATTATCCTCAACATGAGCAGCACGCCGGAAGTGTTAGGGGGTGTGGACGGAACAGCCTCTGTTATTCCTACCGGCGGCACACCGGGATATACTTATAAGTGGAATACCGGAAGCACTGAATCGCATATTGAAGACTTAGTAGCCGGGATATATTATGTTACCGTTACGGATAAAAATGGATGTATAAAATCAGATTCCGTCTATGTCGATGCAAGCAATTGTGCCTTCGCAGCCACACTAATAACCATAAAACCAACCTGCTTCGGAGGAACAGATGGCGCCATATTTCCTCAAATTACACTTCCCGGAGCAGAACCTTATTACTACCAATGGTCCAACAATTCTACCGACGTAGTGCTGGACTCCATTGGTGCAGGTACTTATGCAGTAACGATTTCAGACAATGCCAATTGTTTTATACGCCTTTCTACTACTATTGTCAATCCGGATAGGATGAATGTCGATTACATCGTAACACAACCCACCGGTCCTGACCAACCTACAGGCTCCATAAAGCTGTTTATTAATGGTGGAAGTCCGCCCTATAAAGCAATATACAATGGTGCTACCTTTCCAGGGGGCAATGAGATAACGGTTAGCGATATTCCTTCAGGTTATCAACAAATCGAAGTGAAAGATGCTAAAGGGTGTACATTCCCCATTGAATTTCAGATAGACCAATTTGACTGTCAGATGACGGCTTCCGTTGTCGTCACAGATGAACCGGATTGCTATGGCGATAAGACCGGTAGTATGTGTGTAATGTATGACAACAACTTTGGAAATGTAACCATTGAATGGTCTAATGGCGCTAAAACCAGCTGTATTAATAGCCTAAAAGCCGGTAACTATACCGTCGCATTACGAGACACTTTGGGCTGCACTGTTGTTGCCGGAGGAGAAATAACGGAACCTAATCCAATTTCATTAGATAATATCAAAATCATTCTTGGTACCAATTCATTGGATGGCTCGATTTCTTTATATGTAATCGGTGGAACACCGCCCTTCCAATATACCTGGACAAAAAATGGTGAATACTTTGCCAACACAAGAGATATTTACCAATTGAATGGAGGGTTGTATCAATTGCATGTCGTCGATTCAAAAGGTTGCGAAACCACCTTCGAAGCCTTTAAAATAACCCCAACCAGCTCTACATTATCTATTTCTCCAAACATAAAAGTCTATCCTAATCCGGTCAAAGACTATCTAATCCTTGAAAATAAAAGTGGCTCGGAAATCATGCAAATTCAATGTTTTGACTTAAACGGAGAAAAAAGAATACTTTCCATTGAACCTTTTGAAGAACATTCTCGCTTAAATCTTAGAGAGATTTCTACCGGACCGGTATTTTTAAATGTCGTTACCCGTGATGGGTCATATAACATCAAGTTGATAAAAGTTGAATAATTCTATGCTTGAACAATATGTACAGAGGCTTACCATTACGGTGGCCTCTTTTTTGTTATACCAAATTGATTGATCAATCAGTCCAACATTTTTTGGTATAATTGGACTATTACGAATATTCAATCGGCATTAGACCCGATGTTTTGTATAGAATTATGCGGTGGCAAATACTTGAAACAAGCGTACTTCGAGACATCCTTTATAATCAAACGAAGGCAATATAGCTTTATTGAATGAGGATTGCTTTGCCGTAAATAGTTTTTTCTTTGCCTCTTGCTTCAACAATATCCACTCTTACAGAATAAACCCCTCTTTCCATTGTATCCCCTTTTCCATTTTTACCATCCCACCGAGTATTAAAATTGTCCGTCGTAAAAACATTATTGCCCCAACGGTCATAAATTCTCATTTTATATTGTTTGATACCAAATGGAACACCAATCGGACCGTAAGAATCATTTCCTGCCGGAGAGCCGGGATGTAGCGCATTGGGTAGAAAAAGTGTATATTTAGGAGCGACATCAACTCTGACAATTAGAGAATCCACACACCCGTTTTCATGCGTCACTATCTGTAGCATTTGATACACTCCGGTATCCGGATAAGTATAGACAGGATTGCGATCCGAACTAAAATCACCATTGCCAAAGTCATAAAACCAATAACTTCCATATTTGCTCTCGTCGGTAAAGGTTAAAGTAGGCTCTAGGTTAGAAGGTAATGCCGGCTGAAAGGTGAATCCAGCTACCGGAGATTGTTTTACTGTTATTGTATTATTAAACTCTTCTGAAGTGGCACAGCCAAAAACATTCGTCACCGTTACTTTGACAGAATATATTCCGGGCTTCTCATAGACATGCAATGGAGTCAGTCCGGTACCACTTTCGCCATCGCCAAATTCCCACTCAACCTTATATTGATCCGTTATAAAGCTATTTGGTTTTTTAAATGTATAGGCAAAGGGTTCACAGCCCACTACACTTCCCGGATCCACCAACTCATCCCTTGGTATCGGAAAAAAAGGAATGCGCTTGGTTATGCTGTCCATACATTGATTCTGATCGGTAACTACCACCATCATTTCATAAAAATCAGGTTTCAGGACATCATACGTAGCATCGAATGAAGTAGAAAACACAACATTATTGGCCTTCCATTGGCTACCCGTGATAGGTCCTGCATCACTCACACTTTGATTGGTAAATTGAATATCTTTGCCATAACACGTATCGTAATCAAAAGTAAAGTCTGCCCGTATATCCGGAAATACATTGACCTTTATCGAAGCAGAGTCAGAACAAGGTTGACCAGGGTTTAAATACAATTTTCCTACATATAGTCCCAAGTCGCTCGTATTCAATAAATAATCTTTTGTAGCGCCTAACTGCTTAATACCATTGTGATTAAAAACCCAACTTATCTCAAAAATATCCTTTGTCACCTCACCGGCAAAAGCCACCTTCAACTCATCATCACCGCATAACTTGATATCCAAGTTTTTACCTTTTACGCCCGCAGCTTCGATCAACGCATCAACCGTCTTACTACATGACGTTACATTAAACTGAAAATCCCGCCTTGTTTCTGATAATAGTATTCCATTGCGATATTCCCTAATCCGAATGCCTACAACAAATTGGCCTGTTGTCGTCGGTGTCCCTGAAAGTCGACCCGTCACGGAGTTGATAACCAGAGGATTGGGCCCGCCCAATGGATTTATAATTGAATAAGGATTGCGAAAAGTAACTTCATCAAATGGAGGTGGGCAATCCGGCTGAGGCGCTACAACAAGACAACCATTGACTCCGGTATCATCGTTTCCGCCTCCTTCAAAAGGTGCACACAGACTATACACTAAGGAATCGCCATCTTTGTCAAAAGCTGAGTGGTCAAACTCGATGGGAAAGTTGGCACATATAGCTATCGGTGGAAAAAGACTAAACTGAGGACTAGAGTTTTGATTGTTTTGCGAAGCAGGAGTAATCTCCACCATAAACGTTGCTCCCGTATCTCCCGGTCTTACTATATTAGATATCGTGTTGTTTCGACAACATCTTTGATACACGATAAAATAGCTTTGAGTGCTTACCGGCAGAGAGATTGTCGTTGTATATACACCTTCTTCAACACATACATCCTTCGGTACAACTAAACATTTATTGGTTACATCTGCACTTACCTTGCCTACTATCGGAACACCAAAGTCAAATTCCCTCAATGGACTTTTACTGTTTCCCAAATAAATAGTACCCAATGCCCCTATTTCATTCAACAATCCATCAAAATTAGCTTTATTCGCCTCCGGCTTGCAGTCTCGATACATCTTCATAATGATACGGTATGTATTGGTGCCGCCTTGATTGCCTACAAACTCATAATACATCACACCACCGATAATATGCTTACCTTCCACATTAAAAGTACAACATATAAGAATTAAAACAAGGATGCTGATGAGTTTTGTCGGCTTACTACACACGTTACTTTACATTATTACTGGTATCATTAACAAAGTGTCAAAATTATATAAAAATTCTCAAATTATTGATTTGTAATCTAATCCTAAAAGCTAACGTCAAAAACAAACGACTTGTTTTATTAATACAATTGGTTGCCGGGCAATGAAAGTAAAGCTCCTAAAACGCACACCACACCCTTTTATAATTATGAATTAGTCAATTTATAGCTTCATTTAATTTGAAAAAAATAATTATTTGCAAAATATATTTGGTTTTATTGTGAAATAATAAAATATATGTCTATTTTTAAAGGTGTTTAATCATTTTTACCATTTACTGAAACAAATGGTAAAACATGTCGATATACACTCATAATCAGAACACTATAAACTAAAGGCAACATTTATATCATGGAAATAGCTGTTTTAAAAGAATCAAAACCGGGAGAAAACCGGGTTGCTCTTACTCCCGATGTGGTAAAAACACTGGTAAAAAAAGGTTATCAAGTATGTATTGAATCGGGTGCTGGCGATAATTCTTATTTTTCTGATATGGATTATATGTCGGTAGGAGCGGAGATTAAAGTCGAAAAAAAAGCAGTCTGCAAAGCCGATGTTATTTTAAAAATCAATGCACCTACGCTGGAAGAAGTTGATTTTATGGATGATAAATGTTGTGTTATTTCCCTATTGTATGGCTATACACAACCGGATTTATTAAATGCATTCAACCAAAAGGCAATAACGGCAATCGGCATGGATGCTATCCCGCGAATATCTCGAGCTCAAAAAATGGATGCCCTGAGTTCACAAGCTAACCTGGCCGGCTACAAAGCAGTTATTGTGGGAAGCAATGCCATGAGTAAAATCTTTCCACTTCTGATGACGGCTGCCGGAACCATTACTCCTGCTAAGGTTCTAATCTTCGGCGCCGGTGTAGCCGGATTGCAAGCGATAGCTACTGCCAAAAGGCTTGGTGCGGTAGTTGAAGTGACGGATGTGAGACAAGAAACGAAAGAACAGGTTGAATCTCTTGGAGGTAAATTCTTAACCGTAGAATCTACTGACACCAACACTACATCTGGCGGTTATGCAGTAGATGTTTCATCCGAATTTCTTCAAAAACAAAAACAGTTAATCGAAAGTAGAATCAAAGAGGCCGACTTAGTCATTACCACTGCTCTTATAATTGGCAAAAAATCTCCTATGCTAATCCCTAAAGAAATGGTCGAAACCATGAAAAAAGGGGCCGTCATCGTTGATATGGCAGTAGAATGGGGTGGCAACTGTGAATTATCACAAGCTAATGAAACAAAAATCTATCAAGGAATAACCATTATAGGCGAGCCCAATCTACCCTCTCTCCTGCCGACGAATGCCAGCCAACTCTATGCCGTCAATATCAGCACTCTATTACAGCACATCTCATCACCTGAACAATTGCTCATTGACAAAGAAGATGAGATTACCAACGGTTGTTTAATTACTTACGACGGTCAAACAGTACATACATTCACAAATCAGATTCTCAATAAAAACCAAGGATAAAATCAATTAATATGGATATCAATACACTAATTCCACTACTTTATATACTTGCATTGGGTACTTTTCTCGGCTTTGAATTAATATCCAAAGTGCCTCCAACGCTTCATACTCCACTAATGTCCGCCTCCAACGCCATATCCGGTATTACTATTGTCGGCGCCATCATAGCATGTAATGAAATGGGATATTCCACCTTGAGCAAATGGTTAGGTATGGGCGCCCTGATACTTGCTACGATCAATGTGGTAGGGGGTTATGCGGTTTCTGACAGGATGTTAAAAATGTTTAAAAAGAAATAAACACCTGACATAACCATGAATATATACTTACATATCCTTTATTTATTGGCTTCTATCTTATTTATAGTTGGTATAAAGATGTTGAATAAGACAAAGAGTGCCCGGCAAGGTAATCTACTCTCTTCCATAGGAATGCTGCTTGCAATTGCCGCGACAGTATTACAAGTTGAAGCAGTCTCATTTATCGATATTTTCATCTGTATATTGATTGGGTCAGCGATAGGGCTGATTATAGCGTATCGAATCCAGATGACTCAAATGCCGGAGATGGTGGCTGTATTCAATGGCTTCGGAGGATTAGCTTCACTGGGAGTGGGCTTATCAGACTACTGGTTGCACAATCAAATAATGGCTATT
>Ga0209582_1000685_pt1 | contig 19068 bp, 12 predicted proteins | sample KloWWTmetKNB5Kit_FD_187176 | JGI IMG/M metagenome (GOLD analysis project Ga0209582, IMG submission 187176) | Active sludge microbial communities from Klosterneuburg, Austria, studying microevolution and ecology of nitrifiers - Klosterneuburg... | ecosystem: Engineered > WWTP > Aerobic digester >...
GATCCGGATCGTGCGATAACCACATATCTCTGGCATGCCATCCGGGAAGGACTCGCGCGCAACTTGGCTCCCGAAGCATGGGACCGTATGCGACTGATGTTGCGTGTTGACGCGAAGGAAAGGAGGGAACAGCGAGCCAGGAGGAGGGCGTTGAAAAGGATGGAGTAACTGAGAGGCCAAGACAGGAAGCTGGTCAAGAATGCTTTCGTGCATTCTTCTTCAGTTCTGTAATTCGCAAGGGCAAACGATATACCTCGATCTGTTCCGGGTAGCGATTGCGGTCCAAGATCACTTCATCGGCCGGTGGTGGGTCACCCTTAGTGAGCATCAACCGGCGGAAGAACGGCCGTGTGATCGCCATTCCGTATCGCCGCGCCACCTGACTGTTGATCACGCGGGCGACCAAATTGATATCGTCGCCGATGAAAACTGGATGATCCCCGGCGGTGAGTCCTTTGATATCGATCCGATGCACTATGCCATGGTGCAAAGCGATCCGCAGATCCACCCGCTGACGAAAGGGAACAGAATGTATCGCCGGGGCGACGTACTTGTCGAATTGGTCACGTATGCGTTGTGAAAATTCAACGGCCGTGCGAGAGGGGGTAGCGCCACTTGCGATCGCAATGAAACCATCACCGGTCGTGTTGATGATAGTGACACCTTCCGAACTGATCGCTGTGTCAGCCGCATGTTGGAAGAAGCGTTCCATCGAGCTGGCCACGATGCGCAGCACCTCGCCCTTATTGCTTGCATGGTATAGCAGCTGGGTGAAACCACTGACGTCCATGAGCATCAAGCTGCATTCGACCGCTTCAGAAGCAGGCTTGGAATTCCGAGATACTTTTTTCGACATCGAATATTGCGCTTGTATGGTTCCGGACCTAGGGACCAAAGTAATTCTATGTGTGCTATTGCAAAAGTGCAGAATTCGATTGCACGGTGTACATTCGGTCCGCTATGGCGGTGATCACATCGAATGATACCCTGATCGATGAAGTCTTTCAGGCGTTGGTGAAACATAAACCTTCGCTGGAAGCCGTCTTGGCCTTAAGCGAGGATGATGGCATTGATCGGCGGCTGCTTGCCGATCAGATCGTGCGCAACTTCCCGTGGCCCATCGGTGTGGAACTCCGTCGGCTGTTCTCCGGAAGCATGCGCAGTTCCGACCGAAGAAGATTGGACCAGCTGTTCAAGACGGCCGAGCGGACCATGCAATTCCTGGCCTTCACCATGCTTGCCCAAGTGTGGAAGGAACGAAAGGCGGGTGTGCTTGAATTGCCAGCGAGTTTCGTCGGTGAGTTCGAGCGGCGGTTCGAGCAACTCACCTTGGGCAACATCGCTTGGCTGGTCCGGGTGTTGGGCAAAGCGATCACGACGAACAGTGCGGCGACCTTTCTCCCTGAATTGAAGGAGGTGCTCAATGATCGTTTCTATGCAAGCCTTGATCAATGGGTGCCGGAGCGGAATGAGATCGGGCATTATCAAGTGAACCTCACCGGGGAAGAGATCGAACGACGGTGTGTGGAATGTGGCGAACGGCTTGGCGAATTGTTGGCCGCACTAGCGCTTTTCAGCCGTTACAAATTGGTAAGCGTGCGCGAGATCCAAGTGCGCAAGCCACGATCCAAGGAAGCTGTTTTTCAACACCGGATCGACCTCTTGAACAGTTCCGATTCCGATTTCAAGGCGAGCGATGTGGAAGGCATCCACTTCACCGAAAGCCATGCCGTGCTGTTGTTGCGCAGCTTGCAGGACATCGATGAGTACCTGAACCTATCGCCACTGATCATCGACACGCATTCTGAATTGATCGATGCCAAGGAGAAGCTCGAGATCCGCAAGGACATCTTCCTATACACGAAGATCAAGGGCGACCACTTGATGTACACCGGCACGGAGGCCACGGAAAAATGCGACTTGCGCTCCTTGGGCAATTACGCTGACCTGCTTGAAGAATTCCGGGATCTTGTCAATGCGATCGTGGGCCGGACCGTTGCACAATGACCAGCTCGCCCTTCAAATTCCTGGACAGCTATTCACTGGCGGACCACGGCACCTTCTTCGGTCGTGATCGGGAATCGGGCGAACTTTTCAGGCAGTGTTTCACCGGTCCGATCCTTGTTGTTTACGGTGGCAGTGGCACGGGCAAGACATCGTTGGTGCAATGTGGTTTGGCATCGCGTTTCTTGGAGAGCGATTGGTTGCCGATCCTCGTGCGACGCTCGGGCGACATGCTCACATCGCTCCTTGAAGCGGTGGAAGCCAACACGCTAACGGCCAGCACCAGCACCGGTTTGAACGAGCGCGTCGCGAACCTCTACCTCGATCACTTCAAGCCGATCTACTTCATCTTCGATCAGTTCGAGGAGCTCTTCATCTTCGGCAAACAACAAGAGAGCGAAACCTTCTTCGCAGCGATCCACAACGTGTTGGAGGCGCAACGCAGTGCACATGCGATCTTCATAGTGCGCGAAGAATACTTGGCTGAACTTACCCGTTACGAACACCTTGTTCCGGGCCTGATCGAGAACCGGTACCGCGTGGAACGCATGGCGCGCAGCCACGCTGTTGAAGTGGTGGAGAAACTGTGCGCGGCCAATGGCATCCAATGTTCCGCAGGCTTCAGTTCGGCCATGGTGGATCGGCTCAACCCCGAAGGTCACGGCGTGGAACTCTCCTATTTGCAAGTGTATCTGGATCGTTGTTGGCGATCACGGCAGAACGATGAACCGTTTTCCATCGCACTGCTGGAACGCATCGGATACGTGGACGATCTGCTCGGCGCTTTCTTGGATGAACAAGTGGCCGACACCCCGGAACCCGAACGTGCCGAAGCGCTCTTGAAAACCTTCGTAAGCGACCAAGGCACCAAGCGCCAACTCACCACCGACGAAGCGCACGAATGGGTCAACGCCATTGGCACCGCCATGGAACCCGCCGAGGTGGACCGCCTGCTACAAGTCTTCGTAACCAAGCGCTTGCTCAAAGAACGCGATGAACGGGGTCGCTACGAATTGCTGCACGATGCTTTGGCGCGCCAGATCTTCCAACGGATCACCCGCGCCGAACAGGAGCTGATCGAAGTGCGGCAATTCGTGCAACAGGCATATGGTCAATACGAAAAGCGTGGAGCGAAGTTGACCGCGAACGACCTTACTTACTTACGCCCTTATCGTGGGCAATTGCATTTGAAGGGGGAGGTGAAGGGGTTTGTGGAAGGTGCTTTTGGAGAGGAGGAGCGGCGGGTGAGGCGGAAGAAGAGAGTGATAGGAATAGGGCTGGGATTATTATTCCTTATAGGGTTGGCTGGAGGCCTCTTCGTTGGGGATTTGCAAAAGCGGCTTGATGTCGAACGGAACCAGAATATGAGTTCCCAATTGGCGGAATACGCAATGGCCTATGCTGACAAGGATCCTCAACGTGCCTATCTGGCTGCGGAACGCGCTTATGAACTTGACCCGTCACTGGCAGCCTCCCGTGCAATACTTCGAACGTATAATAGTCTGTATCCAATTATTTCAAATTATGCCGGAACCATTGCACGTGTGGCGGATGACAAACATTCCTTCATCATTATCGATCCTGAAAAGGGGTTCGCGGTTTACGATCTCAATGGGCGTGAATTGTTCAGTCGGCCACTCACCGCGCATCAGCCGGGAGGTATTCGATACGTTGCCGGAGATCATGTTCTATGCGTGGATAGCGCTGTGTCCATCTATGACCTGTCCGGAAGGGTCATTTTTGGCTGCGACACGGCGGATTGGATCGGTTATAGCAGCGAAGGGCAGTTCGTAGGTGTGACCAAGGATACACTTCTTATTGAAAAGTCAGGCTCATTCCGGAAATTGGGATGGAGAACTAGCACTGTGTATTCTCCAAGAGGCTTCTCGCATTCAGGCACCACTGCTGTGGGGTTTCTTGACAGTTCGACCATTTATATGTTCGATACGGACTCACTGCGGATCCTACGTATAAGAGGTGCCATCGAGATCGAGCACGTCGTGGCGCTTCCGGATGGTTTTTCAATGTTGAGAGGTAAATATGCTGGCGTTGTGTCTGGTACATTTTGCATCGACACCGGTTTAGGGATCTATGCCTTCAAGAGAGGGCCTAAATCCTGGGAAGCACTTAACATGGATTACGGCCCCATGTCCTGGACCCATTTCTATTCGGATGCTGTGCTCATCAATGTTAACGGTCCTGGAAAGGACTTACCACACGTGTTGATATACGCTGCTGCTTCAGACTTCAAGCACCCTAAGAAGATAAGCGGATGGTTGATAGCGCATTTCCCAAGTAGTGGAATGACACTCACTACGCCAAGCGAAGACAAAAGGGAGCCAACTCGGTTGTTTCATACCGATGGCAAAGTTGTTCTCGAGATCGACGGAACACCTGCGGCATTTGATGATCAAGGTTTCATCACCATATCCGATACAACGGTAAGTACTGATCTCGTTAGTGTTTGGAGCCAAACGGGAAAGCGAGAACTCAAACTGATCACCAAAAAGGTCTTAGCAAAATTCAATCCACCGGAACACGCGATCTGGCTTGATCGGTCAGGGGACTCGACGATCGTACACTACCTCTCTGAAGACAAGATCAACGGCGAACCCACTCAGATCCTCAGGAGTGTTGAGCATGGCCAAGTCCAGAGCTACATTCCCTTGGGTGATGTTGACTTCAATCATAGGAATATGGCATTCGCGTTTGGAGAAGATCGTTTGCTTGTGAACAAAGGGGCACAAGGCCATTCGTTGGTTGATCGTCGATGGAAGAATGTGACTGTGCCAATGTTGACTGGTGATCATAGGGAATTCATTTTTCGAGATGCAATCCTCCCATCCGGATTTGCACAGTGGAACGCTAGTCGCGTTAATAGTGAACGAAGCAAGGGAGATAGTACAACAGCATATTCTTCGTGGGCTTATTCAATGTGGAGACCTCAGGGCTTCCATCGTGATTCGATCATTCACGATGGAAGTCGAATGAGGGATAGGTCCATCTTCATGGGTGAAAATGACGAATTCTCTCCCAAGGGAGACTATTTCAAGCTCGTTCACATACCGAACTATTGGAAAGATTATTCAGCATCTGAAGTGAGTGTATGGGACGTGCGGTCAGGAGAATTGTTGAACGGTCGGACGCTAATCGGCGCAGAAGATATTCTTTGGAATGAATATGAAACATCCTCGTTTACGATCATACGTTCAGACTCAATCCTGCTCGTAAGCAGCGATTTTGCTCGCTCCTTCACCTCTGTTCCTCGTGACAGTTCTCGGGTTGCGTCCTTGAAGAACGAACCGATACATGTTTTCTGGAATAAGGAAAGTTGTCTGGTTCGAGTCATTCATCCCAAGAAGCGCGTTACATCCGCATTGGTTCTCGACCGAACCAAGATAGATCCAAGGTTTGACCTTGATATGCCTACTTGGCCCAATTCAACACGGATCAGTGCCCAGAGTGACTCAGTTGTATATTTCATTTTGAACTACTGGTCGGGGGGTGGTGTGCTTCAACGCTTTGTCAATGGAGTCCCTGCTGGAACGATCGACACTCCAGGTTCAAGCACTATTGTGTATCGTGATGGTGAACCACGAATTTGTTCAAGGAAGATCACGATCAAGGATGGGGACTTTGGGATCCAACAAGATCCCGGTGGAGAAGTGACCTACTATGCATTGGATGTATCGGAAACGGGAATGACAATGAACGAGATCCCGATGTCCGAAGCAGAAGCACCTGAAATGATGTTCAACATCGTTGACGATCGTATTCGTATCTGGGATCAGGATCTATTGCAATTGGATGCACGACCCTTCGATATTCCGGGTACGGGCAAAGCCTTTACCAGTCATCGATTACTTGATCGGTTTGAGCTGTTTCCGATGGACCCGAAGGAGGCTATCCGCATGGTCCGCGAAGAGAAGGTGTACGGCGAGTTCTGGAAGAACATCAACATCGATCCCTTGGTGAAGAAGATCGCCCAATGACCTCGCCCTTCAAATTTCTGGACAGCTACGCGCTGGCGGACCACGGCACTTTCTTCGGTCGTGATCGGGAATCGGGCGAACTTTTCAGGCAGTGTTTCACCGGGCCGATCCTGGTTGTTTACGGTGGCAGTGGCACGGGCAAGACCTCATTGGTGCAATGCGGATTGGCCGCACGTTTCTTGGAGAGTGATTGGTTGCCGATCCTCGTGCGGCGTTCGGGCGACATGCTCACTTCACTTATCGAAGCGGTGGAAGCCAACACGCTAACGGCCAGCACCAGCAGCGGTTTGAACGTGCGCGTCGCGAACCTCTACCTCGATCACTTCAAGCCGATCTACTTCATCTTCGACCAGTTCGAGGAGCTCTTCATCTTCGGTAAACAACAAGAGAGCGAAGCCTTCTTCTCGGCGATCCACACACTGCTCGAAGCACAACGCAATGTGCATGCGATCTTCATTGTGCGCGAAGAATACTTGGCGGAACTCACCCGCTACGAGCACATCGTACCGGGCTTGATCGAGAACCGGTATCGTGTGGAACGCATGGCACGCAGCCACGCAGTTGAAGTGGTGGAGAAGCTGTGTGCGGCCAATGGCATTCAATGCTCCGGTGGCTTCAGTGCGGCCATGGTGGATCGGCTCAATCCCGAAGGCCACGGCGTCGAACTCTCTTATTTGCAAGTGTATTTGGACCGTTGCTGGCGATCTCGGCAGAACGAGGAACCCTTCTCCATCGCGCTGCTCGAACGGATCGGTTATGTCGACGATCTGCTCGGTGCCTTTTTGGATGAACAAGTTGCCGACACCCCGGAACCCGAAAGTGCCGAAGCCTTGCTCAAAACCTTTGTGAGCGATCAAGGCACCAAGCGACAACTCACCACGAATGAAGCGCATGAATGGGTCAACGCCATCGGCACCGCCATGGAACCCGCCGATGTGGATCGGTTACTGCAAGTCTTCGTCACCAAACGCCTACTCAAGGACCGCGATGAACGGGGCCGCTACGAATTGCTGCACGATGCCCTGGCACGCCAGATCTTCCAGCGGATCACCCGCGCCGAACAGGAGCTGATTGAAGTGCGGCAGTTCGTTCAACAGGCTTATGGCCAATACGAAAAGCGCGGTGCAAAGTTGACAGCGAACGACCTTACCTACCTGCGACCGTATCGTGGCCAATTGCATTTGAAGGGAGAAGTGAAGGCATTTGTGGAAAGTGCTTTTGGGGAGGAGGAGCGGCGGGTGAGGCGGAAGAAGTTGCGTTCAAGGTTACTGCTCGGTGGACTGGTACTTCTGTGTTTGATCGGTGGAAAGCTCTTTGCCGATCTTCAAAAGCGGCTTGATGTGGAACAGGCTATAAATGAGAGCGGTCGACTTGCTGAAAAGGCCATGGAACTGACAGCGGTGGATCCGTATTCAGCATACTTGGTTGCAGAAGAAGCGTATGCACGGCATCCCGGCTTAAGCGCTGAACGAGCGTTGATCCACACGTATCAGTTCTTGATGCCAATGATCGCACGGTTCAAGGGGAATGATGTTCGGCTCAGTGAAACGGATGGCTCCATCACCATCATCAACAGTGGTAGGCGGATCTTTGAAGTGTACGACAGCTTGGGTAACCTGCGGTTTGAACATGCGAGCGATGACCTTTCGTGGGACAGTTTCATCAGTTTAGCTGCTGGTCGATTCAGTCTTGCGGGCAAGCAGAACCCCGAGCTGATCGATCTGGACGGTAATGTCGTCCACAAATTTGCTGGTCCGATCAAAGAAGAGGATTACGACGACACCGATTCGTCATTCTGGGTGCGCGGACCTCGGGAACTCGTGCTGTGGAAGTTGGGATCCTCAGAAGTGAACCGGGTTCCGATCGACACGACTGGCAGTGGACGTTGGCTTGCATCAGCAGAGCGTGTATGTGTGGATGCCAGCAATAGATGGCTGGTCGCTGTGAAGGACGATTCGGTCTTTCTTGCTACCATCGGCAATGGTGTTCTGGAACTACATGAACGAAAGCGCTTGCAATGGTCCGAAAGATCACGGAATAGTGGTGATGATTGTTCAAGTTTCATGGGGGGCAACGTTGTTCAATTCGAGAATGAAACTTTAGATGAAGATTGGATCACTGACTTGATGATCGATCAAGATAAAGTGGTCATTGTTGGTCAGCGCGGGATATGGCAGGCCTTGGTCAATGGCTCTGGCGATCTTGTCCATCAAGGTTCTGTTGATTTCCAACGTTTGGGGATTGACTTGGACAAGGAATCGCGAGCCGTATTGCGCGGGGGGCGGAACTATCGTTCAATGCTTGTTGGCTATCCTCACAAGTTCATTTACACATTGAACAATCCTGGATCACTCAAGGAAGCAACCATCCCTTCGGGGTACTTTCTAATGAACTATGAGGATTCCTCGAGGCGTGTTAGCTTGATCTCCTATGATTACCGGGGTGACTATCCAACAGGAATGACTGCTGCGTTGGATGGGTCGAACCCGCTCATTTACGAAACGGTGTATCAGATCAGAAGTTCAATGGATGTTCTCGTTGTGGTGAAAGAGAACATGCCGGAGAACAAATTCGAACTCCAAGGCGTGGACATGATCGGTCGAGTACGTTGGACTTATCGATCAGATGCTGGAGGAAAACTTCGCAAGCTGTATTTTGGAAGTCCTGGTAAGATCCAACTCATAGAATCAGTCACGATCAACGGTATGAAGTGCAGTTTGGTCACGGCGATGAAAGATGGGATCGTTCAGACCAAAACACTTATACCTAGATCGTTGGATAAGTCGATCGAAACCTTGGGCGCAAGCGGATCGCGAATGATCGTCGCGTACTCGGACAGCGTGATCATGCTCGTCGACCATCCACTACAAATGGGTGAAGGGGTCCCGAATCGGAGTTCTTTGCATTGTCAAGGAACGAGCATCTTTTCCAGCAGCATAATAGGCGATTCGTTGCACTCGTACAGGACCGGGCCAAAAGGAAACGCAAAAGGCCGATCCTTCAGTTTGGTGGACGATCCCGTTCGGAAGGAAAGGTTGGCCGTCTATCGCAATAGCTGGATGGAGCCGTTGGATGATCGATATCTATACGCCAACAGTTTCAACATTCGATCTTGGACCGGTTTCTTGATAGACCTTCAAAATGGTAATTGGGTGGATACGGGAAGTTTTGCTGTGCCCGCCCAATACATGGTGCAGAAAGGAGTACCCGGCATCTTCCGGATGCAAGGTGCGGTACTCAGCAAACTTGATACGGAGCTTCGTCCGATCAGCACTGTTGTGTTTGAAGAACCACCGATCCATTGGGAGCACCACGGCGACAAGATCCTGATAATGGATCGTGTGAAGGATGGGCTTCTGACAATGGTCCATTTGAAGGATCTGCATATTGAAGAGCTACATATTCTACTGGAATTGATCGACTCCGCCCAAGTTGCCGGTCTGGATCGTGATATACCTGTACGGTGTGATGCAGCGATCGATGTTAGTGGGAATGTGATACTTGCTCTCTATGATGTTTGGGAACCATCCCTGTCAAGGCTCTATGCGCTGAGACAAGGCAGGTTGATCGCAACAGAGAATGTGGTCGGCAGTGTATCGCTTGAAGTGGACACGTCTGGAAGTGTGGTCGCAATTTGTCACTCAACATTGGTATGGGCGTTCAATGGGTCGGTGTTTACCCATAGTTCCGGCGAATCTTTGGTGAAATACAAGCTGACAACTTCGGAAGTGTTCGAGGTTATTCAAGAAGACCCCGATAAAGTGAGAATGGATTTGCGAGAGGACCGTTTTGACGATCGAGTGGTTCGCAAACAGGGTAGCCCGATCTTCTCATCGAATGTGGGCAATTGTCAGATCTGCGATAGTGTCCTCTACTCCACCCACCGCGCAGTTGACCACTTCGAAGCCTTCCCCCTTTCCGGCAAAGAGGTCATCCGCCAAGTCCGTGATGAGAAGAAATTCGGCGAGTTCTGGAAGCATATCAACATCGATCCCCTGATACAAAAAGCGCTGGAATGAGGTGCACTTGCAAACGCGATCACAATTCAAGTACTGCTCCCAACCCTACCTTGCTCCAAACCGATCCTAGCATGAAACAAAGCACCCACCACCGATCCGTTGATCTCCGCCAAGCTTCACTCACCACCGTCGCTTCCCTCACATCCCTCACCCTCTTAGTTTTCTTCACCTCCCTCACACTCACCTCCACTGCCCAAACCCCCTTCACTTACACCGACATGCTCATGCTCGATCGCATAAGCGGGCTTGCGGTGGATCCAGCAGGTCACTACGCGGTGTTCAATGTGCGTTCCACGGATATGGCCAACAACAAGGGTGTTTCCAAACTGTGGTTGAAGGACCTGACCAAACCCGCGGAACCTGAAGTGCAACTTGGCGTGAGCGAAGGTGGTGCGTTCGATGTGCAGTGGGCTCCCGACGGGCAGTCATTCTACTTTCTTTCCGGCAGGGGTGAGGATGGCACGACACAAGTGTGGAAGACCGATGTGGGCGGTGCGAAGGCGGAACAGATCACGCGGTTGACCTTGGATGTGGGAGCGTATCGCTTACGGCCCGATGGCAAAGGGTTGGTGGTCTCCTTGGCGATCTTCCCGGAGTGCGAAGGCGATGCGATCGCATGTACAGCGAACAAGATCGCGGAACGTGCGGCCAACAAGGCCAGTGGTATGGTGTATGAAAAATTGTTCGTGCGTCATTGGGACACATGGGCTGATGGAACGCGCAATCACTTGTATAGCATTGCACTGAATGGACCGTTGTCGCAACCCGTTCCATTGATGCCGAAATTCGATGGTGATGTGCCTTCAAAGCCATGGGGAGGATCAGAGGACTTTTGCATTTCACCCGATTCAAGGACGATCTATTTCGCGGCGCGCGTAGCAGGGGTCACGGAACCGTGGAGTACCAATTTCGACATCTTCAGTGTGCCTATTTCGGGTGGAAAGACAACCAACTTGACCGAAGCGAACCTGGCGTGGGATGCAAATCCTATCGTATCGCCTGATGGCAAAACACTCGCTTACAAGGCCATGAAGCGTCCGGGTTTCGAAGCGGATCGTTTCGAGTTGAAGTTGCGCGATCTAGCTACGGGAAAGGTATCATCGCTTGCTGCGGATTGGGATCGAAGCGTGGATGGAATGCAGTGGAGCAACGATGGTAAAAGCATGTATGTGATCGCAGGTGATGTGGGCACTACACGGTTGTTCAAGATCGATGTGAAGACGGGCACCGTTACTGCGCTTTCCACCAAAGGGCATTTCGATGCATTGCACCAAACAGCGACTGGTTTCGTGTTCATGAAGAGCGGCTTGAATGGACCATCGCAGATCTACGCAGCAGCACCGAAGTCGAAGATGATCGACGAAGGCGCGATCACACTAACGAACGTGAATTCAAGTTTGAAGGACAAGAAGTTCGGGGAGTTCGAGCAGTTCAACTTCAAGGGTTGGAATGATGAAACTGTTCATGGTTATGTGATCAAACCTTCGAACTATGAAGAAGGCAAAAAGTACCCTGTTGCGTTCTTGATCCACGGAGGTCCGCAAGGCAGTTTCAGCGATGGCTGGAGTTTTCGTTGGAACCCACAGACCTATGCGGGCGCTGGTTATGCAGTTGTCATGATCGACTTCCATGGATCAACGGGATACGGACAAGCCTTCACCGATGCGATCTCTGATCATTGGGGCGATCGTCCGTTGGAAGACCTGCAAAAAGGGTGGGCTCATGCGTTGAAGACCTATCCGTTCTTGGATGCCGAACGTGCAGGAGCGTTGGGTGCATCGTACGGCGGATTCATGGTGAATTGGATCGCCGGAAATTGGAAGGCGCCATGGAAATGCTTGGTGTCGCACAACGGAGTTTTCGATACGCGGATGATGGCGTATTCGACGGAAGAGTTGTGGTTCTCCACCTGGGAAAGTGGAGGTGCAGATGTCTACGAGAACCCCGCCAAGTACGATGAGTTCAATCCTGCGTTGCACGTGAAGAAGTGGTCGGTGCCCATGTTGGTGATCCACTCGGACAAGGACTATCGCATTCCGTTGGACCAAGGCATTGGCGTGTTCACGGCATTACAGGCCAAGAAGATCGATTCGCAATTCCTGCGCTTTCCGGATGAGAACCACTGGGTGCTTAAACCGCAGAACAGCGTGCAATGGCACAAGACAGTGTTTGATTGGTTGGATGTGCATTGCAGGTAGCGGCGATGCATGTTGCGTCGAGGAATGCTCGGCACTACTTGCGGTTCAATAACTGCCTGAACGCGATCACGTGTGCGAATAACACGATCGGAACCACCACGGTCGGTAGCAAGTTCATCGGAAAATAGAGCACTGCTACGTTGGGTTGATCGAATGCCAACTGTTGGATCGGCGACGGAATGCAGAATGCGGCGGTGATCACTACGTTCAACAGCAACGCCAAAGCGATCACGTTCCAGATCACCAACACGGGTTTGTTCCTTACACCGTTCCTGAATGCGAACAATGCGATGAAGGGTGCCGAAAGTCCGGAGAGCACATCGAAATTAGTACCGTGTACGGACATATAGGTGCTCAAGAAGTGGCGTTCAACAAGCAGGAACAGAACGATCTCCACTGGTATGCGGATCGTGTGCAACCAAGTGAGTTTGCGCAGGTCTGCGCGGTCCATGAAAGCTCGTCCGGTGGGTGTGGCAAGACAAACAAGTATGGCGATCACTGCAGGTAGAACACCAAAAGCAAATACACGCGGCGGCAATGATGTGGTATCGCTGAAGAAGCCGGATAGGCCAAGTGCGGCTTGAATAAAGGCCCAGATCAAAACACCGATCAGCAGCGTTCTGGAACGCATTGCCCAAAACAGCAGCAGCAGGGTAACAGCCGTGATCACTACGAATAGTCCGGAGATCCAAGGTTCAATGGATTGAAGCATGGTGGTCGAAGGTAATGCGGCTCCGAAGGCGGATATCTCCGGACCTCTACATTACTCCATGCAGATGCTCGGCTCCTTACCGATCGGAAGTGCGATCTGACTACTGCCGCAACACCCGCTGGCTCAGTATCACCTTTCCAGCAACGATCAATGTAGCCAAGTACGTACCTGCAGCACATGCATTCGCACTAGCATCACTTCCATTCCACTGCGTGGTGAACCTTCCTTGCGACATTTGCTTGTCCACCAATGTCACTAATTCGCGCCCATCCAAGTTGGTGATCACGACCTTTACTTGGGCGTTCCGGAACACGTTGAAATGGATGCTGGTAAGATCAGCGCTGGGGTTCGGGTAGGTGGGCATCATGTACCCATCATCACCGTATCGGTTCGGTTTGATCCCCACGAATCCATCCAACACGATATCGAAGACGCCTTCATTCTGATCACCGCCGATCGGGTTCAGCGGTATGATCCGTTCTGCCGCATCCGGTTGTGAGGCCCATGGATCTGCTGCGATGAACTCGTCGCCTTCGAAGTACAACTGCGTTACCAATGTTGGAAATCCCGGCCTGCTCACCTTGTAGTGGATGTGGCGCGGTCGATATTGAGCGCCATTCAAATACGGTGCAGGCATGATCGTCTCGAACGCGTACTGGCCATTTTCATCCGTGGTCATGCTTCCACGTAATTCCAAACCGGGTGCTGTGCTGTACAACGCAGAATTGTTCGCCTGCCAAACTTCGACCAACGCACCGGGGATCGGCGTTGAGCAGTCGTTGCTCAACACTGTTCCGGAAATGAACAAGCGATCGCCCGGTTCATCTGCAGCAGCGACCATGGTCGTGTTGGGCGCACCTGCTAAATAGAAAGGTCCAAGGATATCATCTGTTGTCGGTAGACAATCGCCAGCTACTTCCGGAGCGAGCGGTGATCGACCGAACAGGCTTTGCGGGATCAGAAATGAACCAAGTCCCAACATGGTCCCGGCCTTGATGAACTGCCGGCGCTCTACGGAACCGGACCGTTCGTTGTGCGTGGTGGTCTTCTTCATGGTGATCAAGGTAGAATGAAGTTTCGGGCGAACTGGTCGTTGGACCGAATGATCCGAATGCTGTAGAGGCCCGGTTTGAGATCGTAAAGATCGATCGTTGTTCTGTCGCTCTGCACATGTAAACTGCGAACCAAACGTCCATCTGCAGAGAACAGCTGTATGTTCCCGAGTGGTCCGTCCGGCTGAACGAGGTTCAGCTGCCGGTCGAGTACGGAAATGATCGTACCATCCCAACGGTTCTCCGGGACCGCATTGGTCATGTCTTCACACGCCCCGTACCAAGTGAAGTCCAAGTCCCAAAGGGTTGAGCTACTATCCATCGCCGTATTTGTTCCGATGCTCGAAAAGTAGCTTTCTGTTATGCCGATCACATATTCCTCATCGATCGGGGAGAAGGGTGAAAAGCCGAGTGCATACTGGCCAGGGAACAGGCACGTGGTATCGAAGTGGGTTTGCATCACATCATCAACCAAAAAGTTTCCGTTGTCCACCTGCATACCAACCTCGTCAAACACCCACCAGTAAGCTTCGAAGGCCTCCAGTTCGCCAGTGTTCGTAATGTAGATCTCGGCCTGCTGACAACCGACCGGAGGGCAAAGATCGATCGCAATCAGGTCCCAACTGCAAACCAAACTGTCCCCGAACCCCGAGAACAATTCCAATCGACCGGGGAATGGACTTGCCGGGACCTGCACTCCAGGTAACACCATCAATGGATGCGTTTGAGGTGAACCCAGACCGAGGCAGAAGAAGTTCACGGTCTCCTGAGCGAGCGTATCTCCACTTTGATCGAAGAGGATGAAGGAGGGATAGCTCACACAATTCCAACTTTGGGCATAGGCGGAAATTTCGATGCGAGTTTGATCAACAGCGTTGTAGCGGATCTGTTCGACAATGATGCTATCACAGTCGACCTGCGCGTGAACATCCACGATCGTACTGCCGATCGCAACGAGGAATACGGTGGAGAGAAGCTTTTTCATAGGACCTTGTTTTGTAGATCACAAAGATCCTGACGAACAGCTAATACGCCAATGGACGGAACCCGTCAGTGCTTGTACTTTTCCCGGACCTCCTCCCGAAACGCCGCCGGTGCGGTGCCCGCTGCCCTGTGGAACCAACGCGAGAAATAGGCCGGGTCCTTCATGTTGAGCGCATACCCGACCTCCTTGATACTGAGATCGGCGTGCAGCAATAGACGTCGCGCTTCCAACAACAACCGGTCTTGGATCACCCCGCTTGCCGTGCGACCCAGTCGGCGTTTCACGAGCTCGTTCAAATGATCAGCGCTTACGGAAAGTTCGTCTGCATAGTATTGCACGGTCCGGTCCTGTAGGAAGCTGCGTTCCATAAGGTCCACGAACCGTCGCACGGGATCCTGTTCATTTCCATCGGGCACTGCTGCTCTATCCTTGGACCAATGCGCACATTTGATCAGGAGTATTGCTAGAAAGCCTTCTACTATATCCGCGACCGGCCCTTCCGCCCGAGCGAGTTCCCGCTCCATTTGTCCCACAAGGCCGAATACCTCTTCCAAACGTTCAGGGCTCAACTCAACGCCCATCGGTCGGCGTGCATGACCAAAGAGCACGGACCGAGCGCTGTGTCCATGGCCCAACTGGGCGCCGCTGGCGAACATCACCACAGCGCCTTCCATATCCGCCGATCGATCCAGTTGATGCACCTGCCCCGGACCGACGAGATGCATGCATGGTCCATTGATCTTCAGCATTTCCAGATCGATCATATGCTCACCAGAGCCCTTCGAAAAGAAGAACAGCTCATGGAAATCGTGCCGATGGACATCATTTTGAACGGCTGTTGATGAACGTTGGATCCGTTCAATACGCGTTGGCTCGTGACCATGGGCCGGCAATTGGTGAACGGGTATGCTCGGGCTGCTCATGTGCTAAAGATGCGGTAACGGGTAAGAAACGTTGCCCGTTAGGTCTATTGAACCCGGAATATGCAGTTGAACAACTTCTACGGCCAAAGATCGCTGTGGCAGCATCCCCTTCGCACACTTTCCTTCCGTCGCCATGTATGCTGCATGTCCAGGAACTGTGATTTCAGAAGAACAGGATGACCCAAGAAAAGGGCTTCTTCGTTCCGCTATTCTAACTCCTGTTCTAGTTGTGTTGCCACCAGATCATCCAACGTTTCGCGTCGGCGGATGAGCAAAGGCTTGCCGTTGTGCACGAGGATCTCCGGTGGCCGCAAACGGCTGTTGTAGTTGCTGGCCATGGAATGTCCGTAGGCCCCGGCGTTCCGGATCGCAAGTAGGTCGCCCTCACGCACCTCCGCAAGCTTCCGGTCCCAGCCAAAAGTGTCCGTCTCACAGATATTGCCCACCACTGTGTAGATCCGGGTGTTGCCGTCCGGGTTGCCCACGTTGTCGATCTGGTGGTATGCGCCGTACATCATCGGGCGGATCAAGTGGTTCAGCCCGCTGTCCACTCCGGCGAAAACCGTTGCGGTGGTCTGCTTCACCAAATTCACGCGCACCAACAGCGTACCCGATTCGCTCACGAGGAACTTGCCCGGTTCGAACCAGACCTCCACAGGCGTGCTTCGACCCGCATTGAATTTCGCCAACCGTTCCGCGATCCTCCTTCCCAACTCATCGATGTCCGTTGTGATGTCCTCGTCTTTGTATGCCACCTTGAAGCCGCTTCCAAGGTCCAAGTAGCGCAGTTCAGGAAAGAGGTCGGCGGTATTGATGAGCAGTTCCGCGCCTTGCAGGAAGACTTCGGCATCGAGGATATCACTGCCGGTATGCATGTGCAAGCCGTGGATGTGCATGCCGTGCGTGGCCACAATGCGTTCCACATGTCGCAGTTGGTGGATGGAGATCCCGAACTTCGAATCGATGTGGCCGGTGCTTATCCGTTCATTGCCACCCGCCATGATGTGCGGATTTACACGCAGGAACAAAGGCACTTTACCGCCATAGGCTTGCCCGAAATGTTCGAGCATGGGGATCGAATCGATGTTGATATGCACGCCATGTACCACGGCCCGTTCGATCTCTGGGAAGGCGACCATGTTCGGTGTGAAAAGGATCTCATCCGCGGTATAGCCCGCCTTCAGTCCGAGCTCGACCTCTTCAATGGAAACCGTGTCCAGGCCGGTTCCCAAGCGCTTCATCAACCGCAGGATCGTCAGGTTGGGCAGTGCCTTGCAGGCGTACATGATCCGATGCGGCATACCAGCGAACGCCGTCTTCAACCGGGCGGCTTGACGGGCGATCACACTACTGTCATAGGCATACAGGGGGGTGCCGGTCATCGCCGCCAGTTCCTCCATTCTTACACCGCCGATATGGGTGGCTAACTCCGCGCTTTTCATGGGGCGCGAAGGTATGTGCCTGATCACCGTGCTGCTTCGATCGCCGCCGCAACCACCTTCTTTGAATTTCCAATGAAGATCTCTTTGCCGATGATCATCACCGGTCTTTTCAAGAACGTGTATTCCTGCAAAATATACTTGCGGTAGTCCTTCTCGGTGAGTTCCATTTCGTTCAACCCCAAGCTGCGGTACTTCAAGGCGACGCGACTGAAAAGCGCCTCGTAGCTACCGGCCATCTTCTTCATCTCGTCCAACTGCTTGGCGGTGATCGCTTCGGTCTTAATATCCTGCAATTCGAAACGCTTCAAGTTGGGGATCTCTTTTAGGATCCGTTGGCAAGTGGAGCAGGTGGCGAGGTGGTAGATCTTGTTCATGTTATTCTAAACGCGCGATCTCAGTCAGTTGTTCTCGGTCGCCTCAAAACTCCGCACTCCCCGGCGTCCGTGGAAAAGGGATCACATCTCGGATATTCCCCATGCCGGTAACGAACAACACGAAGCGCTCCAAACCAAGACCAAAACCAGCGTGTGGAACGGTGCCAAAGCGACGTGTATCCAAATACCAATCGAGCTCTTCGGCCGGGACGTTCATATCCTTCATGCGGGCTTCCAATACATCGAGGCGTTCTTCGCGCTGGCTACCGCCGATGATCTCGCCGATGCCGGGGAAGAGCACATCCATTGCGGCGACAGTCTTGCCTTTTTCGCTGTACCCGAAATCGCCGGGCGCATTGGTACGCATGTAGAAGGCCTTGATCTTGGCCGGGTACCCGGTGACGATGACCGGTTTCTTGAAATGCTTTTCCACCAAGTAGCGTTCGTGTTCGCTCTGCAGGTCGATGCCCCATTCCACGGGGAACTGGAACTGCTTTTTCTGGTAAGGTTTGCTGCGGAGCAGGATGTTGATCGCATCGTCGTAGGTGATCCGCTCGAAGGGATTTGCCAGCACGAATTGCAAGCGCTCGATCAAGCCCATCTCGCTGCGTTGGGCTTGTGGCTTCGTCGCTTCTTCTTCTTTCAAGCGCGCATCGAGAAATTGCAGGTCGTCCATGCTGTTCTTTAGAACGCGAGCGATGAGGTGTTTGCACAAGCCTTCGGCGAGGTCCATATCGCCCTTGAGGTCCATGAACGCAGCCTCTGGTTCGATCATCCAGAATTCGGCGAGGTGGCGCGTGGTGTTGCTGTTCTCCGCACGGAAGGTGGGTCCGAACGTGTAGACTTTTCCCAATGCAAGCGCGGCGAGTTCGGCTTGTAATTGGCCGCTCACTGTGAGGCGACTTTCGGCGCCGAAGAAATCTTCCTTGAAATTCACTTCTCCGGCTTCGTTTAGCGGCGGCGACTTCGGATCGAGCACACTTACGCGGAACATTTCCCCCGCCCCTTCAGCATCACTCGCCGTAATGATCGGGCTATGGAAGTAGTTGTATCCTTCGTGATCGAAATACTCGTGGATACCAAAACTTACTTGGTGCCGCATACGGAAAATGGCGCTGTACGTATTCGTGCGGAAACGTAGATGAGCATTCTCGCGCAAGAATTCGAGCGAGTGTTTTTTCGGTTGAATGGGATACTTGGTCGCATCGCTATCGCCGAGCACTTCAACCGAGGTCACTTTCATTTCCACGCGTTGACCGCTGCCTTGGCTGGCAACCAATTCGCCTGTACACTTTACCGCGGCGCTTGTTGTGAAGCGTGAGCATGTTGCCGCATCGACTTGCTCCTGATCGATCACGCACTGCAAA
>Ga0209582_1000686_pt1 | contig 19053 bp, 15 predicted proteins | sample KloWWTmetKNB5Kit_FD_187176 | JGI IMG/M metagenome (GOLD analysis project Ga0209582, IMG submission 187176) | Active sludge microbial communities from Klosterneuburg, Austria, studying microevolution and ecology of nitrifiers - Klosterneuburg... | ecosystem: Engineered > WWTP > Aerobic digester >...
AGCAGCTGGAAAGAAAATTGCCAAAAAGCGCTTGGTAACCAAGTCATATAATTTTGCTTCGGCTTCATTCAGTTTCGTCGGATTCAATGAAGTCGGGATGATGGCAAAGTGGTCTGAGATCTTGGCATTGTTGAAAATACGTTTGTTGGGAATAACCCAGCTTGATGCCAGAATCTGCTGGGTAAAATTTCCATACTCAGTATTACCCAAACTTTGTAACGTATCTTTAACGGTAGCAATATAATCTTCCGGTAAAGCGCGTGAATCTGTCCGTGGATACGTCAATACCTTATGTTTTTCATATAATGCCTGGGCCAGGCCGAGTGTGGTTTTGGCAGAAAAGCCAAAGCGACTGTTGGCTTCTCGTTGTAAACTGGTCAAGTCATAAAGCAAGGGGCAAATTTCTTTGCTGGGTCTGCTTTCTTCATTGACACTGCCAGGCTTGTCTTGGCATTTATCACGAATGATTTCGGCTTTTGTTTGTTCCCAAAGCCTTTCAGGCTTTAGTTCTTGATTAACCTTATCCTTGCTGAATTTCTCATCAAACCACTTGCCGACATAATGACCGCTGTCAGTTGCAAATGTGGCATGAATTTCCCAATAATTCTGCGAACGAAATTTTTTTATTTTTTCTTCGCGTTCGACAAGAATGGCCAAAGTTGGAGTCTGAACCCGTCCAACAGTGGTTTTATGAAATCCACCTTCTTGTGAATTAAAAGCAGTCATGGCGCGCGTGCCATTGATTCCGACCAGCCAGTCTGATTCTGAGCGACTGACAGCCGCTTCAGCCAGCGATTGAACTTCGGAGTTGTCCAATAATTTGGTAAATCCATCGCGAATCGCATCAGGTGTCATGGATTGTAGCCAAAGCCGCTTAATGGGCTTATTGGTGCCGACGTGGCGCACGATGTAATAGAAAATTAACTCGCCTTCACGCCCCGCGTCACATGCATTGATGATAACTTCAACGTCCTTGCGTTTGATGAGTTTGCTCAGCAGCTTTAAGCGCGCGGAGGTTTTTTCAATGGGATTTAAATCAAATCGCGGTGGTATAACGGGTAGATTAGTAAAACTCCATTTGCCGCGTTTTACTTCATATTCTTCTGGGATAGCAAGTTCTAGCAGATGCCCCACCGCTGAAGATACGATATATTGATCGCTTTCAAAGTAGTCCGTGTGTTTGGTGAAATTACCTAGTACTCGAGCGATGTCAGCGGCAACAGAGGGTTTTTCAGCAATGATTAGAGATTTACTCATGAATTTCCTGTGAGTGATCACGCATTATGAATGCTTGGTTAAGCATGTTCGTTATTGCTGAATGGCTATAAAGAATAATGATGGCAAGCATATTAAATGAGTGTTAAACACTTTCAATTCGGATTGCCGTTTGGTTACGGCAAGATAAAGAATACGATTAAGTATTAATGCCGATAATGAGAGTCGCTGACGATCAGTAATTTCTCAAGTATGGCGTCATCAGTTAGCTGATTTTGGATCCAGAGCTCGGTGAGTACAATCAATTTAATTTTCTCGAGACTGGATGAGTTTTCATCCATCGCCAACACCCGATCAATCAACAATTCACGTTGTAATGGATTAATGATGTTGGCTTGTTCCAGAAAGCAAATAAATCCTCTGCCTTCGGTATCAATTTTTTCCATTTCATAATTGGTATAGCAGCGAAAGGAGTCATTTTCAGCAAAACTGACCGGATAATTGCCGGTGTCATGTCGTGCAAGCTCTGAGAGCCAATCAAGCGTCTCAGTAATATCTTCATCTGCAAACCCAGCCATGGTGAGTTTACGAGTCAACGTCGCAGAATCCGGATAGCTGCCCGAGTCAAAGTAATTTTCAAATAAATAAACGAGTATTTCAAACATATTGTGTTTAGTAAGTTGCAAGTATGTTTACAGGATTTGCAATCTCTAGACGGCTTTTCATCAGGCGTTATTGGATTCTTTGGTAACATCCCCCCGGTAAACTACTAACCTGACCGTCAAGCTCTAGCGTTAATAGCATGGCTGATACTACTTCAGCCGTCAAGCCACTACGGATACACAAAGTGTCGATATCTACGGCATCATAGCCTAGATGTTTGAGTAATACAGTATTTTCAATTGATTGCTCAGTAATAAATTCTTCATGCTTACGACTATTTTTACTCGTGATTAATGGTAGGTAGTTGAGTTCATCCAAAATATCTTGCGTGCTTTCTACCAGTTTCGCGCCTTGTTTAATCAAAGCATGACAACCTTTCGATAGTGGAGAGTGGATTGAGCCGGGAATGGCCATCACTTCGCGTCCTTGATCCAGAGCCTGACGCGCAGTGATTAGAGATCCACTGCGTAATGCGGCTTCTACCACCAAGCATCCTTGACTCATGCCGCTGATAATCCGATTCCTACGTGGAAAGTTCCTGCCTATAGCAGGTGTGCCGAGTGGAAATTCGGAAATCAACGCACCTTCTTTGGCTAATTTATGAGCCAATGGGTGATTTTTGGCCGGATAAACAATATCCAGACCGGTGCCGACAACCGCGATGCTGCCAGCAGAGCCGCGCAAGCCGCCATGATGAGCGGCCGTATCGATGCCCAGAGCCATGCCGCTGACAATGCAAAGCCCGGCATTGCTGGCTGCTTCAGAGAAAGCTTCCGCATTGGATAAACCCTGTGGGGTAGCGTTGCGGCTGCCAACAACCGCTAAAGCGGGTTGTCTCAGGAGTTCTCTGCATCCTTTGAAATACAGGAGAGGCGGTGGGGTCGGAATATTCAGTAGTTGTGCAGGATAATCCGCATCAGCTAAAGTTATGACCGCGTTGTTGGGATCTTCTAACCATTTGAGTGTGCTGGCAATCTTATTGGGGTCTGCACCTTGTTTGATGCGCTTGGCAACAGGCGCTTTCACGATCCGCTCAAGTGTTGTGGATGGCGTCGAAAAGATTGCGATGGGATTGCCAAAAGCAATCAAAAGTCGCCGAATGGATTCGCCGCCCAAACCATCAATTAGACTGAGACTGAGCCAGGATTCAATGTCCGGTGCATGTTTCATGAATGAACTGCGTCAGCTTTAGGGGGTTTTAACAGCATCCAGGATTTTAATAGATTGTGTGCTTTGTACGACCAATGCATAGGCTAATTTCTCAAAAACACGAAATACGAATACCAGTCCGGTTCTTTCGTCAGGCAGTTGTACAGTTTCTTCTTTGAGATTTTTGGCTTGACTTTTTCGATAGATGGCAAGCACATGGCCCATTTCCAGTCCATCCAGTTCACCTTTGTTCAGTGTGACGATAGCGCCTTTGCCGATTTCGGTGACGCCACCATAGACAGAAATGATTCGGCCATTGATTGCAGAATCTGGTGCGTGGGGGACGTAATTATTGAAAATGGTGTCAGGCGCGGGTACCAAGCGATCTCCTTTGAGAATTTCTTCTGAGGCACGCGTAATGGTAACAGTGCTGATGTCTGCGAAAGCACTGACTTTGACATTGCCTAGGTAAGTTGCTTCATAGCCAAGAATCTGATTTTCATTGTCAGGATCTTTTAGTGCCTTGCCGGGGCGGAAAATTTGCCATGCGGAACCTTTGTCTTCTGGTAGTCCGCTGACGTAAGCTATATTTCCCGCGCTTAAGATAACCCGATTTTCACTGGAACCAAGTATATAAGGTGCATTGATCAGGCCGTCTTTTTCAATGACTAATGGTTGACTCAGAAAAGGCTCAATTGCACTCGCTGGAATACTGGGAATAGCAGCGGTGCTGGATTGCTCTGTGCGTATTTGAGGGGAGAGTTTTACCGTTTTCAGACCACCTCTATCCTCTGCCAGGCGCAAACGACTGCCATGAGATGTTTTGTCCAGAATCACGACATCGCCAGGGTAAATTTTGTGCGGATTTTTAACCTGCTCACGATTAAATCCCCATATCTCGGGCCAGCGCCAGGGATCTTTAAGAAACCGGGAAGCGATGCCCCACAAAGTATCGCCGGGGACGACAACGTAGTGATCGGGAGCATCGCTCCGCAGTATAATGTTTGCAGCTTGAGCTGGCGCAACAGAAAGCAGGCCTAGTAAGAAAATCATAGATATAATAGGCATTCGCATAAATGACTCCAATGGCAGGTTATAGAGTGCGCAGAATAACGGACTAATGATAAGGTCTAAATAAGCATTTGGTTTATAAATCTACATAATTTTTTATGGCTATATTAAAAATATTACAATATCCCGATGAACGGTTGCATACTGTAGCGGTTCCTGTTGTTCAAGTCACTGATAAAATCCGCTCGTTAATACAGAACATGGCTGAGACGATGTACGCAGCTCCTGGAATAGGACTGGCAGCCACGCAAGTGGATGTGCATCAGCGCATAATTGTCATTGATACTTCTGAAACACACGATCAGTTGCTTGTTCTGATCAATCCTGAAATTATTGCCAGCCACGGTGTTTCTGATTATGAAGAAGGCTGTTTATCTGTTCCGGGTATTTATGGAAAGGTGAAGCGAGCGGAGGCTGTTACTGTGAAGGCTTTGAATGCCGAAGGAGAATCCTTTGTTCTGGATGCCAATGGATTGCTGGCAATCTGTATTCAGCATGAGATGGATCATTTAGTGGGCAAAGTGTTTGTTGAATACTGGTCACAACTTAAGCAAATACGGACTCTGGCAAAACTCAAGAAGAAACAACGCAGTATAATGTGATCAACGTGTTTCAGGGGGGTGGGAGCTCGCATGATAGAACTCACTAAGTCAATGCCTTCCCACTGTAAATAGCGCTGAATTACTGTTTCATAATCTAACTGACAAATGGCTACAAAACATCCTTAAGATGAAAATTATTTTCGCTGGAACTCCTTTGTTTGCGGCCATTGCACTGGATGCTCTGATAAAGGCGGGGCATGAGATTAATTTGGTGCTGACTCAACCGGATCGTCCTGCCGGTAGAGGGATGAAAACTGCGTCCAGCGCGGTCAAGCTGCTGGCTCAGCAGCATAAGCTGCCATTGTTACAGCCATTGACACTGAAAGCCGCCGACATACAAGCGCATTTGCAGGCATTGCATGCAGATGTGATGATCGTCGCTGCGTATGGGCTCATTTTGCCGCAAGCTGTGCTCAACATTCCCCGTTTGGGCTGCTTGAATATTCATGCATCATTATTGCCGCGCTGGCGGGGTGCCGCGCCGATTCAACGGGCTATTCTGGCGGGAGATCATGAGACAGGTATCACGATCATGCAGATGGATGCAGGATTGGATACTGGGGCCATTTTATTGAAACATAATATAGTCATCGCGCAGAATGATACTACGCAATCGCTGCATGACAAACTGGGTTTGCTGGGTGCGCAAAGTGTCGTGGAAGCGTTGATGCTGCTGCAACAAGAAAAGCTGATTCCTGTTGCGCAAGATGAGGCGCTAGCATGCTATGCGGCTAAAATTAAAAAAGCGGATGCAGAGATTGATTGGCAACAGACTGCCGAACAGGTGGATCGGGTTGTGCGAACATTTAATCCAAGCCCCGGAGCCTTTACTTATTTTCAAGATAATCTATTGAAGATTTGGCAAGTAAGTGTGGTTAACGGAAGAGTAGGTCAACCGGGAGAAATTATCGCAGCTGATCGTGACGGTATCATCGTGGCTTGTGGTTCGGGTTTGCTGCGGATTGAAGTGATGCAAAAGCCCGGTGGCAAGAAGTTGAACGCTGCTGATTATCTGTCCGGAAACAGTATGCAACCCGGTGAATATTTCGCTGCAATAAATCATTCGTCATTTGAGCATGATTAAAGCACAATTGACCGCAGCTTCTGCGGTAACCAAAGTGCTGGCTGGAGCAAGTTTGACCGGGGTTTTACAAGAAGCTTGGCGTGATGATCCTACATTATCGAAACAGCAAAGGGGCGCTATTCAAGATTTAAGCTATGGCGTTCTGCGTTTTTATGGGCAATTGGAAACAATTCTTGGGTTGTTATTAAAGAAATCATTGCGCGACAAGAGCCTGCATCATTTGCTGCTGGTAGGTTTATACCAACTGCAATATAGCAAGACACTGGCGCATACCGTTGTGGATCAGGCAGTGACCGCATCGCGCTCATTGGCGCATGGAAAGGGAATGCAAGGCTTGGTCAATGCCATTTTGCGTAATTTTATCCGGCAACGTGAAAATCTGTTAATGAGAGCTGCCGAAAAAGAAGTTGGGTGCTATTCGCATCCACAATGGTGGATTGATAAATTGCGTTGGCAATATCCACAAAATTTTCGGGCGATACTGGAAGCGGATAACAAGCGTCCTCCCATGACTCTGAGGGTTAATCAACGTAACATTAGCGTAGACGATTATCGAAAGCGGCTGTTAGAGCAGAATATGTGTGCAGAATGGCTGTGGGGCGGCGCTCTTCAGTTGGCTCAGCCAGTGATGGTGGAACATTTGCCCGGTTTTAATGATGGGTTGGTTACTGTGCAAGATGCGGGTGCTCAGTTGGCAGCACCATTTCTGGATGTTCGAGACGGCATGCGTGTGCTGGATGCCTGTGCGGCGCCAGGGGGCAAGAGCACTCATTTACTGGAATTGGCGGATATATCGTTGACTATACTGGATAATGATTCGGGCAGATTAGCTCAGGTACGGCAGAATCTGGATCGTATGCACATGACCGCAGAACGGTTGGTGTGTGGGGATGCATCAAATCCCGATGAATGGTGGGATGGTCAGCTGTTTGATCGTATTTTGGCAGATGTGCCTTGTTCCGCATCAGGGGTGGTGTGTCGCCATCCAGACATCAAATGGTTGCGACGCGAGAGTGATCTGTCGAAGTTTGCAACCAGTCAGCAGGCAATCCTTAATGCTTTATGGAAAATTCTGGAAAGAGGTGGTAAGTTGCTTTATGTCACTTGCTCAATCTTTGCTGAAGAAAATACAATGCAGATAGCGGAATTTCTTAAACATCATCCTGATGCATGTTCAATACCCCTTTCAGGAACGGCAATGGTTGATGGACAATTGTTGCCCGATAGTCGGCATGATGGTTTCTTTTATACCTTGCTGCATAAAGTCTAGCCAAATGATGTCGCGCTTACAGTTCTTATCCATCCATATCATATGCTTATTGTTGATGCTGCTAACGCCATTTGCAGTTGCTCAAGCAGAGAGCATACAGATAAAGTCTGTCAATTTAGCGGCAGTGGGACAAGGTTATGAAATCAGCGTGGATTCTGACATTGTGCTTAACTCTACCCTGGAGCAGGCGCTTGAAAAAGGCATCGTGCTTTATTTTGTCACTAAATTCAGTTTGATAGATTCCAACTGGTACTGGCTTGACGAAGAAGTGGCGCGTGGTAAATCCAGGGTTGGATTGAGATATTATGCGCTTACTCGTCAATATCATCTGAATCATCCCTCATTTTCACAAACTTTTAACACATTACAGGAAGCGCTAAAGGCCTTGGGTCAGTTGCGTAATTTCTCATTGACTGTCAAGTCCGAATTGAAGCCAGATGTTGAGTACATTGCTTCATTGCGTGTGTGGCTTGATTTAACGCGTATGCCTAAGCCATTCCAGGTAGAAGCATTGGGTTCCAAGAAATGGGACCTGAGTTCTGACAAACTGGAATGGCGCATGAAATTGCCTACACCGGAACAACCGTTTCAGATGAAAGGCCAGTAATGAAATATGTGCTCATTATTGGCGCAGGACTGGGAGCCGTCATGCTTTTCTTGCTGGCGACGGCTGGCGCCAATACCGATTTTTTTGAACGAAAATACCGGTTATTGTTGGGTATCAATATCGCCTTCGTATTATTTCTCATGGTTATCGTGGGATTTTTATTGTGGCGATTCAGACGTCGGCTTAAATCGGGTGTTTTTGGATCTAGGCTGGCACTACGTTTGATGCTTATTTTCTCATTGATGGCGATACTTCCGGGTGCTTTGGTGTATGCGGTGTCTGTTCAATTCCTCGAGAAAAGTATTGAATCCTGGTTTGATGTTAAAGTGGATCGCGCTCTTGAAGGAGGTTTGAGTTTGGGGCAGACCATGCTTGAGAACTTGTTGGGTGAGTTAGAAAAAAAAGCGCAAACGACCGCATTGGTATTGTCTGAATCTTCCAATCCCCCATTATTGTTGCTCAATGAATTGCTGCTGCAATCACAGATTGAAGAAGCAACTTTGTTTAATCAGGATGGAAAAGTCATTGCATTTTCCAGTGAAAGTAATTTGGCGTTATTTCCTGAGAAGCCTAATGCGGCTGTGATGCGCCATGTAAGAATGCAAAAAGCGTATAGCGCGATTGAGACCATTGCAGGTAAAGGCTTATATTTGCGTGTGGTGGCCCCGGTTAATGTATTGAGCTTAAAAGAAGATATCAGGGTGCTGCAGTTGCTTCAACCGGTTCCGGTGCAATTGGCAAAGGATGCTGAGAGAGTTGAGGCTGGATATCAGGATTATCAGGAGCTTTCTTTGTCACGTCAGGGATTAACCCGATTGTATAGCGTTACGCTGACGCTGGCATTGTTACTGGCATTATGTTCAGCGTTAGCGACTGCGTCGTTGCTTAGTGAGAAATTAAGCGCTCCACTGGGTATGCTGGCGGAGAGTACGCGTGCCATTGCGCAAGGGGATTATAGTCGTCGCCATATGGTCCAGAGCCGGGATGAGTTGGGAGTGCTGACAGAGTCCTTTAATTTGATGACGCAGCAACTGGAAGAAGCGCGAGCGACCGCGCAGCATAATCAACAGGAAGTGGAAAGCGCGCGTGCGCATCTGGAAAGTATTCTGGCCAATCTTTCATCGGGCGTGCTGGTGTTCGATGCTCAATTGATGCTGTCCAAAGCAAATCGCAGTGCGGAGCAGATACTGCAAGTGCCGATGATCAGTTTGGATGGCTCAATCATTGAAGGGTGCGTGGATAATGAATCCCAACTCAATACGCTGGTTGCCGAAATCAGAGAAGGATTTAATTCCGGAGAAACGGGTGTTTGGCAGCGCCAGTTAACACATGCAAGCGAAGGTAACCATCAAGTGTTGCTGTTAAGAGGGACGCGATTGCCGGAAATATCGGGCGGGGGCGGTGTAGTGGTTTTTGATGATATTACTAATCTGTTGCAAGTGCAGCGTGCGGTTGCGTGGGGTGAAGTCGCTCGCCGACTCGCGCATGAAATTAAAAATCCGCTGACGCCTATTCAATTGTCCGCCGAGCGAGTGCAGCACAAGTTGATCAATAAGTTAAATGAAGACGATGCCAGAATTTTGCGGCGCTCTACCGAAACAATCGTCAATCAGGTCGAAGCGCTGAAAAGGATGGTCAATGAATTTAATCAGTATGCCCGCGTTCCTGAATTAGAATTACGCCAGCTGGATTTCAATCGTTTGGTGCGTGAGGTGCTGTCTTTGTATGAGGCGGCAAACATGACTACGGATCAGAGTAAGCATGTGCAGATTAAGCTGGCATTGGCGAGCGACTTGCCGATGGTCAGAGGGGATTCTGCGCAGCTGCGCCAAGTGCTGCATAACTTATTGCAGAATGCTCAGGATGCGTTGATTGAAACAGTGGAGCCGGAAATAGAAGTCAAAACTGAAATGGTGCATGGGGGGGTGCAATTGAGTATCCGCGATAATGGTTGCGGATTCCCGGATGAGATCAGGGCACGGGTTTTTGAGCCTTATGTAACGACTAAGTCGCGCGGAACAGGATTGGGATTGCCTATTGTTAAAAAAATTGTTGAGGAGCACGAAGGTGTTATTCATGTTGAAAATATTAAGCCGCGCGGGGCACAAATTTCAATTATTCTACCAACCATAGAAAAGAATATATCAATGAGAGAGAACAAGTCGGTATGAAATTAAATGGTTGAATGGGCGACTGCAGAGAAGATGAGTAAAATTATTCATACTTGGCATCTATCAATAGATTGAATGCACGTTGAATGAGCGAATGATTCAAAAAATGACAGTTGTGAATAAGCTGATTAGATTTTGGTGGTAAAGAGGCGGAGAACTTCCTAGATGATAACAAACAATACAATACTTGTTGTTGATGACGAAATTGGCATACGCGAATTGTTGTCTGAAATTTTGCGTGATGAAGGGTATCGTGTAGCGCTAGCAGAAAATGCTGAACAGGCCCGTGTTTGGCGGAGCCAAACACGTCCGGATCTTGTGTTGTTGGATATTTGGATGCCTGACACCGATGGAATTACCTTGTTGAAAGATTGGGCCAGTAGCGGTATGTTGACGATGCCGGTCATTATGATGTCCGGGCATGGCACGATTGATACAGCGGTTGAGGCGACGCGTATTGGTGCATTTGGGTATCTGGAAAAACCGATACCTTTGCAGAAGCTGCTCAGTACCGTTAGTAAGGCTTTGCGAGGAGGGCAAAGTAAACAACACACAGCACTCCTTTCTCTGGCCAGTTTGGGTAAGGGGCCTCTGATTACCGATCTTAGAAAACGATTGGAGCAAGTTGCAAATCTCAAAACGCCTTTGCTGCTAATGGGGGAGCCGGGCGTTGGCGTGGAGATATGCGCAAAATTTATGCATCGCCCTAATACTCCTTGGGTGGAACCTGAAACACTGACGTCATTAGCCGAATCGCCGCTGGATTTATTGGAGCTTGCGCGTGACGGAGTATTGTTTCTGAAAGATGTTGGTGAGATCAGCAAGTTAGCGCAGAAAGGTTTGTTATTGGTATTGAGCAAGTTGGAGAAATATAATGTCCGATTGGTGTGTGCAACATCTCAGCCATTGGCCGAATTGACCGCGCAAGGCGCTTACCATCCCAAATTATTTGAGGTGTTGAGTAGTCTGAGTATTGGTATTCCGGCATTGAGGGCGCATCGGGAGGATATTCCCGAATTGGCCAATCAAATTTTGTCGCGCTTTGTCGAATCAGGCGAGGCCGCGTCAGCAGTCCATTTTAGTACCGCTGCTCTGAATTGCTTGCGCAATTATGACTGGCCAGGCAATCTTACGCAGCTTACTGGCGTTGTGCATTCGCTGGCTTTAACTTGTGTTGGGGATGAGATTTCCGTTGAGGCAGTTCAGCAGGCAATGGTTTTTCCAGAATCCGCTTCATCTTCAGTTGCTCCGGAAATCCCTCTTGATCTTTCATTGCGTGAAGCGCGTGATTTATTTGAGAAGACTTACTTTGAAAGATTAATAGACCAAGAAAATGGCAATATGACCCGTGTTGCTGATCGAGCCGGGCTTGAGCGCACTCATCTGTATCGCAAAATTAAATTGCTGGGAATTAAATTGCGAGGAAACTGATTCTGCAAGGAAAATTTGCTGCTACTGGATTGGTTTTATGCGCAAAATGAAGTTGTCGTATCCTCCATCTTAAGGGATAATGCTAACTTTGCTTCCGATGCATATTCTTGAATATGCAGTTCGGTCGTTTCTATTTGTTGAAAATTTAAGGGGGTTAGTATCGATGGGTACATTTAAGGATTTTGATGCGCCGGTGTTTAAAGATTTGACCAGTGCAATTCGAGCATTGGCAATGGATGCCGTACAAAAAGCCAATTCTGGTCACCCCGGTATGCCTATGGGTATGGCCGAAATTGCTGAAGTTTTGTGGATTCATCACCTGCGTCATAATCCTAGCAATCCGGAATGGGTTGATCGTGATCGATTTATCCTGTCCAATGGTCATGGATCCATGTTGATCTATGCATTGTTACACTTGACAGGTTATGACTTGCCAATGGAAGAAATCAAGAAATTTCGTCAGTTTCATTCCAAAACACCGGGACATCCTGAATATGGCTATACACCTGGCGTAGAAACCACAACAGGTCCACTGGGTCAGGGTATTACCAACGCAGTTGGCATGGCATTAGCTGAAAAAGTGCTGGCTGCTGAATTCAATCGCCCAGGCTACAACATTGTTGATCATCACACTTATGTTTTCCTGGGTGACGGCTGTTTGATGGAAGGAATTTCTCATGAAGCTTGTTCCTTGGCCGGTACATTAGGCTTAGGCAAACTGATTTGTTTTTACGATGATAACGGTATTTCGATCGATGGTCATGTGGAAGGTTGGTTTACGGACGATACGCCCAAGCGGTTCGAATCCTATGGGTGGCATGTAGTTCCTAATGTCAATGGACATGACCCGATTGCAATCGAAGCAGCGATTGAAGCTGCCAAGAAAGTCAATAATAAACCATCGATGATTTGTTGCAAAACGGTCATCGGATTGGGTTCGCCTAATATGGCGAATACTCATTCAGTACATGGCGCTGCATTAGGTGATGCGGAAATTGCAGCTGCCCGTCCGCACATTGGATGGCACCACCCACCTTTTGAGATTCCACAGGAAGTCTATAGTGCTTGGGATGCAAGAGCAAAAGGTCAGAAACTTGAAACTGAATGGAATCAGAAGTTTGCCGAGTATGCTGAAAGGTATCCAACCGAAGCTGCTGAATTTAATCGCCGCATGGCAGGGGAGTTGCCTGCAAATTGGCAGAGTCATGTCGATAGCGTGATCAATCAAGTCAATGCAAAGGCAGAAACGATCGCAAGTCGTAAAGCTTCTCAAAATGCAATTGAAGGCTTGGCACCTATTTTGCCAGAGTTGCTCGGTGGTTCTGCTGATCTGGCTGGATCCAATTTGACTTTATGGTCAGGTTCGAAAGGAATTAGTCAGCAGACAGGTGGTAATTATGTTTATTATGGCGTGCGTGAATTTGGAATGAGTGCCATGATGAATGGATTGTCGCTGCATGGCGGATTGATTCCTTATGGCGCAACATTTTTGATGTTTTCTGAATATGCTCGCAATGCATTGCGTATGGCGGCATTGATGAAAATTCGCAATATATTTGTATTTACTCATGATTCGATCGGTTTGGGTGAAGATGGTCCGACCCATCAGCCGGTAGAGCAAACGTCAACATTGCGTTATATCCCTAATATGGATGTATGGCGTCCTTGCGACACGGTGGAATCAACGGTTGCTTGGGCGCGTGCCATCGAACGTAAAGATGGTCCCTCAACATTAATATTCAGTCGTCAGAACTTACCTTTCCAGAAGCGAGATGCTGCCACGATCAAACACATTGACAAGGGTGGTTATGTATTGTCCGAAGCAGGAAATGGAAAGCCACAAGCCATTTTGATTGCAACAGGTTCGGAAGTTGGATTGGCAATAAGTGCACAGAAAACGTTAGCAGATGAAGGCATTCATGTGCGCGTTGTTTCCATGCCTTGTACCAATATATTTGATCGTCAGGAACCATCCTATAAAGAGGCTGTCTTGCCAAAAGGTATCAACCGAGTCGCTATTGAAGCAGGCGTGACAGATTTCTGGCGCAAGTACGTAGGTTTGGATGGCGCTGTAGTGGGAATGGATACTTTTGGTGAATCGGCGCCTGCGGATGTGTTATTTAAACATTTTGGTTTTACTGTTGAGAATGTGGTTAAAACGGTAAAAGGAATTCTCTAATTTTTATGTAAGCAATTGTGGGTGATCTTCATTACCCATAAATCAACGGGATTTTTATTTAAGGAGCTTTGGCATGACAATTAAAGTTGGGATTAACGGGTTTGGTCGTATCGGGCGTATGGTATTTCGCTCTGCAATACAGAACTTTCCTGATATTGAAATAGTAGCCATTAATGATTTGTTAGAGCCTGATTATCTGGCTTATATGCTGAAACATGACTCAGTGCATGGTCGTTTTCAGGGAGAAATTGCAATTGATGGCAATACATTGGTTGTCAATGGCAAAAGAATTCGTTTGACAGCAGTTAAAGATCCTGCTGAATTGAAATGGAATGAAGTGGGTGCTGAAGTTGTTGTTGAATCAACAGGTTTGTTCCTGACCAAGGAAACCTGTGAAAAGCATTTGGCAGCAGGCGCTAAGAAAGTCATCATGTCAGCCCCTTCCAAAGATGACACCCCCATGTTTGTTTACGGTGTAAACGACAAATCCTATAAAGGCGAGAGCATTATTTCCAATGCCTCCTGTACCACAAATTGTTTGGCGCCGATTGCCAAGATATTGAATGATAAATGGGGCATCAAACGCGGTTTAATGACAACCGTTCATGCTGCAACTGCAACACAAAAAACTGTAGATGGTCCATCGAACAAAGATTGGCGAGGCGGTCGCGGTATTCTGGAAAATATCATTCCATCTTCAACCGGTGCTGCAAAAGCAGTGGGTGTTGTTATTCCTGAGTTGAATAAAAAGCTGACAGGTATGGCATTCCGTGTTCCAACATCAGATGTTTCCGTTGTGGATTTGACTGTTGAACTGGAGAAAGACGCTTCCTATGATGATATTTGCAAAGCAATGAAAGAAGCTTCTGAAGGCACGATGAAAGGTGTGTTGGGCTATACCGATCAGAAAGTGGTATCCACTGATTTTCGTGGTGAAAGCTGCACTTCAATTTTTGATGCTGAAGCAGGAATGGCTTTAGATAAAAGTTTTGTTAAAGTGGTTGCGTGGTATGACAACGAATGGGGCTATTCCACTAAAGTGTTGGAAATGGTTCGTACAGTTGCTAAGTAATAATGTGTTAGAGGATATGCAATCGCGAAAGTGCAACAATAAAATTTTGATTGCTATCTCAACTTTGATATTCAATTAGTTAGTATATAAAGGGTAGCTTGGCTATCCTTTATACTTTTCTTTAAGACAATTCTGGAGCTTGCCGTGCCTGTTATTAAACTTGTTGACCTTGATCTCAAGGGTAAACGTGTATTTATACGCGCTGATCTGAATGTGCCTGTGAAAGATGGCAAAGTGACATCCGATGCGCGCATCACTGCCTCAATGGCGACCATTAATCACTGTCTCAAACAAGGTGCCAAGGTGATGGTGACTTCGCATCTGGGGCGTCCTGAAGAAGGACTATGGACCGAAGAAAATTCACTCAAACCGGTAGCCGATAATATCGCGGAGCGTCTGAATAAACCAGTGCGCTTAATTAGAGATTGGGTGGATGGCGGTTTTGAGATAGCCGGTGGTGAATTGGTCGTATTGGAAAATTGCCGCATAAACAAAGGCGAAAAGAAAAATTCAGAAGAAACCGCGCAAAAATATGCAAAATTGTGCGATGTATTTGTGATGGATGCTTTTGGTACTGCGCATCGTGCAGAAGCATCAACGCATGGTATTGCCAAGTATGCACCGGTGGCATGTGCGGGGATTTTGTTAACTGAAGAATTAGAAGCATTGACCAAAGCATTGCTCAATCCAGCACGACCGATGGTGGCTATTGTGGGTGGCTCCAAAGTTTCAACCAAGCTGACAGTACTCGAATCTCTATCTGAAAAAGTCGATCAACTCGTGGTAGGCGGCGGCATTGCCAATACTTTCCTGAAAGCGACGGGTAAAAATGTAGGTAAATCACTGTGTGAAGATGATTTGGTGCCCACTGCTAAAGCGCTCATGGATAAAATGGCGAAGCGTAATGCATCAATTCCTATTGCAGTTGATGTTGTGGTAGGGAAAAAATTCGATGCGAATGAACCTGCTGTACTAAAAGATGCGGGTGATGTGAGTGATGACGAAATGATTTTTGATATCGGTCCTAAAAGCGCGCAAGAACTAGTTGATATTATTATGCGAGCAGGAACAGTAGTCTGGAATGGACCGGTAGGTGTGTTTGAGTTCGATCAATTTGGTGCCGGAACAGAAAAAATTGCCAGAGCAATCGCAGAAACAAGCGCCTTCACGCTGGCAGGTGGCGGCGATACCATTGCTGCCATTCAGAAATATGATATTTATGACAAAGTATCTTATATATCAACCGCAGGTGGTGCATTCCTGGAATTCTTGGAAGGGAAGAAATTACCAGCTGTTGAAATATTAGAAACGCGCGCTAACTAACCTGCAAAGAACAAAGAAGACAATGATTCGAAGAACAAAAATTGTAGCAACACTAGGTCCTGCATGTGGTAATCCAAAAGTACTGGAGCGCATGATTCAAGCTGGAGTTGATGTTGTTCGAATTAACTTCTCTCATGGTACGCGCGAGCACCATATTGAATATGCCGAAATGACACGTTCTTTGGCGCGCGGATTGGGTCATACCGTCGGAGTCTTGGCCGACTTGCAGGGTCCAAAGATACGCATTGGCAAGTTTGAGCACGGTAAAATCAGGCTTGAAGTAGGCGATAAATTTATTCTGGATTCGCACTGTGAACTGGGAAATCAGGAAAGAGTCGGATTGGATTACAAAGAGCTGCCTAATGATCTGGAGACCGGTGCTACGTTGATGTTGGACGATGGTCGCATAGTGCTCGGCGTATCCATGGTTCGAGGGCATCAGGTATTTTGTGTGGTTGAGCAAGGTGGCGTGCTGTCGAATAATAAAGGCATCAATCGCAAAGGCGGTGGATTGGGTGCGCCTGCACTGACCGCTAAAGATATGGAAGATATTAAAACAGCTGCAGCATTGAATGCCGATTATCTGGCTGTTTCATTTGTGCGTTCCGGTGATGACATTCGGCAAGCTCGTCAGTTAATGCTTGAGGCCGGTGGCAAAAGTATGATCATGGCTAAGATTGAGCGTTCTGAAGCCATCCTTGCGTTGGACGATATCGTCGATGCTTCAGATGCCATCATGGTGGCGCGCGGCGATTTGGCCGTTGAAGTGGGGGATGCCGCTGTTCCAGCGCTACAAAAAAGGATGATTCGATCAGCAAGAGCAAATAACAAATTAGTGGTTACCGCGACGCAAATGATGGAATCCATGATCACCAATCCCATTCCAACGCGTGCTGAAGTATCTGATGTGGCCAACGCGGTATTGGATGGCACGGATGCTGTCATGCTATCAGCAGAGTCGGCAGCAGGTGAATATCCGGTTGAAGCCGTAGAAGCCATGGCTAGAGTTTGTCTGGAAGCTGAGAAGGAATATTTGGTCAATCATGATAAGCGTATGGCCAACACAAGCCCGGCCACGATTGAAGAAGCCATTGCTCGCGCAACCATGTTTACTGCCAGCGGCTTGCAGATACGAGCGATTGCAGCATTGACGCAAAGCGGCGTGACTGCGTTGCTGATGTCACGCAGAAGCTCCAAAGTGCCTATTTTTGCATTGAGTCCAAATGCAGAAACCCGAAGTAAAGTGACACTCTTCAGAGGGGTTTATCCGGTGGAGTTTGGCGAAGGGCTCAACGACCCTGAGATTATTCTAAATCTTGCTGAAGATGAACTACTCAAACGCGGCGTCGTGCGTAATGGTGATATCATGGTAATGACGATCGGAGAGCCCGTCGGCAAGACAGGCGGTACCAATACAATGAAAATCATCAAAGTAGGCGAATGCAAATCAAGACAGGGGAATGATGCAGCATAAACAGTCTGAGGAAATGCAGCTCTGGAATCGGGGCGCCGATAACATCAGTAAAAAGTATCAAAGCATGTTGGTTAAGAATAAAAGAATTAATTAAAGTAAAAATCCTATTAAGATAATTTTTTGAAGGAGAATTAAATGGCACTCGTATCATTAAGACAACTACTGGATCATGCAGCAGAAAACGGTTATGGCTTGCCTGCTTTTAATGTGAATAACCTGGAACAAATTCAGGCAATCATGCAAGCAGCGGATGAATGCAATAGTCCTGTGATCATGCAAGGTTCTGCCGGCGCTAGAAAATATGCAGGCGAAGCGTTTTTACGCCATCTGATCGAGGCAGCGGTTGAGGCTTATCCTCATATACCCATCGTAATGCATCAAGATCATGGCGCATCGCCATCCGTGTGTGTCAATGCAATCCGCAGTGGTTTCTCGAGTGTCATGATGGATGGTTCCTTGCAAGCCGACGCTAAAACACCATCTACCTATCAATACAATGTTGATATCACCGCCGAAGTGGTAAATATCGCTCATTCAGTGGGTGTTTCCGTTGAAGGGGAATTAGGTTGCCTGGGTTCATTGGAATCCGGAATGGGAGAGGCGGAAGACGGACATGGTGCAGAAGGTGTGTTATCGCACGATCAACTGTTGACCGATCCGGAAGAAGCTGCCGATTTTGTGCGTAAAACCGGCGTGGATGCGTTGGCGATTGCCATTGGCACCTCTCACGGCGCTTACAAATTTACGCGTAAGCCAACGGGCGACATTCTGGCTATTCAACGCATCAAGGAAATCCACCAACGTATTCCGAACACCCATCTGGTGATGCACGGTTCCAGTTCAGTACCGCAAGAATGGCTGGAAATCATTCGTCAATATGGTGGTGATATCAAAGAAACCTATGGCGTGCCAGTGGAAGAGATCCAACAAGGCATCAAATATGGCGTGCGCAAAGTAAATATCGATACCGATATCCGTTTAGCCATGACCGGTGCGATTCGTCGTAGCCTGGAAAAGGATAAAAGCAACTTTGATCCACGCAAATTCCTGAAAGAGGCCACTGCAGCAGCTAAAGACATTTGTAAGGCCCGCTTTGAAGCATTCGGTTGTGCCGGACAAGCTGGTAAAATCAAACCGATTTCGCTGGAAAACATGGCGAATCGTTATGCAAAAGGCGAATTAAACGCGATTATCAAGTAAGTTAAACGAGCAGTATTCAATAAGCCTATGATTGATCGTGCGGCTTGCATTATCAATCATAGGATCAGATCCTGAAGTTGTCGTAGCATCCTCTCTTTTTGCACATGCAAAATCAACTAACTGTTACCGGTTTTAGGGATCGAGTTGCTATCGCCAGCTGCAGCAAAAGCCGTGACCGAATCAGAACACAAGTCGAAATCAAGGGAGTGAAAGCAGATGGCCGTTTGGCTCTCAACAGTTTTGTAGTGGTTAAGCATTCCCAGGTTGTTCTAACCGACCGTGCCTCACCGCATGGAAGGACAAAGGCGGAAAAACTCTTAAGGAAATAAAATCTTTATAGTCAATCATTCCAGTGGGCGCTGCCATATGCAGGCATATTTTTGAATTTAAATAATAGATTCTGGCTGCACTATCAGTAATTAAAATTGATTCTCAGGAGGAACATAACCCACCGGTTGTTCCGCCCCCGATCCAAAAAAATGCGCTTCCAGTTGTTCCGCCAAATATTTTCTTGCCTTGATATCCGATAGATTCAGGCGATT
>Ga0209582_1000687_pt1 | contig 19039 bp, 14 predicted proteins | sample KloWWTmetKNB5Kit_FD_187176 | JGI IMG/M metagenome (GOLD analysis project Ga0209582, IMG submission 187176) | Active sludge microbial communities from Klosterneuburg, Austria, studying microevolution and ecology of nitrifiers - Klosterneuburg... | ecosystem: Engineered > WWTP > Aerobic digester >...
CACTGTGCCCCCCAGTATGGCCGTATAGCTGAGGGGTATCATCAATTTGGAAGGTGCAATTCCGATTTTGCGCGACCAGCTATAAATAGCCGGAATCATCGTGGCAACAACAGGCGTGTTATTCAGGAAACTACTTAAAAACGCAACCGGCCAGAACATTCGGTTAAGTGCGGCCCGTGATGTTTTAGGTCTGCCCAACAATGTATTTACCAGCAAATCAATCGCACCCGAAGCATGCATACCTGCAGCCACCACAAACATTCCTGCAACAGTGATCAAGCCCGAATTACTAAAACCGCTCAATGCATCTGCGCTGCTCAGAATGCCGGTTACGCTGAGTATCGTTAATGCCCCGAGCATTATCAAATGCGGACCGATGCGTGTAAAAATGAGTGTTACCAACACAGCAACACATAAAGTCAACGTAAACCAGCCTTGCCATTCCATAGCTTTTAAATTCCAAACAAAAGTCTGAAATATACAGGAGTTATTTATAAAGCTGGAGACAAATAAATCTATTTTATCGTGCCATATCTCCAGATATAGGTTGGCAAATAAGGTTGAAGGACGAATTTTTACAGGATGTTCTTTGATGAATGCGGTAATTTGATCAATTCACCGGTGTAACACGAATCACCCGCGGATCGTCGGCAAATTCGAGCAGCAGAAGACGCACACGTTCCTGCCAGGCATTGGCGAAAGCGGTTTGTTGGGCAACATCGGCACAATCCTGCAAAATAGCCATCAAACGTTCGCCCTGGGCAGGGTCAGCGGGTATCAAGGAAACATCCAGTGTCACCGCCACACTGGCTTCGTTATCAAGGCGCTTGAAAATGATCGCTTCGCCTTCACGCTGGTTTGCAAAACTCAGTAAACCTTTGCGTCGATAACGACCACGCATGCCTTGAAAACCATTGTCGGCAGCTGCGCCAGTCAGTAACGTCAGGACTTGCGCCATGACACCCGTAACCCCCTCATTTTCTGGCGCGGGCATGTGCACGGCAATATTGCCGCGTTCAGCAGGTCCATCCGGATAGAGTGCTGACAGCGCCGCCCGACCGATCAGAAACGCACCGGCAACGGTCGGGCAGGAATGCCCAGCCAGCCGCACAGCATCCACATAATGATAATCGAATCTGCCATCACGGGCGGCACCCAACATGGCAGCAAACGGATCATGGGTCGGTATGACGGGAGCTTGTTGATAAAAATCAGGAAAATTCACGATAATCACCTCTCGGGATGGTTGATTGAATGGGATGTAGCCTTAGATGCGATACATGGATGCAGCTGCAACTGAGGAAAAAACACACGCTCCTCATAGCGCACATGAGCCGCGACAAGATCGGCAAATCGGCGCAGGCGCTCAGTTGGCTCAAGCGCGCAGTGCCCGCTGGCAAGCGCGCGCAGCTCCGCATGCTCGGCTAAAATACGTGCAACGGATTCCCTGTCCAGGGTTTCCAACGCAAGCTGGATCAATTGCTCCTCCTGTTCAAAGTGCGCAGCCAATAAATTGTGCCAATGCGCCTCGATGCGCGCTATCGCCGCCAAACAAGCAACCGGGTCGTTATCATCAGCCGCTTTCCGAGCAGCGCGCGCCATCACCAACGAGGTATGATGTTCTCTCGACAATGGAAGCAAAGCACCCGTTCTAGGCATAAAATTTTTACAAGAAAAGATAGTCAAAAAAACAATCGCTTAAGCTTGATTCTAAGCGCTGTCACCTGTTCAAGATTGGATTGAATAATCTATAGCAAGCCGTTAAGAAATGTTTTCGGATGCGCCGGATCAGGCAAAAACAGGCGAAAAAACGCATTGATGCGTGATCAATCAACATTCTGAGCCTGTTTTTAACGTCGCAGCGGCAACGTAGATAGTTTTTTAACAACCTGCCAGACAGTAAAATATTCGATTTATTCCAGCAACCTCTCAGATCATTCTGCTGAATCCGCATAATGTTTTCAACCCCAAAATCAAAAGGGTCGGTTGATGTTTGTGCTGTTCTTCTCTGAATTACAGGCTATTTCAGCGCCACTCAGTATCCATTCAGGTAATCACTGGTTGCCACTGTTTGAGTTGGTTTGACTCAATCTTGCATTAATTCTGCCGTTCTATATTTGCACAAAAAAATAGCAATCAAAGATTCGCATTTGCCCATAGTACGTCATTTTATTTTTTGATGATCATCAAAAGCAGTGATTTAAATTTTTTATTTGATAACACCGAATTTCAATGCTTAAAACATCTTTAGTTCAGGAAAACGCGACAAAGTCATCGCCCATTTCTATGCAAGATATCCATAGAAATGGTGACCTGGCTGCTATCCATTCGTCTTGCGGACTTGCTTACATTGATTCGACCGGACAAGTCATATCAGCAAACCCTGCTTTTTTTGAATGTTTCCAAATACCACTGGATTCTCATGCTCGGTCATTATCAGATCTGGCAGCTTACCTCAATCCATTGATTGTTCACTCTGTTCAGAAATTGCTGACTAACCCGTCTGTCGGGATGATCGAGTTGATTTCCGACGATCAAAAGACTGTGAACTTGCACTTGGCAGAATTGAAGCAGGTTTATCGTCTAGTGGTTGTTGAAAGTTTGCCTAGTCGCAAATCATTGACGCAGACACAGAACAATTTCTTGAAAAATCAGAATTGCCTGCTACCAATGAAAGACCGGGGCATGTTGAATGATATTTTAGCCCACTGGAAAGCATGTGATTCTCACGCTGATTCATTGGCTATGCTGATGATTGGCTTGGATCGATTCAAGCCAATCAATGAAACACTAGGGCATGATGCCGGTGATCAATTATTAAACTTTGTCGCACAGCGAATACTGCGCGTATGTCGTTCGGATGACATGGTGGTGCATTATGAAGGCGACAAGTTTGTCGTGCTGCAAATAAACCAGGATCAACCTGTCAGTATCACAAAAATGGCAGAACGTCTTTTGGAATTATTGAAGCGTCCTTTCCTGATTATCGGACAGCAGGCAAACATCAGTGCCAGTATCGGTTTGGCGGTCCTGCACCACGAAACCCAATCCGTGGACGATTTAACCAAACATGCAGAATTGGCATTGTATGAAGCCAAAAATAATGCGCGCGGACATTATATTTTCTTTGAATCTTCGTTTGAAAAGAAAGCACTGGAACAGCACGATCTGGAAGTCAGCCTCCGGCGAGCGCTATTATTGCAGGAATTAACCTTGTTCTATCAGCCACAAGTAAACATGTCGGATAACAAAGTTGTTGGATTCGAAGCTCTGATTCGATGGGAGAGACCAGGCAAAGGCATGATTTCTCCCACCAGCTTCATTCCACTGGCAGAAAGCACCGGAGAGATCCATGAAATTGGCAAATGGGTGCTGCAAACAGCTTGCAGGGAAGCGATGAGCTGGCCGGAGCACATCACGATAGCCGTCAATGTCTCTCCTGTGCAATTTGAAAACAACCAACTGGTGTCGACTGTCAAAGCAGCGCTGGCATCCAGTGGTCTAAACCCACAACGCCTAGAATTGGAAATCACAGAAGGACTATTGATCAAAAATATCGAAACCACGCTGGAGCAGCTTTGGGCTATACAGGCTATGGGTGTCTCGATTGCGATGGATGACTTTGGTACTGGATTTTCTTCCCTCAGTTATCTGAATAGTTTTCCGTTTTCCAAAATCAAAATTGATCAATCATTTGTTCACAGCATGCAAACTGACAAATCCCGCGCACTAATTAGAGCCATTCTGTCATTAGGCAACGCTCTGGACATGAAAACACTGGCTGAGGGTGTTGAAACAGAGGAGCAGTCTGATTATCTGGCGCTGAATGGTTGCATGGAAGCACAAGGTTTCCTGATTAGTAAACCTGTTCCATTCTCAGAAACGCAGCAATTGATAACTTAAGTATTGATGAGGAAATCATGATGGCACAAGACTTATACCGTTTAATTTACCTGAGTAACAACGAGATCACTGGCGACGCTACCATAATCCAACAAGAAATCAGGCAAATATTGACGATCTCCCGTCAACGTAATGCCGAAGTTGGTATCACCGGGGCGCTGATGTTCAATAAAAACTGCTTTGCCCAGGTACTCGAAGGTCCACATGATCAATTACAGGAAACTTTTGAACGCATACAATGCGATCCACGCCACTCTAATGTGATTATTTTGAATTTTGAATCGATGCAAACACGTCATTTCTCACAATGGTCGATGGCTTATGTCAGTCAAGAAGCGGCAGACAGCGTACAATTCGCAAGAATCCAGAGAGACTCCGGATTCGATCCAAACCAGCTAACCGGAGAACGGATTTACGACCTGCTGCACGTGCATTTACAGGCAGCAGAAAAAAACAATTCTAATCAGGTGTATTAATCTCCGTATCAATATAGGATTATCCAGTCATCCTACCAAGCATTCAGTAACACCTTGCAGCATGACTGCAAACGATGCTTTCTCATCTTCGCACTATTTTCCGTGAGCTTGGATCAAGGTTGATTGTTCGCTTTACCATAGCTCCAATACAATATAAATCCAGTAAATAGCATTCCGCCGAGCATATTACCGGCAATCACCGGCAATCCATTCCATAACCACCAATCAGCCAACGTAATATTTGCTCCCAGCATCATACCAGCGGGAATCACAAACATATTGACGATGGCATGTTCATAACCCAAGCCAAAAAAGGTCATGATCGGCAACCACATGGCGGCAATTTTTCCCGTCGTTGTGGTCGAAGTGAACGCCATAACCGCGCCCAGCGTCACCATCCAATTACACAGCAGTGCGCTGGTAAAAGCAGCGATGGTGCCATCCAGACCCAATCGGGCATAATCGAGCGTTTTAGCCTCGGCAATGGTGATGATTCGTTGCACTGCGGGAAGAGTTGCTGGATCAATCGATCCCATTTTAGTCGCGACAATGACATACAAAAATGCATACACGACACTGCCGACCAGGTTGCCAATCAATACCCAGGTCCAATTGACGATCAAGCGACTGAATTGAGTACGTTTATCTTTGACAGCGATGGGAATGAGGGCGAAATTGCCAGTGGCCAGCTCCAAACCGAGCAGAATAATCATGACGAAACCGACTGGAAAAACTAACGCCCCGGCCATTCCCCAGCCCGTTTGCGTCGCCGCCATAATGGCTAGCGTGGTGGCATAGCCCAGAAAAGCACCCGCCAGAAAACCACGCATCAGCAAATGCCTGACCGGCAAGCCTGCTTTCTTGGCACCCGCCAGCAACATATTTTCAACGATCTCTTCCGGTTTCACATACGCCATGTTCCCTACTCCTTATCAGCAATTTACTCATCAATGGTTTCAAAACCAAGGCGTAGAATTCTAGCGCAGAATTAAGCGAAATTTACTTCAGGATGGAGTACCAGCACTATTATTGGGAATTGGCTTCGGGCAAAAAGATTTGCAGCAAGTCATTGAGAAAGCGACGGCCCAGCACAGTAGGATTGATGTGCAGATTATTGCGCACGATCAGTAAGCGTTGCTCAGCTTCGTCCAAGGGTTTCTTGATGGCACTGATAGGCAAGCCGGTGCGTTCCTGAAACAGGGATGTTTCAAATCCGCCCGTCAGTCTTAGCGCGTTCATCATGAACTCAAAGCCGCGATCCTCAGGTATCAGGACGTGTTGCGCTTGAATCAAGGACTCTGCTGCTTTGGCCTTGGCTAAATATTCCTTAGGTTGCTTATACCGCATCTGGCGCACAATCCTATCGGCAAAACTGATTTTGCTATGCGCACCCGCACCGATGCCGACATAATCGCCAAACAGCCAATAATTCATGTTATGGCGCGACTCCTTCCCTGCTTGCGCAAAGGCTGAAGTCTCATAATTGCGGTACTGATGACCAGAGGTAATTTGTTCAATCATTTCCTGCATCGCCGCCGATTGCTCATCATCCGGAAGGTTGGGTGGATAGCGATAAAACAGCGTATTCGGCTCCAGCGTCAAATGATAAGCTGACAGATGCGTAACGCCCAATGAACAGGCGGTTGCAATATCAGCCTGTGCTTCTTGCAGCGTTTGTTCAGGTAACGCATACATCAGATCGAGATTGATATTGTCAAAATTCTTTTGGGCGATTTCCACCGCACGATAAGCCTCATGATCATCATGCACGCGCCCTAATGCTTTCAGATGGCGCGCATTAAAACTCTGTATGCCGATGGATAAGCGGTTGATACCGGCAGCACGGAAATCAGCAAACTTTTGTGCTTCAAACGTTCCAGGATTGGCTTCCAGCGTCACTTCGGCAAAGTGTTCCAAAGGCAGCAACGTTCTCACTGCTGTCAAAATGGTATCAATGCTTTTAGCGCTGAACAAACTGGGAGTGCCGCCGCCAAAAAATACGCTGCTGAGCCGCCGCCCCCAAACATCCTGCAAAGCACCCTCAAGATCACGAATCAATGCGGCCACATATTCTTCTTCCGGTGCCTGGCCTCCCTCTGCACGAATTTCATGCGAATTGAAATCGCAATAAGGGCACTTTTTCAAGCACCAGGGAATATGAATATAAAGACTCAGCGGAGGTAGCGCTTTGAGCCGGGGAGATTGCAAATCCTGCAGGAATGACGATGAACTCATAGCAGTCACGAGACAGTTTATCCAATCTTGCGCAAGGTCAATAAAGGCGGCGTAGATAACGCTGAGCGTGTGCCCAGAAGACCGGCTACTAATACACCAATCATGCCGGCAACAAAACCGATCAACCAGATCCAGGCGTTAAAGGTGTAATCGAGGTGCAAGACATGATGTCCAATGACATAACCCAGCACGCTCGCTCCTGCCGCGGCAAACAATCCCGACAGTCCGCCCAGAATTGCAAATTCCGCTGCCCAGGCGCGCGACAATTGCTCTCGCTTAGCGCCCAGCGCTCTGAAGATGGCAGCTTCATGAATACGCTCGTCCTGCGTAGCTGCAATGGCGGCATACAACACGGCAAAACCAGCCAGTAGAGTAAACAGAAAAACAAATTCAATGGCCCGGGAAACCTGTTGGATCATTTGTTGCACTTGGTTGATGACTACCGCCACATCGACCACCAGAATATTGGGAAATTCCCTGACCAGCGCATGAATCATAGCGCTTCCCGAAGGCGGCACATAAAAACTGGTAATGTAGCTGACCGGGTAATTCTCCAGTAATCCAGGGGGCGCCACTACAAAGAAATTGACTCGGAAATTATCCCAATTGACTTCCCTCAAATTACTGATCTTGGCCGAAAAATGACTTCCACCAATATCATAGGTCAGTTCGTCTCCGAGTTTAAGGCCCAAGGTTTTGGCAATGCCTTTCTCGAACGATATTACCGATTCGGTTGTTCTTTCATCCCACCAATTGCCTTGCACAACCTGATTATCCAGTGCCAATTGATCGGCCCATGACAAATTAAATTCGCGCCGGATATGCCTTGCCGCATGCGGATCATCCGCATAATCTTCCGCAGATACAGGCTTGCCATTAATTTTAATCAAGCGCCCTCTGACCATGGGAAATAATGGCGGTTGCTCCATTGCATGTTGCTGGAAAAATTCTTCCAGCGCATCGAGCTGATCTGATTGGATATTGACCAGAAAATGATTGGGCGCATCGGGTGGCAAACTGGCATGCCAATCCTCGATCAAATCATCCTGAATCAAGGTCAACACCAATAATGCCATCAAGCCCAAACCTAATGACACGGCTTGCAAAACACTGGAAACAGCGCGACGGTGAATACTGGCCAGGCCATAACGCCACGCTCCACCGGCTTGATGACGCAAACCAGCTAACCCTTTAATCAGCAGCCAGCCCAGACAACCAAAAATAGCAATTGCGGATATAAAGCCAGCCACGATATAAAGACCCAGTTTCAGATCTTCCGCTTTCCAGATGAATAACAGCGACAGCGCTGTCAATCCCAACAAATAACCTGTCAGGCTGTGCGCATTGGATAAACCGATATCTCTGCGCAATACGCGCAAAGCTGGAACGCTGCGTAAATTCAAGATCGGCGGCAAAGCAAAACCTAATAATAAAACCAATCCAACCAGCATCCCTTGAATCGCTGGCAGCCAACTGGGCCAAGGCAAAGCGGTCTCAACCAATCCGGTCAGCCAATGCGCCAGAATTTCCTGCGATGCAAAGCCAATCAGACATCCGGTACAGCTGGCGATAAGCCCTAACGCTATAAAATAATACAGATACAGATAAAATAGCTGCTGCTGACTGGCGCCCAAACTGCGCATCACCGCACAGCCATCCAGATGACGCTGCGTAAAACGTCGCACTGCCAAGGCAATCGCCGCTGCTGCCAGAACCACGCTGGCCAGGGCAGCCAGACTCAGAAATTTTTCGGCTCGTTCCAAAGCGGCTCTGATTTCAGGACGCGCGTCTCGGATCCCTTCGATTCTCTCCGCTTTGGACAGTTGAGGCTCGGCCCAATCGCGAAATTGTTGCACTTGGTTGACATCACCAGCGATCATCAGATTGTAGGAAATGCGGCTGCCTTGCTGTATTAACCCCGTTTCAGGCAGATCAATCGCGTTAATCATGACGCGTGGACCCATATTAATGAATCCTACGGAATGATCAGGTTCACGCATGATGAGCTCTGTTACGGTCAATTGCATGGCCCCCACATCCACTTGGTCTCCAGGTTTCAGATCAAGCCGCGTCAAGAGCTTTTCATCCACCCAAATGGTGCCTGGTTGTGGAATCCTACTCAGTGCTTGCGTTTCCGATTGCAATTCGTGCGCTTGGGAAGGTTTTCCAGCAAGATCCACGCGCCCTCGTAGTGGATAGCCTTCAGTCACGGCCTTAATCTCAGCAAGCAGATTATCCTCACCACTGGAAATCATACTGGGAAACTTGGTTACGGTTGAAACAGACAATCCCAGCCGCGCAGCTTCATGCGCATACTGCTCTGGCACTGGATGGCTGGAAATAACCAGCAAGTCTGCACCCAACAGTTGATTACTTTCGCGCGACAGCGCCATTTCCACCCGGTCAGCAAAAAAACCTACCGTGGTCATCCCGCTGATTGCAATCACTAGCGCCAATGCCAAAACATTTAACTCGCCTGCGCGCCAATCCCGGCGAAGCATGCGGAAAGAAAGCTTAAAATGATTCATGGAAACAAACGATACCCTGCTGAAAATATTAGAAGCAAACCAAGACTGCTGTATTCTGGTACTCAATTTGGAGTCCAAGGTTAGGGGTTATTGAACAAGTTTGCCATCCGCCAAGCGGATTTGACGTGAACAACGTTGCGACAGCGCTTCATCGTGAGTGACTAAAACCAATGTTGTACCATGTTCACGATTGAGTTCGAACATGAGTTCGATAATTTGCACACCGGTTGCAGAATCAAGATTCCCAGTTGGTTCATCAGCCAGCAATAATTTAGGATTGGTTGCAAAAGCACGTGCAATGGCCACGCGCTGTTGTTCGCCACCGGATAATTGTTTGGGATAATGATGCAAGCGCATCGCCAGCCCGACCCGATCCAACAGCCTACATGCAGTAGCTTCCGCATTACTAACAGCCGTGAGTTCGAGTGGCAGCATCACGTTTTCTAATGCCGTTAGTGCTGGCAGTAATTGAAATGACTGGAACACAAACCCCAGAACCTTACCGCGCAAAGCAGCCCGACTGTCTTCATCCAAGGTAAAAATATCAATATTATCGAGATGAACTTTACCCGAAGTCGGCAGATCCAATCCTGCAAGCAAACCTAATAACGTTGATTTACCCGAGCCTGATGCCCCTATGATCGCGACCGCTTCACCGGCATTTACTTGCAAATCAATATGCTGCAATATAGTCAGTTGCTTATCACCCGTATTGACTTGCTTGGTCAGTGCACTAGTCCAGAGCATGGGTTGTTTAACTAGATTATCTAACATGAAAAATTCCCTAATTATTCTAACTTTCTTTTTTATTTTTACTGCAACGGCCTCTGCGGCATCGCCAAAAACAGTGATGGTTTTTGGCGATAGCTTATCTGCAAACTATGGCATACCCACGGAAGCTGGTTGGGTTGCGTTACTCACACAACGATTACAATCCAAATTTGCTAATTATCAAATTATCAATGCAAGTATCAGTGGTGAAACAACGCTTGGGGGGCGCAATCGAATTGAACAAGCGCTTGAAAACCATCATCCTGAGATCGTTATTCTTGAGCTTGGCGCAAATGATGGCTTGCGCGGTGCTTCTATAAAATCTATTTACGAGAATTTGGAGGCTATCATTAAAAAATGTCAACAAAATAATGTGTTAGTTTTACTTGCTGGCATGCAATTGCCTCCCAACTATGGCATCACTTATACACAAAAGTTCCAAGCTATTTTTCCACGTTTAGCCGAAAATTATCAAATCAAATTGATACCGTTTTTACTGGCTGGTTTTGGTGAGAAACACGATTTCTTTCAGGCTGACGGGATTCATCCCAGCGAAGTTGCACAAGAAAAAATCGCAGACAATGTATGGGAAGTTCTACAAACCATGGTTAAAAAAGAACAAGTTGGCCATTCATCTCAAATGCTTAATCGCGCGGCATTATAGCACTTCGAGTCATTAAATGAATGATCGACAAATTATCCATCCGATGATTTATCCAATGCATCCATAAATTTCTGCAGATCTATAGCGAGAGGTGACTGCAACGTCATTCGCTGTCCGGAAACAGGATGTGTAATCTGCATGGTATGCGCATGCAAAAACATCCGCGCCAGATGGGTTGCACTATTCACTCTTGCCAATTGTTTATTCATTTCGAAGTGGCCATATTTATCATCTCCAATGATGGGATACCCCAGATGAGCCAGATGGACACGGATTTGATGGGTGCGACCGGTTTTTAACTCCGCATCTAGCAAACTGAAATTTTTCCAGGATCTTTGTAGTTTAAAGATAGTATGGGCCAATATTGATTTGTTATCTTTGTGCTCCCCTGTTGATATCGCAACACGACGCTCTCCCGATGCAGTGACGTACTTATTTAATGCCAGCTTGACATGCTGCTTGGCATTCCGCCATTCACCTTTCACCATCACTAAATAATGCTTTTCCGTTAGGCCTTCACGAATTTGTCGGTGTAATTCAACCAGTGCATTACGTTTCTTCGCCAGCAACAATACTCCCGATGTTTCTCTGTCAAGGCGATGCACTAGCTCAAGGAATTTCCATGACGGATTTTGTGCCCGCAATTGTTCAATGACACCAAAACTGATGCCGCTTCCTCCATGGACTGCCATACCGCCTGGCTTATCAATGACAAGCAGCGCCTCATCTTCAAACAATTTATTGAAACTAAAGAAGCTTGCTGGAGCAATCGGACTTTGATGGGAAGAATTTCTCTCAGTTATTTTAATCGGCGGGATACGGACGATATCGCCTAACTGCAAACGATAGCTAGCATTAATGCGTTTCCCATTCACCCGTACCTGACCACTTCTCAATAACTGATAAATATGGCTTTTGGGTACATTTCTAAAACGCCTAAATAAAAAATTATCAATTCGTTGATCATTTTCTTCTTCTTCGATGCGTTGTTTCTCTACTGATATAATAGGACAGTCCTTTCATGCACATTAATATTACTGAGTGTGCCTTTATTCGTCGAAACGGGGTGCAAATTTCCACAAATTAAATAGCGCTATAACACTTTTGTTGAAAACGTTACTGTAAAATTTTATCTATTGTAATAAATATGGCACATCCTAGTTATAATATTCATATATTATTAATAAATAGACTTAAAAAATTCACCAATAAAAATTGACTTAACACAAAGTTCTATTTGGAACTTTATGTAAAATCTGTTACCTTAAATGAGCTTTTTAAAAAAAGTAGCGGGATAAAATTGAAACATTTTATTCATTAGCCCGATATGACAAGAAAGCCGTCTAAAAAGAATAAATCAATATACTCAATAAAAAGAAATATATAATTGATAAATAAACACTATAATAAAATATTCATAACAAAACCTCGTCATTACAACTACGTTTACCAGAAAAAGCTATCCGACCAAAGTATGGATAGTGTACCCATAAATAGAACACGTAAGGTTTGTAAATGAAACGAATGTTATTTAATGCGACACAACCGGAAGAGTTGCGAGTCGCGATTGTTAATGGTCAGACATTGATTGATCTTGACATAGAATCTGTCAGCAAGGAACAACGTAAAAGTAATATCTACAAAGCCATTATCACTCGAATAGAGCCTAGTCTGGAAGCAGCATTTGTCGACTATGGCTGTGAACGCCATGGTTTCTTGCCATTCAAAGAAATATCATCATCCTGTTTTGGTGAAAACTCCAATCCTGCCAACAACCGCATTCAAGATCTTTTACATGAAGGTCAAGAATTAATTGTTCAAGTTGATAAGGATGAACGTGGCACAAAAGGTGCTGCATTAACGACTTACATTTCCCTAGCTGGCCGGTATTTAGTATTAATACCCAACAATCCCAACAGTGGTGGTGTATCTCGCCGAATAACCGGTGAAGAGCGTAATGATTTACGTGAAGTGATTGCAAAGCTTGAAATACCAACCGGCATGAGCATTATTGCCAGAACAGCCGGCATTGGCCGCAGTGCGGAAGAGCTGCAATGGGATTTGAATTATTTGACACAACTTTGGTATGCCATTGAAGAAGCAGCCAATAATCAGGATGGTGTTTTTTTAATTTACCAAGAAAGTAGCTTGGTTATTCGCGCTATTCGCGATTACTTCAATCAAGAAATCGGCGAAATTTTGATTGACAGCCGTGATATCTATGAACAAGCGAGTCAGTTTATGGCGCATGTCATGCCCGCAAACGTTGATCGCCTCAAATTTTATCATGATGACGTCCCTCTGTTCTCACGCTTCCAAATTGAACATCAGATTGAAACCGCCTATTCAAGGCAAGTTTCACTTCCATCAGGTGGCTCAATCGTTATTGATCATACCGAAGCCTTGGTTTCCGTTGATGTCAACTCAGCACGCGCCATTCGCGGATTAGATATCGAACATACCGCACTCAATACCAATCTTGAAGCAGCCGATGAAATCGCACGTCAACTGAGATTGCGTGACTTAGGTGGATTGATCGTCATTGATTTCATAGATATGGACGTACAACGCAATCAAAGAGAAGTTGAGGCTAGATTGCACGAAGCGCTTAGACAAGATCGCGCACGAATTCAGGTTGGAAAAATTTCGCGGTTTGGCCTGCTGGAACTATCACGCCAACGCTTGCGGCCTTCTTTGAGTGAAGGTAACTATATCTCATGTACACGCTGCCATGGCACAGGTTTCATTCGAGGAACAGATTCTTCGGCACTGCATGTGCTAAGAATCATCCAGGAAGAAGCCATGAAAGAAAACACCAGCGCATTGCATGTGCAACTTCCGGTTGATGTGGCTACTTACTTGCTCAATGAAAAGCGCGCAGAAATCTATGATATCGAAGTAAGGCAGAGAATTAATATCATTCTGATACCTAATATCCACATAGAAACACCCAATTACAGCATCACACGGTTGCGTCATGAAGACATCAAAGCAAATGAAAGTGTTGCCAGCTATAAAATGGTCGAAAGAAGCACAGAAGAAAGCAGTCCAATCGCTTTCGAGCAGAAAAACAAACCTGCTCGTCCTCAAGCTGCTGTTCAAGGTATAACGGCGGCAAAACCTGCACCTATTCGTGAAGACAAATCACGAGACTCATCGCTACTGGATAAATTCTTCAGTTGGTTTAAGCCTGCAAACACAGAAGAAACAAAACCCGATGCAGGCACGAAACAATTGACGGATAAAAGCAAGGCAACGCAGGATCGCGGAAAATTGCGCAGCCGTCGCGGACGCAACAACAGGAATGAGCGCAATAAAGATAATCTTGCTGCTAATAAGGGAGCAGCACAAAACGGTACCGTTGATATCAGCATGAGTACTAATGCACTCAGCATTGACACAGAACAATCTCCCCAGCATGCTGCAACGGCAGAGCGTAAACCCAGTAAAAACAAATCCATCCAGAAAGTAGACTCGAATCTAACTGAGAAAACGCAAACCGAAGACTTATCGCTAGCTGAAAAAGAAGATGCTGAGGGCGCTTCGCCCAAGTCAGATAATCGCAGACGCCTGCGGCGTCATCGCGGCAATAAAAATCGTGATCAATCCACTCGCGATAAAGGCGTTGCTGAAAATCAGGAGATGACTGCTGAAGAATCGCTCAGCAGCATCGCTCAACGTGATGATTATTCAGTCAGTATTGAAGAATCACCGATTGGCGCAACAAAAATAGAAGAGCATGCCGAACCCATTGTGGCCGATGAAAATCCAGCAACCGTTACACCTAGACGGCATTCGGCCAGAAAAGTAGTCGCAAATACCACCGAAGATAATCCTCCGCTGACTGCTCATAGCGATCAACCGGCCACTGTCGTCGCTGCGCCTCCAGCTGCCGAAACCACTCCAATTAAGGAACTACCTGATTTCAAGAAAAGTGGTCTCGTAATGATAGAAACTCCGCCTGAGAAAGTTGACATGGTTATGGAAGACATCATCGTTCCTAAGCGACCCAGAAGAAGAACCAAAGAAATTGTCGCGACTGAAACCGAACCCTTAATGCAAGTTGAAACTCGCGAATAATCAGCCATTCACAAACTATTCGCTTTTCGCAAATAAAGCAGGCACATCAATGTGCCTGCTCCCAGTTGTTGCCAACGCCAACTTCTATTAATAGTGGCACATCCAGTTGCAATACTTGGCTCATATAACTCGGTAACGCGTTTTTCATTAACGCAATTTCATCGTCAGGCACTTCCAGCACCAACTCATCATGCACCTGCATAATCAGCTTACTGCGTAATTTATCCTGTTGTAACCAATTCAGAACAGCAATCATTGCCAGCTTAATGATATCGGCAGCAGTTCCCTGCATGGGTGCATTGATTGCCGCCCGCTCCGCCCCTTGCCGGCGATTTCCATTGGCATTATTAATCTCTGGCAACCATAATCTACGACCCAGCACGGTTTCGACATATCCCATTTGCTTGGCTTTTTCCCGGGTAAGCTGCATATACCTTTCAACACCGGGATAACGTGCAAAGTATCGTTCCATATAAGCGCGGGCAGCACTCCGTTCAATGCCCAATTGGGCAGCCAAGCCAAATTCCGACATGCCGTAAATCAAGCCAAAATTAATCACTTTGGCGTATCTTCTCTGTTCCTGATCTACTTGATCCAGCGGAATTCCAAATACTTCCGCAGCGGTTGCCCTGTGAATATCTTCACCCGCAGCAAATGCTTTAAGTAGCCCTTCATCCTGGGAAATATGCGCCATGATGCGCAATTCTATTTGGGAATAATCTGCCGAAATAATCTGAAAACCCGGTGGCGCAATAAACGCTTCCCGGATTCGCCGCCCCTCACTCGTTCGCACCGGAATATTCTGCAAATTCGGATCTGAACTGGCCAGACGCCCGGTCACAGCAACTGCCTGTGAATAATTCGTATGCACTCGACCGGTATTTCGGTCCATCATCAAAGGTAGTTTGTCAGTATAGGTCGATTTTAATTTGGCCAAGCTGCGATAATCGAGCAACAATTTGGGAAGCGGATAGTCCAGTGCAAGCTGTTGCAGCACATCTTCATCCGTAGAAGGAACGCCTGTCGGAGTTTTCTTGATGATAGGCAGCTTGAGCTGGTTAAATAAGATTTCCTGTATTTGCTTAGGCGAATTTAAGTTAAAGGGTTGTCCCGCAATGGCATAGGCCTGTTGCTCCAGTGTTTGTAACTTTCCTCCCAGCTCATGGCTCTGATTTTGCAAAAGTTTATAATCCAGTAAAACACCGTTGCGCTCAATGGCAAACAACACATCCAGGATAGGCATTTCTATCTCACGATAAATGTAATCCAGTCGGTCATCATTTTTGATACTGGGATATAAGTGCTGATGCAAACGCAGTGTGATATCAGCATCCTCCGCTGCATATTGAGTGGCAATATCAATGGCCACCTCATCAAAACCGATGCGATTCACCCCTTTTCCTGTCACTTCATCGTAACTGATGGTTTTAATATCCAGATGGCGCAATGCCATACTGTCCATATTATGCGGGCGATGCGATTCCAGAACATAAGACTGAAGCAGTGTATCGTGCGCTATCCCATTCAACTCAATGCCATGGTTAGCAAACACATGCTTATCGTATTTTAGATTCTGTCCTAATTTTGGTTTTTCTGCATTTTCCAACCAAGGTTTGAGCCTACTTAATACCCAATCAATCGAAAGTTGCGCGGGCACGCCGGTATAGTTATGCATGAGCGGAAGGTAAGCAGCCTGCTGACTCTCAATACAGAATGAGATTCCCACCAGCTTTGCCTGCATAGGACTCAAACTGGTCGTTTCAGTATCCACTGACACCAGCTGTGCCGCATTCAGTCGACGGATCCATTCATCGAAATCCGCCTCAGTATCAATCGTCCGATAAGTACCTGCGTGCGTCTGAGCGGCCGGATGATTGATTGCATCAGTGATCAGGTCCGCTTGGCGATGAGCAGGATTAATGGCTTCAGATGAATCCCGATCGTTTTGCTGACGCAGTTCGCGCAGCGATGCTTTCATATCCAGCTGCTCATATAGCTGGATCAGTTGCTCTATATCCTGAGACTTCAGTTCAAGCTCAGTCAGCTTGATGGGCAAATCCACATCACACTTAATCGTAATCAACTGGCGCGACATACCGAACCAGTCTAGCGCTTTGCGTAAATTATCGCCAACGACCCCTTTAATTTCATCGGCATGAGCAACTAAATTATCCAGGGATCCATACTGTGTCAGCCATTTTACAGCCGTCTTAGGCCCTACTTTTTCCACTCCAGGCACATTGTCTGCGGTATCACCCACCAGCATCAGATAATCCAGCATACGCTCAGGCGGCACGCCGAATTTTGCCAGTACGTTGGCTTCATCCATCACTTCATTACTCATGGTATTTACCAGTGTTATCCGTGGATTCACCAGTTGAGTAATATCTTTATCGCCCGTAGAAATAATACAACGCATATTTTGCTGTTCTGCTTGTCTTGCCAGTGTACCGATCACATCGTCGGCTTCCACGCCATCAACGATTAGCATCGGCCAACCCATGGCGCGAATACACGCGTGCAATGGCTCAATCTGAACTGCCAGATCCGGCGGCATTGATGGCCTATGTGCTTTATAATCAGGATAAAGCTCATCCCGAAAAGTTTTACCTTTTGCATCAAACACACACGCGCTATAATCAGCCTGATAATCCTTGTGCAAACGCCGAAGCATATTGAGCACTCCATGGATTGCACCTGTCGGTTCATTTTTTCGATTGCGCAAATCCGGTAATGCATGGAATGCGCGATATAAATAGGATGAACCATCAACCAACAACAATGTTTTCATTTATAAGTTTTTCCTATGAGCCTACGAAATCAACCGACCACCTACTCAGCACTGGATAAACCCTGGTCAGCAAAAGAGTCATGGCGCTTATTTGGAATTATGGCAGAGTTTGTGGAAGGAACGGAGCGACTTGATGCCATTCAACCTGCTGTCAGCATTTTTGGCAGCGCACGCACCAACCCGAGTAATCCTCACTATCAATTAGCCGAGCAAATTGCCAAACAACTTTCGGATGCCGGCTTCGCGGTAATCTCGGGCGGAGGCCCTGGTATCATGGAAGCAGCCAATAAAGGGGCTTATTCTGGTAAATCACCCAGTATTGGCTTGAACATCCAATTACCGCACGAACAGCATCGCAATGCTTATCAAGACATTAGTCAAACATTCAGGCATTTCTTTGCGCGCAAATACATGTTTGTGAAGTTTGCGACTGCTTATGTAGTCTTACCAGGGGGATTTGGAACGCTCGACGAATTAATGGAGGCGCTCACCTTGGTGCAAACCGGAAAAACCCGCAAAATGCCCATCATCCTGGTTTATTCAGAATTCTGGCGCGGTTTGTTGGATTGGTTCCAACAAGCACTCATTGCGGAAGGCTTCATTTCATCAGAAGATATGAATCTCATTCAAGTCATTGATGAACCAAGCCAGATTGTCAACGCCATCTTCCAATATTATGAAACCAGCGGATTTGAGCCCACTGCTGCAGAAAGAGAAATTCAGCTCAATCTTTAACCATCCACTGCGATTTTAGGTAGAATACAAAATGATCCTGACCCACCGGGAACCGATATGTACCGACTTATTTTAATCATGCTGTTAAGCGCTGCGATACCGACTCTGGCGCAAATTGAACAGCCAATGAAATCTGAACAATCCAAAAAAACTAAGCAACCGGATAATTTGATTCCATTACCTGAAATTCCTGAATTACCTGACACCGATTCACCGCCGCTTGTACCTGAAATCGAACCTGATCCTGAACTAGAAACACAAGTGACCATTATCAAGCGGGGAGAAGATACGATTGAAGAACATCGTGTCAGAGGTGAACTACTCATGATCAAAGTGATTCCACGCATCGGCCCCCCTTATTATCTAAAGAAGAATACTGGCAGAGGATCACACACCCATGCAGGCGAGGGAGGTATTGATGTCAGCCCTCCCATGTGGCAACTCCTGAAATTTTAATATAATGAAACAAAATTTAATTTCATGATATTCATCCAGTCTTATTTAATTCTTGCCGCTTCATTCCACTAGCCCATGTCTGTTTTTACGCCTGTTACAAATAGCCAACTCACGGCTTGGTTAAATAATTATGCACTGGGTCAACTCATCAGTCTGCAGGGTATCTCTTCAGGAATCGAAAATACCAATTACTTTGTCACAACTACGCAAGGTAAATTTGTCTTAACCTTGTTTGAAAAATTAACATCCCTTGAATTGCCTTATTACCTGAATCTGATGGCACATTTGTCACGCCATGATATTCCCTGCCCCGCCCCTATTCCGAGGCTGGATCATGCGCTTTTTGGAGAACTGAATGGCAAGCCGGCCACCATCGTTACCTGCTTGCCCGGGCATTCAT
>Ga0209582_1000689_pt1 | contig 18992 bp, 20 predicted proteins | sample KloWWTmetKNB5Kit_FD_187176 | JGI IMG/M metagenome (GOLD analysis project Ga0209582, IMG submission 187176) | Active sludge microbial communities from Klosterneuburg, Austria, studying microevolution and ecology of nitrifiers - Klosterneuburg... | ecosystem: Engineered > WWTP > Aerobic digester >...
CGGTCACACGGCCATAGCGGCGGCAACCCAATAACGCTGCCATCCTCAGAGTCAATTTTGGTGCCGATGTAATAAACGCCGTCGTCACGCACTTCCGTACGCGCCGCCGGCGGATCCTCCGGCTGGGCTGAATTAATCACCATTCCATCAATCGTGACCATGCCGATATTTGCCGCAAGTTTCAATCGTTTCAAGTCCGCCTTGGCATTCATGCTTGGCTCATTTCAGCATTCAGGACATCTAGCCAATCGAGGCCAGGCGTCGAGGGGAATAGCACCTCTACCCGCCGCCCCTCTTGCTTCAGTCTTTCTGCCAATAACTTGGCGGCCCGTTGCCCGGCGCTGTTATGGTCATTGTCTGCAGCAACCAAAACTTGCGTCACCGCTGGTGGCAAAACCACCGAAGCCAGACCGCTGGCCGAAACACAAGCCCAGACTGGTACACCGGTAATCAGGTTCACCGCGAGCGCTGTTTCGATACCCTCAGCCACGGCCAACCTCCCGCCCACCGGCTCAAATAGGCGAACGGCAGCGCCCGGCATAACGCCTTCACGGCGTGTTTTCAACTTCTTGACCGGCAAGGCATCGCCGCTGGCAGGATCGAGTAAATCCGCTTTCTCGCCATCCATAGCCAAATAGGTTCGATGAATAGCCACCGTCACCCCGTCCCCGCCTTGTACAGCTGCCAGCATGGCCGGGAACGAACCAAGGCGAACCGGATGAGCGCCACCCGTCAGCCAATACGGCAACGCCAAATGACAACGCAAGACCGGCGGCATGGATACCGGGAAAATCACTCGGCGTGCTAGGTAACGGCCTACCGGATCAGACTCAGTGACTGGCCCGGCCGCCTGCCAAAGACGCCGCAAAGCCTCGCCATCATCACGCACGGGCGGCACCACCGCTGCCGGCGGTGCCAACCTCGGCAACGGCCCAACGTTGCCGCCAATAGCCTCGGCAACCGCCGCCAAAGCCCCCCGCAAGTCACAACCAAGAAAGTGCATGAGCAGCTCGAAGCCATCCCCACCCTGGCGATCATGGGCGCGGCAGACAAACGAACCACTCCCGTGCTTGTCATTGAAGCTAAAGCGATCGTGCCCACCGCACGCCGGGCACGCCTTATTTTTCGGGGTCAGGCTTTCCGCCGGCAGACCAAGAGTAACCAACAGCTCTGGCCAGCGCCCGCCGGCCGCCGCTCGCAACTCATTAAGCGACAACCGGCCCGGCCCCCGGTCTGAGGAATGGATAGGCATAATTCGGCCTCAGAACTTCACAATGCGGTCAAAGGGGCGGTCCTTGATCTTTTTCAGCGCCACTTCGGCATTGTCGAAAAAGTCATCCAGAATGGCCTCCTGCAACTCCACGCCAAACTTTGAGCGCATTAACGGAGCGGTATCGTCGAAGATCGGCAATGTCGCATCCAGAAAACCCCGGATGAAATACATATCAGCCTGAAATCTGTCACGGGCGATATTGTCATAAAACGCAATGCGCGCCCGCTTCATGCCGGCGATAACCTCCAGCATCTGAATGGCGAAAAACCTGCCGGCACGATAGGCCTGCTCGTGGAAGGCTGCGACGGTCACGCGCTGCTCAGGAGTTAGCTTTTTTCTGCGCTTGGTCATTTCATACCCCATAGCAAAAACTCGGCTGCCGTCATATTTCGTACCGAAGGAGCAAGCAACGCGCACAGCTGGTCTGACTCGATTTCGCCGTCATCCATATCCGTGTTTTTCAAAAGGGTCACCAAACCCATCAAAGCCTCCGCTGTCTCGCTGACCGTGTAGTACGCCTCCCCAACGCCAGCTTTCAGGCTTTCTGTGAGCATCCGAATATTGCGGCCGATACTCGAGATTGCCTGTACATCGGCACTCTCCTGATCAAGCGCTTTCACGCCGCTATCCAACTTGTCCAACAGGACAAAAATACCGGTTAGCTCATTTTTAGCGTCGTCTTGCTCTCTTGTGATGAGTGGAAAATTCATTCTGTTTTTGAACTCAATACGAGCCCGTTTTTTAGTAGCTTCCATTTCCGCGAGGCCGGCAGCAAGTGCATGGCTCATATCATTCATGACGCTCTCCTTTGTTTCTTCTCAAGGCCCCATTGCTGAATCATCCGTTCAAATAATTCGCTGCGAATTCCGACCCAAACTGGACAGCCATTCCGACTGAATCTGGACAGCCCAAAGTCATAACGTAGCACGCGGGATAACCGTGGCACCCTCGGCGCATTTGCCGAGGACCACATGGCGAATAGCAGGTTATCTATGCGCAAGATTTTTGAAATATTACGGCTGTCGGTTGCGGACGGTCGCAGCCACCGGGAGATTGCCCGGGCAGTCGATTCCTCACCGACCACGGTGGGCGAAATTCTCCGTCGAGCAAAATTGGTGGGGCTCACTTTTCCGCTGCCGGCGGGCGTCACCGAAGCCGGCGTTGAAGCGCTGCTCTACCCCCCATCGGCCCCCTCGGCAACCCGACGACCGGAACCCGACTGGGCCGGCGTGCAGCGGGAACTGCGCCGGAAGGGCGTGACGCTCGACCTGCTCTGGCAGGAGTACAAGACTGAGCATCCCGACGGCTATCAGTACAGCCGCTTCTGCGACCATTACCGGGTCTGGGTAGGCCGCTTGTCGCTCAGTCTGCGCCAGACGCATGCCCCCGGCGAGAAACTGTTCGTCGATTACGCCGGCCCGACAGTGTCGGTCACCGACCCGCTGACCGGTGAAATCCGGCAGGCGGCCATCTTCGTTGCCGTCCTCGGCGCCTCGAATTACACCTACTGCGATGCCACCTGGAGCCAGGCGCTGCCGGATTGGATTGGCAGCCATGTCCGCGCCCTGGAATTCTTCGGCGGCGTCACCGCCATGCTGGTCCCCGACAATCTGAAGAGCGGCGTCAACAAAGCCTGCTATTACAACCCCGAACTCAACCCGACGTATCGCGAGTTGGCGGTCCATTACACGACTGCCGTTGTGCCAGCCCGGCCGTATCGCCCGAAGGACAAGGCTAAGGCGGAGGCCGGTGTCCTGCTCGTCGAGCGTTGGGTATTGGCCCGCCTGCGGAATCAGCGCTTCTTCAGTCTCGGCGAACTCAATCACCACATCGCCGAACTGATGCAGGCCCTGAACCGCCGGCCCTTCAAGAAACTGCCAGGGTCGCGCGAAAGTGCCTTTGCCGAGATGGATAGACCGGCATTACGCCCATTGCCGGAAACCCGTTACGAATTCGCCGAATGGAGGGTGGCGACGGTCGGTATCGACTACCACGTTGAAATCGCCGGCCATTACTACTCGGTGCCTTACCGCTTCGCCCGGCAGAAGGTCGATGCCCGCTTCACGACCTCAACGGTCGAACTGTTTCATCGCGGGAGCCGCATCGCCAGCCATGTGCGCAGCACCCTTCGCGGCCGGCACACGACGGTGGATGCGCACATGACACCCGCCCACCAAGCCGTTCAGGGCTGGAATGCGCCGCGGTTGATGGACTGGGCCGGACGCATCGGATCGCACACCCAAGCCGTCATCGAACATGTCCTGCATCAACGCCGCCATCCGCAACAGGGCTACCGCAGTTGCCTGGGCATTCTGCGTCTGTCGAAGGCTTACAGCGAGGACCGCCTGGAGGCGGCGTGCGAGCGGGCCATCGCCATCAATGCGCTGTCCTACGGCAGTTTGAAATCCATCTTGAAACATGGCCTGGACATCAAGCGCCTGACGGCGCCGGCCCAGACCTGCCTCCCTCTGGAGCACGCCAATGTGCGTGGCCCGCATTACTACCACTGACCTGAAAGGAAATACCCGTGCTCCATCACCCGACCGTGGACCAATTGCATCAGCTCCGCCTGAGCGGCATGGCCAAGGCTTTGGCCAGCCAGACCCGGCAGGCCGACATCAGCCAACTCTCCTTCGAGGAGCGCCTTGGTCTACTCATTGACAGCGAACTGGCCGAGCGCGAATCCCGACAAAACACCGCCCGCCTGAAACGGGCCAGATTGAAACAGGCGGCAACACCAGAGGATGTCGATTTCCGCCATCCGCGCGGCCTTGACCGGGCCTTGTTCGCCCGCCTGATGACCGGACGCTGGGTCAGCGACCACCAGAATGTGCTGATTTGCGGCAAGACCGGCGTCGGCAAGACCTTTCTTGCCTGCGCCTTGGCCAATCAGGCATGTCGGCAAGGCCGTTCTGCCTTTTACGTGCGTTTGCCACGTTTGTTGCCGGCGCTGGCCATCGGCCGGGGTGATGGCAGCTACGCCAAAACGCTGGCGCAGTTGGCCAAGACCGATGTACTGCTGATTGATGATTGGGGACTGGCGCCGCTGACCGATGAAAGCCGGCGTGACCTGCTCGAAATCTTCGATGACCGACACGGCACCCGGTCGACCATCATCACCAGCCAGTTGCCCGTGAAGCATTGGCATGAGGCCATCGGCGACCCGACACTGGCTGATGCGATTCTCGACCGCCTGGCACATCAGGCGCATAGCCTGAACCTTGATGGCGAATCGTTGCGCAAAAAGGGCAAACCGGAATGCCCTGAGGCCACCCCGTGAACGGCCAGCGCGCGCTCACCGAGTTACCCACCGCCGGCCGTCAGCCAGCCTGCTATAGAAGGAGCGCAGTCTGCCGGCCGACCGTGGATAACTCTACACGGCGCGACAAAAACTTGACCCCCATGACATCAACAGAGTAAAAACCGAAAACCCCGCGTCGCTACGCGCCGACTGTCCAGCTTGCTCTGGAATGCGTGTCCAGTTTGGCTCGGAATCACTGTCCAGATTCGTCGGAATACGCAAATTCGCCGCCATTCTGGAAAAACTCGTGGGGTTCGCGGTGGGTTTCCTGGCAGAGCCGGATGCAGTTCATGGCGTGCTCGAAATTACCCTGGTCAAGCAACTTGAGGTCGGACACATCGAGCTTGACGCGCCTGCCGTTGTACATGCTGGCCAGCAGCGTAGCGAAGACGCGGGCGCCGCTAGTGTCATGCTTCAGTGCCCAGCTGAGGGCAACCTGCAGGCTGGCTTTACATTCGTTGATACCAGCCGCCCGGATGGCTTGGGCTTTCTCCCAGGCGTCGTCAGTCATGAATGCCCAGAGCTTTTCTTTCTGCTCAGCTGGCAGGGTGATGCGCAGGGTGACTTCACCCTCACGGACAGGGCGGGACTCTGGCAAGGCCAGTTCGATTTTGATCGGGCTCATGCTGCCACCTTCGACACCGTAAAACCGGCCGGCGCGGCGTAGACCACGGCCCGCTTGCCGGTTGTCGTCAGCAAGGCAGCCAGGGCGCGGGCCTCGGCTTGAGTGGGCACGGTTGAAACAGGGACAGCGTGAAGCGGGAAAAGCGTGCGCATGGCGCGGTGAATGCACTTGGGCATGTTGGACTCCTGTACAGCGGGTTTGCATTTCCGCCTGCCCCAACTGCAATCGGGGTGGGCGGAACCGTGCAGGTTGCAGTACCGGGTACAGGATCCGGCGCAGCTTGCGCTGCCCCGCACGGCCCGCCCATTGAAGGGTTTGCCATGTCGACGGACGAAAAAAAAGCCGCGGTGCTGGCGGCCTATCCGCCTGTACTTCGGGACTGCAATCCCGGCTACGTTTGTTTGCGCAGCGTGGCTATTGTTTTTCAGGGAAAGAACAATGTCAAGACAAATCGATTGTCCATGATGAATTTTATTCATATAATTTGATCACTTTGTTTTTTTGGTAATGACACCTGACCGCCTCCTGGCGGTCTTTTTTTGTCTGTCATCCAGCCGGAAGGCGCGCCTATGTCATGGTCTCGTCCTCGCGAAAATGCGCCGTATTCCGCGCCTGTCCGCGACCATCAATCCCGATCCATCGATCTGACTGCTTTAACTGGGCAGCAACCAGCGGGTCAGGGAAGGCGGGGGGGAGAAATCGTTCGAACCACTTCAACAGAGACAATGAAGGTGTGGCCACAAACGAGGTTGGTGCATTGGCAACTTGCTTCCTTGACCAACGTGCTCAGTTGTTTTGAACTACGGATAAGGGCGGCGGCGCCGCAATGCGGGCACTTCGTTCTCATGCCAGGCTCTCCCGATTCGATATAGGCGACCAGTGCAGCGAATTCCGGGTTACGTTGCGGCGAATTGGCGTCAATACCGGCACCCGGCGGATAAATCTTGGCCAAGTGCATTTTCTGATTCACGGTCAGCAGTCCGTACGCGTGAAACTGGCCGAATGGTTCAAGGACTTTTTGGCGGCGCTGGCACACTTGCTGCAAACCTCGCCGGTGTCCGTTTCAACCCGAACAGCCCGGTTGTCCCATATTTCGGAAAACTCAGCGCTCTTGACGTTGGTTACGTTGAGTTCTGGCAGCCCGTTATGCTGCAGCCAGGCCGAAATTTTTCGGTGTTCTGTATCGCCGCGAGCCGTAAAGATAACTACTTCACGGCCGGCGTCATGCCAGTCATTAATACGGTCAACCGTGGCTTTGATCGGATTTCCGATAGAACCATCAGTGGTTGTTTTGGCCAGGGTTCCGTCAAGCTCGACGGCAATAATTTTGGGCACGATGCTCTCCTATTGAGGATGATGAACGATTGTGAGAATTTCTCAGCAATCGGTGATCTTTCTGCCGATGGAGGCTGAAAAATGCTGATTGGCCGGCGCTTTCCGCATTGCAAATGTCACCTCGGCAACAACATCACCGCCACACTTCGGGTTTTCGCATTTGAAAAACACTTCGGAGAAGTCAGTGGTGTACGGCTTCTGCGAAACGAACTTGGCGGGAGAGCCGCACATTGGACACGTGGCTTTCACAGTGCAGCCACTTTTTCTGCAAGCGCTTTGATTTCAAGCGGACTCTTGATGAAATCACCGATGCTTGACGGAGGCGGGGGGAGAAACAAACTGCTCCCTTGCTCAAGATTTCTTTCTTTGGTTTTCAGATTGATCAGCCTGGAAACTTCGCGTAGAGAGAATTCAATCGAAGTCCTGACAGTCGGGTCCATATTGAAGTCAACGGAATAACCTGAATTGGCGAATTCGGCCGTAAGCTCAATGAGCATGAAATATTCGGGCGGGAGTTTCTGAATTAGAACCTCCTCCAGGTATTTGATTGCTGCAGAACGCGCCAGCATCCTTGCCGTGATGCAAGCTGCAGCTGCAATGCTGGCCGCCAATTCAGAAGAAAGGCGAACAGCAGTGATGTCATCCGTCAGCATTTGGAAGTTTTCTGCGTCATCCAGATGGCCGTTTCGAGCCGACTGGAGCTTTACGGCATCCTTGGCAGAAATCCCAAATGTCTTGAACTCGCCCCGAATCTTCGCGTTTACTTCTTCAGCAGCAGCCTTTGCTGCATCACGCGCCTTGGTAAATTTCGCGATTTCTTCGCCATGCATTTGGAACTCGGCAAAGGCGTTCTCAAATTCGGTTTGGCATTTGGCCAACTCTTGAAGCGGGCCTGCAATTGCAGCAGTAAAACTGGGGTCACTGAGCATCATGCAAAGTGCGTCAGACTTCTGTGGGGTCGTCATTTGTAGTCTTTCTGAGAGGGGTTACGAAGAGCTACACGGCCTGCCATCCATGCCTCAACCTCAGACTCCAGCCAGGCAACGCGACGACCAAACAACGGGATGCGCGAAGGAAATTCCCCGGCGCGCTCCATGTCGTAAATGCTCGTCTTGCTGCGGAAGCTGGTCTTCTCAAGCACCTCGCCAAGGCTCAGGAATTTTTCGCCGGGCTTAATGCCAGCAGAGGCATTGGGGCAAGGGTTGGAAGGCATACGTTCTCCGGTCAAATGGGTTCAAGTGGCTACGCACACCGCCGTGCATTCGCTTGAGTCAATCAAGCTGACGGTAGGCGGCGCGGCGCTATGAACTCTGGTTGTAGGCACTTGGCTTACAACCAGAGTTCACATTGAACAACTCAAGCGGAGGGCGACGTAAGGAGGGAAAGAGTAGGAAAAAAGGGGAAAAAGCATTCCCCCTTTGGACGATCACGCACCTGAGTGCCCAGCGGCCCAAGGCTCAAACGAGCTATTTTGTGGAATTTGAAATGCCTGCCCATAGGCAAGCTGGCTGCAGCCCTAGTCGGACGATGTGCCGCGATAGGCGTCGTAGTTATACGTTCGCACCAGAACTAAAGCGTTCAGCGCGTCCCAACAGTTATCAAACGAGCTGAGGCGATCAAATATCTCGGGATACATCGCCGCGCACTCCTTTTTCAAGATGGCTTTGCCCCCGTGCGGTATCGCTTTGGGCGGATATCCCATTGACTGAATCATGTCTTCGACGGCGTCGAATTGCTCTCTAACTTTTCGTTGGCCTGGTGACAACTGAGCAGACCACTTGGCAGGCTTTTCGAGTTCAAATTTTCCGGGCGGGTTAGTCGCGGGCTTGAGGTGAAGCCAATCCGGAACAGTCACGCCATGCCATTCAAGCCACGCCCTGACATCATCATCCTTGACGGTAAACCGTACGAGAATCGCCATCGACTCAAAGCCTTCTTTGGCGCTGGCTAAGCCTTGAATTTCAGGCAGGCCGTTGCACCGGAGAAAATTAAGCGGCTCGCGGACGATCAACCGCCCCGAAACAATATCGCCCATTACTGTGGCAAAAAAAGCCGACTCTCCCTGCCGCTGCATCCACTCTGAAGTAACAGACATTGATCCATCGATCACTGCCATCGAAAGCAGAGCATTGACGGTGGCAAATAATGAGCTTCCGCCCTTTGGTCTGGCACTCCGAGCAGTCAATGCCCCTTGCGCCATCAAGCGATCAAGCTCACTAACCGGCGGCCCGCCCTTATCTCTCGGCATACCAGCTGCAGCGCGTTTCATCCGCTCAACAATCATTGAGTCCATTGTTATTTTGCTCACCTCACCCATGGCATCCAGCCCCTCAAGCATCCCCTGCAGCCCAGTAGCGGCATTTTATGAAAATGCCAAATGTATTGGCGAGTTTTGTACCGCCTTGGATGACCTTAACCCTCAACGGCAACCGATTTCAAGAGCCGCACCACGGACTAACAAAATAGTCCTGCAGCGTACTTTTTCAAGGTGCCGCCATGCGCATCAAAACGCATGGAAAAAACCCACCAACCAGCTCCGCCCCGCCCCATCACAGGCCGGTCCGGACCGGTTTCATGCAGCTGCATAATTTCCGACCTAAAAAGCGGGTGGGTGGGGCGGGGTCCCAATTGCGCGCAGGGGGTAAAGGAGGGAAAACCGCAAATCCTGCCCGCAAACGCAACAGGAAGAGCCGCCACTGCAAAGACGAGCAAGCGGCAAACGGAACCAACAAGGGAAAGAATCGATTACAGAGCGTTTCTGAAAGCCCTGAGAAGGTGCGCGAGTTTCGCCGCAAAGCGCCGGGCGGTTTGGTGTGACCTGAACCGACGAGGGGCAGAATGTACAAAATAGCGGCGCGAGTGCCTATCCTGCCGTCGACGTTTTGGGTCTGGCGTTGACCGCAGTCAGTACCCGGCTGGGCTGCTGAGTTGCCAGCTATGCGGCTGGCAGATGAATCACCTTGGCTCCAGCCTTCAACCTGTCCAGGTAGTCCGCCCAAAGTTGCATCATGGCTTTACGCTCCTTTAGAAATTTTGTGCGGTTGTAGGCGCTACCCAAGGCATCCGGCACCTGGTGCGCCAACTGGTGCTCAATGACTTCAGGTTTCTGATTCAGCTCCTCGTGCAGAATCGTCCGCGCCATCGCCCTGAAGCCATGGCCCGTTATTTCAGTTTTCGTGTCGTATCCCATTCGGCGCAGCGAGGCATTAACCGCCGCATCGCTCATCGGCATTTGGGGATCTCGCCCGGGAAAAACATAGCTGCCATGCCCAGTCAGCGCGTGCAAATCTTTGAGGATAGCCACGGCTTGCGCGGCGAGTGGTACGAGGTGATCGGATTTGGTCTTTGTAACGAAGTAGCGCCATTCGGCTTTTTCAAAGTTGAACTCGGACCACTGCGCCCGGCGCAGCTCACCAGGGCGAACAAAAAACAACGGGCTGAGAAGCAATGCCGCCTTAACCACGAACGTACCGCTGAAGGCATCCATGGCCCTGAGCAACTCGGCAACCTTGGCCGGCTCGGTAATGCTGGCAAAGTTGCCAGGCTGCAACGGAGGAAGCGCGCCCCGCAGATCGGGCACCGGATTATGCGCAGCCCGGCCATCCTGAATCGCATAGCGAAAAATCTGGCAGCAATTGCTTCGCGCACGGTGAGCGGTATCGAGCGTCCCTCTGCCCTCAATTCGCCGCAATACCTTCAGCACATCAGGCGCAGTTATTTCTGAAATGGGCCTATCACCCAACCAAGGAAACACGTCGACCTCCAAGCGCCTAAGTATCTTTTCGCCATGGCTCTTCACCCAGGATGGCGAACGATGGGCGAACCACTAACGGCCAATCACTTCGAAAGAATCGGCCGCCCGCTGCACCTTGGCTGCTTTCTGCACCTTTCGATTAACCGCAGGATCAATGCCATTGGCCAACAAGCGGCGTGCCGCATCCCGCCTCTCGCGGGCATCCTTCAACCCAACATCGGGGTAGACGCCAAGGGACAGCCGCTTTTCCTTGCCGTCAAAATGGAATTTGAATCGCCACCACTTTCCACCCGCTGGGGAGACTTCCAGATAAAGGCCCGCGCCATCGGAAAGGCGTCTGGCTTTCTCTGATGGCTTGGCGGACCTGATGGCCACATCGGTTAAGTGCATTCTGGGGCAACTCCAAAAATTAAAATGCTGTTGCCCCCAAATGTTGCCCCCAAAACCGACTGGCTGCAAGCGCACCTTGGCGCACTTCTGCGGACTATAAACGGCTTGAGATTGTTGTGGGGCAAGGGTTTTATGAACCTCCCCGCACTTCCACGAACTTCGAAATGGTGGAGGTAAGCGGGATCGAACCGCTGGCCTCGACGTTGCGAACGTCGCGCTCTCCCAACTGAGCTATACCCCCAACGCTTTCGATTCTATACCAGGCACATGCTCATCTCAACGCACATACGCCGGCCAAAAGGTTTGCCGCGGAACCTCGTCAACTAAAGCCACTCTGACCGGTACCGCGAATTGAGCAGGAAGGGTTTGAAATGAACAGTTGCGATATCGCCGATAAACGTTGCCAACCCTGCGAGGGTGGCGTTCCACCACTGAATGAAGCGAGCAGCCTTGCCCTGTTGAGCGAGTTGCCGGGCTGGACGGTGAACGAGAAGAAGCTGGAGAAAAGCTTTGCCTTCAAGAATTATTACGAAACCATGGCCTTCGTGAATGCACTGGCCTGGATTTCGCACCGCGAGGATCACCACCCCGATCTGAGCGTTGGCTACAACAAGTGCCACGTCAGCTATTGGACGCATGCCATCGGCGGCCTCTCGGAAAATGATTTTATCTGCGCGGCGAAAATCGAGCGCCTGCTGGAAATTTGAACGAATTCAGGGTTGACCGGCACCGGCGACCGCCCGCCGCAGGCGGTCGGCCACGGCGGCCCAGTCGGGGCTGCCGGGAAGGGATTCGACGGCAATCAGGCTGACGCCGGCATGATCCATGTCACGCAGCGCCGCATACAAATCATGGGCATAGCCAGTCGGGTCGGCCGGTAGCATGCGCCAGACGTGCGGCATCCCGGCTTGCGGCGGCTGGTTGTGGCTGATGACGCCGCAGGTATCGCCCTTGTGGCGCTGGGCGTTGATGAAATCGAGCAGGCGTTCGCTGCTGATCAGGCGCATTGGCGTTTGCGGCGCGTAATGGGCGGCAAGCGAACCGGAGACACGCGGTGCGCCGGCGGCGGTTTCGATTAACGGCCGGCAACCGAGTACGGCTTCGAGATGGGCCGGTGCGATGTGCCCCGGGCGCAGTACCACCGGCTCGCCCCGCGAGCAATCGACGATGGTCGATTCAATGCCGACGGCGCAGGGGCCACCATCGAGAATCAGCGGCACGCGGTCGCCGAGTTCTTCCAGAACATGGGCGGCGGCGGTTGGACTGATGCGGCCGAAGCGATTGGCCGAGGGCGCGGCAATGCCGCCCTGACCGGAAACACCGCCACCGCTGGCGGCGAAGCGGCGCAACAAGGCGAGCGCCACCGGGTGGCCGGGCACGCGCAGGCCAACCGTATCCTGCCCACCGGTGACGGCATCCGGCACCCAGGCCTGTTTTTTCAGAATCAGGGTCAGCGGGCCGGGCCAGAAGGTTTCCATCAATTCCCAGGCAAGCGCCGGAATTTGCTCCACCCAGCGGTCGACCGCATCATGGCCACAAACGTGAACAATCAGCGGGTGATCGGCCGGGCGACCCTTGGCAGCAAAGATTTTGGCGACGGCTGCGGGATTGGCGGCGTCCGCCCCCAGGCCGTAGACCGTTTCGGTCGGAAAGGCGACCAGTTCGCCGGCCCGCAGCAGTTCGACGGCGCGGGCGTAATCAGTTTCGGCCGGAATCATTCGCCCTGGATGCCAATGGCGGTGCGGGCAGCGAACGCGGCTTCCAGCACATTGGCCGCATCGCTGCCAATCACCGTGAAATGCCCCATCTTGCGACCGGGACGGGCGTGATGCTTGCCGTAAAGGTGCAATTTCAGACTACGGAAGGCGTGGAGTTTTGCCCAGTCGGGTTCGCGATAATGCTCACCGTTTTCGCCTTGCTCGAACCACAGGTCACCCAACAGATTGACCATGACCGCCGCCGAATGGGCGCGCGATTCACCGAGCGGCAGGCCGCACAGCGCGCGCACCTGTTGCTCGAACTGGTTGGTGACGCAGGCATCGATCGTGTAGTGGCCGCTGTTATGCGGGCGTGGCGCCATTTCATTGACGATCAGTTGACCGCCACTGACGAAGAACTCAACGCCCATGATGCCGACGTAGCCGAGATTTTCAGCAATGCGCGTGGCCACTGTTTCAGCGTCACCGCTCAGACAACCGGTAGCCTGTACCGGGACAATGGAGACATCGAGAATGCCGTTGGTATGCCGGTTCTCGCCAGCCGGGAAGCAGGCCACCTGGCCGCTCTGGTCACGCGCCAGGACGACTGAAATTTCGTAATCCAGCTGCAGGCGCTGTTCCAAAACGCAGGGTTCGCCCTTGAAACGGCCGAAGGCAATAATTGCCTCTTCACAGCTGTTGACCGTAGCTTGCCCTTTGCCGTCGTAGCCAAAACGGGCGATTTTCAGAATGGCCGGGAAGAGTGAGGCGGCAGCATTCTTGATGTCTTCTTCGCTGCGGATGACGGCAAACGGGCCGTGCGGCAAGCCGTTGTCACGCAGGAATGATTTTTCGGCAATACGGTTCTGGCAGACCGCAACCGCGGCTGCCGAGGGACGCACCGGGACAAACTTGGCGAGGTAATCCAGCGTAGCGGCCGGGACATTCTCGAATTCGGTGGTGATGGCGGCGCAGCCGGTGGCGAATTCGTCGAGGCCGGCGTAGTCGTCATAGCCGATGCAGAAATGGCGCTCGGCGATTTGGCCGGCCGGGCTGTTTTTATCGGGGTCAAGCACCCAGACCTGATAGCCCATTTCGTGGGCGGCAGCGACGAAGAAGCGGCCCAACTGGCCACCGCCAAGCATGCCCAGCGTCGCGGGCGGCAAAATCATTCCAGCGGACATCGCACTCACACTTCAGGAAGTTTCATGGCCAGGACTTTTTCTGCCTGGGCCTGACGGAATGCCGACAATCTGGCATTGAGTTCGGCATTTTCATTGGCCAGCATGGCGACGGCAAACAACGCGGCGTTGGCGGCGCCGGCTTCACCGATGGCGAAGGTGGCGACCGGAATGCCTTTCGGCATTTGCACGATGGAAAGCAGGGAGTCCTGACCGGACAAGGCTTTCGACTGTACCGGCACGCCCAGCACCGGAACGATGGTTTTGGCGGCCAGCATGCCCGGCAAGTGTGCCGCGCCGCCGGCCCCGGCGATGATCGCCTTGAGGCCGCGTTCGCCAGCCATGGCGGCATAGTCAAAGAGCAGGTCGGGCGTACGGTGAGCCGAAACGACCCGCGCCTCGAAAGGCACACCGAAATCCTTGAGGATGACAGCGGCGGCCTGCATGGTCGGCCAGTCGGAGTCGGAGCCCATGACCAGGCCGACAAGCGGATGTTTAGTCGTGCTCATAGCCCGGCCTTTCGTTCGGCGGCTTCGATGGTGTTGGCAAGCAGCATGGTGATGGTCATCGGGCCGACACCACCCGGCACCGGGGTGATCTGGCCGGCGACTTCAAGGCAAGCGGCGAAATCGACATCGCCGCACAGCTTGCCATCCGGCAGGCGGTTGATGCCGACATCAATGACGACAGCACCTGGCTTGACCATATCGGCCGTGACGAAACGCGGCTTGCCGACGGCGGCGACCAGAATATCGGCGCGGCGGGTGTGGCCGATCAAATCCTTGGTGCGCGAGTTGCAAACGGTGACGGTGGCACCGGCATTGATCAGCAGCAACGCCATCGGCTTGCCGACAATATTGGAGCGGCCAATAACCACTGCTTCCTTGCCGCTCAGATCGACATTGCCTTGCTCGAACATCTTCATTACGCCGTACGGAGTACAGGGGATGAAACGCGGATTGCCCTGCGCCAGCGCGCCGACGTTTTCAGCGTGAAAACCATCAACGTCCTTATCGACGGCAATGGCTTCGAGCACGGCTTCTTCATTGAAGTGCTTCGGCAGCGGCAACTGCACCAGAATGCCGTGGATCTTGGGATCGGCATTCAGCTCGGCAATTTTTTTCAGCACGATTTCCGGGTCGACCGCAGCATCGTAAGTAATTTTCTCGGAATGCATGCCGATGGCCAGACAACCATTGACCTTGTTGCGGACATAGACCTCCGAAGCCGGGTCTGCACCGACCAGAATCACTACCAGACCGGGGCGCTGCCCCTTGGCCGTCAGCGCTTCAACCCGCGCCTTGAAGCTCTGGCGCAGCTCTTCAGCCAGTGCCTTGCCATCGATAATTTGTGCCGTCATCGTCGCATCCAACAAAAATGAAAAGGGGAAAGGCGGCTGCCTTTCCCTTTGATTTGACCCAAATTTTATCAGATTACACAGCAGTGAATGGCGCCTGACCGATCGCCAGCGTCCGGCCGACCCATCCGGCATCGAAACAAACAGCCTTGAAAGGCAAATTTGTCGCAAGAAAAATACATAAGGGTAATCCACAATATTGCACGATGTGAATTTTGATTTTACAATGCGAAACACCAAGTAAGGGAAATCTCGGGGCGGAACAGTTACCCATGCCGCCTCGTTCAGAGTTAAAGTTGTTTTGCTATGTGGGCAAAACAGAATGAAACCAACTTAGGAGAGAGACAAACCATGGCTAATCCACCGAACGCCCTGCCTGACCCGGCTGACCTGGACCCCCAGGAAACCAGAGAATGGATCGACGCCCTTGATGGCGTCATCAACCAGGAAGGCCCGACCCGCGCCCATTACCTGATCGAAAAGGTCATCGGCCAGGCCCGTCAGCAAGGGATCGACATCCCTTACTCGGCCAATACCGAATACATCAACACCATTCCGGCCGACCAACAGCCGAAATACCCCGGCAACCCGGATATGGAGATCAAGATTCACTCTTATATCCGCTGGAACGCGATGGCCATGGTCGTCCGCGCCAACAAGGACACCAACGTCGGCGGCCACATTGCCTCCTTCGCTTCCGCCGCCGCGCTGTACGACGTCGGCTATTCGCATTTCTGGCGCGCCCCGAGTGCCGCCAATGGTGGCGACCTGATTTTCTTCCAGGGCCACTCGGTACCGGGTGTTTACGCCCGCGCCTTCATGCTCGGTCGCTTTACCCAGGAACAGATGGACAACTTCCGTCAGGAAACCGGCGGCAATGGCATTTCTTCTTATCCGCACCCCTGGCTGATGCCGGATTTCTGGCAATTCCCGACCGTTTCGATGGGCCTCGGCCCGATCCAGGCCATCTATCAGGCCCGCTTCATGAAATACCTCGACTCGCGCGGACTGGCCACGGCAGGTGACCGCAAGGTGTGGGCTTTCCTCGGCGACGGCGAGACCGACGAGGTCGAATCGCTCGGCGCCATCGGCATGGCCGGCCGCGAAAAGCTGGACAACCTGATCTTCGTCATCAACTGCAACCTGCAGCGCCTCGACGGCCCGGTACGTGGCAACGGCAAGATCATCCAGGAGCTGGAATCAGAATTCCGCGGTGCCGGCTGGAATGTCGTCAAGCTGATCTGGGGCACCCATTGGGACACGCTGCTGCAGCGCGACCAGTCGGGCATCCTGAAAAAACGCATGATGGAACTGTGCGACGGCGAGTACCAGACCTTCAAGGCCAAGAACGGCGCCTACGTCCGCGAGCATTTCTTCAACACGCCGGAATTGCGCAACCTGGTTGCCGACTGGACCGACGACGAAGTCTGGGCGCTGAATCGCGGCGGCCACGACATCTTCAAAATTTTTGCTGCCTACGACCGCGCCATTAAGCACAAGGGCCAGCCGACATTGATTCTTGCCAAGACCATCAAGGGCTTCGGCATGGGCGACGCCGGCGAAGCCATGAACATCAGCCACCAGCAGAAGAAAATGGATCATGAGCAGATCGGCCGCTTCCGCGACCGCTTCAACCTGCCAGTGGCCGACGACCAGCTGGGAGAACTGCCCTACTTGAAATTCGCCGAAGATTCGGCAGAGCACAAGTACATGATGCAGCGCCGCATGGACCTCGGCGGCTTCCTGCCGCAGCGCCGCCGCAAGGCCGAAGCGCTGGCCATTCCGCCGCTGGACACCTTCGCCGCGCTGTTGAAGGCATCCGGCGAAGGCCGCGAGTTGTCCACCACCATGGCCATCGTCCGCATCATGAATATGATGTTGAAGGACAAGAACGTCGGCAAGAACGTCGTGCCCATCGTCCCGGACGAATCGCGCACTTTCGGTATGGAAGGCATGTTCCGCTCGGTCGGCATCTGGAATCAGGAAGGCCAGAACTATGTGCCGGAAGATCACGACCAGCTGATGTTCTACAAGGAATCGAAGACCGGCCAGGTGCTGCAGGAAGGGATCAACGAATCCGGCGCGATGAGCGACTGGATCGCCGCCGCCACCGCCTACTCGGTGCATAACGTCCAGACCATTCCGTTCTACATCTGCTACTCGATGTTCGGCATGCAGCGTGTCCTCGACCTGTGCTGGGCGGCTGGTGATCAACGCGCCCGTGGCTTCCTGATCGGCGGCACCGCCGGTCGTACGACGCTGAACGGCGAAGGCCTGCAGCACGAAGATGGCCATAGCCTGATCCTCTCCAACCTGATCCCGAACTGTATTTCCTACGACCCGACCTTCCAGTACGAAGTCGCCGTGGTTGCCCAGGACGGCATGCGCCGGATGTTCGCCGAACAGGAAGACGTCTTCTATTACCTGACGGTGATGAACGAGAACTACGAGCACCCGGAAATGCCCGTCGGCGCCGAAGCCGACATCATCAAGGGCATGTACCTGTTCAAGAAGGGCGCCGAATCGGCTGGCCCGCGCGTCCAGTTGCTCGGTTCCGGCACCATCTTCCGCGAAGTCATCGCTGCCGCCGACCTGCTCAAGGCCGACTGGGGCGTCGAGTCCGACCTCTGGGGCTGTACCAGCATGAACGAACTGGCGCGCAACGGCATCGATACGCAGCGCTGGAACATGCTGCATCCGCTGGAAGAGCCGAAGCTGTCGCACGTCGAACAGAAGCTGGCTGGCACCAAGGGTCCGGTCATTGCCTCGACCGACTACATCAAGCTGTTCTCCGAGCAGATCCGTCCCTTCGTCAAGGCGCCGTACGTGACGCTGGGCACCGACGGTTTCGGCCGTTCCGACACCCGCGAAAAACTGCGCCACTTCTTCGAAGTCGATCGTCACTGGGTGACGCTGGCTGCCCTCAAGGCGCTGGCCGACAACGGCGAAATCAAGCGCGAAGTGGTCGCTGCCGCCCTGGTCAAGTACAACCTTGATCCGAACAAACCCAACCCGATGTCGGTTTAACAGGGAGAGACAACATGAGCCAAATCATTGAAGTCAAAGTTCCCGATATCGGCGACTTCGCCGAAGTGCCGGTGATCGAGTTGTACGTCAAGGTCGGCGACAGCATCAAGGTCGACGACGCCATTGCCACGCTGGAATCCGACAAGGCGACGATGGATGTGCCTTCCACGGTCGACGGCGTTATCAAGGAAGTTTTGGTGCAACTCGGCGCCAAGGTCGGCGAAGGTAGCGTGCTGATCAAGGTGGAAACGGGTGGCGCGGCGGCGGCGCCTGCTCCGGTCGCACAAGCTGCGGCGCCGGCCCCCGCCGCCGCACCGGTTGCGGCAGCCGTCGCCCCGGCGGCCGGTGGTGGCGTGGTTGAAGTCAAGGTGCCGGATATCGGCGATTTCGCCGAAGTGCCGGTGATCGAGTTGTACGTCAAGGTCGGCGACAGCATCAAGGTCGACGACGCGATTGCGACGCTGGAATCCGACAAGGCGACGATGGACGTGCCTTCCACCGTGGCCGGTGTCGTCAAGGAAGTGCTGGTCCAGCTCGGTTCCAAGGTTGGCGAAGGCACGGTACTGATCAAGGTTGAAACGGGCGCCGCTGCAGCCACCGCAGCCCCGGTCGCTCAAGCCGCTGCCGCTCCGGCTCCGGCTGCCGCAACACCGGTTTCTGCCCCGGTTTCGGCGTCGACCGCAGCCGCTCCGGCAGCATTGGCCCCGGCCCTGGCGGCAGGTTCCAAGGTTCACGCCTCGCCGTCCGTCCGGGCCTATGCCCGCGAACTCGGGATTGACCTGAACAAGGTGCCGGCGACCGGCCCGAAAAACCGCATCGTCAAGGAAGACCTGACCAAGTACGTCAAGGGTGTGATGTCCGGCGCCATTTCCGGCCCGGTGGCTGCTGCCGCAGGCGGCGTCGTCGGTGGTGGCGTGCTCGATCTGCTGCCTTGGCCGAAGGTCGATTTCAAGAAGTTCGGCGAAATCGAAGTCCAGCCGCTGTCCCGGATCAAGAAGATTTCCGGCCAGAACCTGTCGCGCAACTGGGTGATGATCCCGGCCGTGACTTAT
>Ga0209582_1000690_pt1 | contig 18978 bp, 15 predicted proteins | sample KloWWTmetKNB5Kit_FD_187176 | JGI IMG/M metagenome (GOLD analysis project Ga0209582, IMG submission 187176) | Active sludge microbial communities from Klosterneuburg, Austria, studying microevolution and ecology of nitrifiers - Klosterneuburg... | ecosystem: Engineered > WWTP > Aerobic digester >...
TCGGGCCGGCTCTAGGCAGATCCCCATCTCGTCCCGATCGTCTTGGCCACTGACCGACGTGCCATGGACCCCAGAACCGACCTGGACCCGCAAGATCATCCCCGCCTCGGCAATCGCACGAGCCTCCTCGGACGCGTGAGGATGGCGAAACCCTTCCGGAAGGGACCTCTCCCCATAGATCTCGGTAGCCGGCGTCATGCCACCGAACCGTACGACCCCCACGCGCCGCGGGCTACCGATATTCGTCACGCGGATCGCGGCATGAGCGTGCGCTAGTCGGAGGTCCGGGAGTGTGCGTAGGTGCGTGCGAGAAGCCAGACGGAGCCGACCAGGCTCGCCGCGGCAGCCAGGCCAAAGAAGAGGCTTGGAATCACCACCCCTCCGTAGGCATCGGCGCACGTTGGGTGGGGCAACGGCGAGGGTCGCCCAATCAGGGCAGGTCCGCAGTCGATGAAGTTGCCGTCTGGCTCCACACCAGTGAGCGGGACGGCGGCGAAGAACCAACTCAGGAGGAGGGCAGTAACCGCAAGGCTGGCCAGAATGGCCGCAGTGACCACTGGGTGCTTCTTGATGAACGTTGGGCGCTGCGGCGAGGTAGCCGCAGGCCCTGCCTCTACCGCGCTCGTCATGGGGAGGACGGTACGGCCTCTCGCCGCCGAAAATCAGCAGTTCCAGATCTGAACGCCCGATCCGCGGCATGTGAGTACGTCTCGAGGTGGTGATATCGTTAGATATCTAGGAGGCGCACCATGCCCGACGTCCTGATCCGCAACTTCCCCGCCGAAGACCTCACCCTGCTCGACGAGCAGGCTGCCCGACTGGGTATCTCACGAACCGAGTACCTGCGCCGGCACCTTCACCGCGAGGCCCGCCGTACGGCAGGCTCGGTGACCGCGGGTGACCTTCGTGCAGTGGCAGAGCTCCTCCCCGACCTCGCCGACGACGCGATCATGTCCGATGCCTGGTCATGAGCACGTCCTGGCTGATCGACAAGTCCGCCCTCGTTCGGCTCGGTTCGAGCCCCGACGCTGAGGAATGGGCGAACCGGGTCGAGCGCGGACTCGTCGCCATCAGCACCATCACCCTGCTCGAGGCCGGCTTCTCCGCCCGCTCAGCCGTCGAGCTGACCCGAGCCATGGGGTCACCACCGTTGGCAGCGATGCCCGTGGAGTACCTGACCCCCGCGGCCGAGGATCGAGCAGGCGAGGTGCAACGCCTGCTGGCAGAACGCGGCCAGCATCGCGCTCCGTCCATCCCCGATCTGCTGATCGCCGCCGCAGCAGAACTGAACCAGCGCACCGTCCTGCACCTGGACAAAGACTTCGACCTCATCGCCGAACTCACCGCCCAACCCGTCGAACGCCTCCGCATCGAATAGAACCAGCCACACTCACACGAACCGCGGCAGATGCATGAGGGCCTCGGCCGCCAGGATGACCAAACCGTGACGGGGTTGTCCGCTCGGGACGGGCGTGTACACGCGTCACAAGTGGATAGCCCCGTCATCAGGTGTCCGCACTCAATTCGGCATGGGCGGAAACATCGAGGTGCGTCACTACGCCGCCATAGCCCTTTATGGCAGGCACGTGGCAGGGGCGTTCATCACGGCTGGAACATTGCGAGGCCCATGAGGGTGAGGAGCTCCCATGCCGTGTGTGCCGCCGCGAGGCCGGTGAGGCCGGCGTGGTCATATGCGGGTGCGACCTCGACGACGTCCCCGCCGACGATGTTGAGCCCCCGCAGCAGGCGCAGCACCGTGAAGAACTCGCGGGTGCTGAGCCCGGCGACCTCGGGGGTGCCGGTGCCCGGGGCGTGCGCTGGGTCGAGCACGTCGATGTCGACGGAGACGTATACCGGACCCGGGCCCAGCCGGGCCCGCATCTGCTGCGCGATGTCTGCGGCGGTGCGTTCCTGGAACGCTTCGCTGCGGATGATCTCGAAGCCTGCTCTTCGGTCGTCCTCGAGCTCACTGGGTCCGTAGATGCCGCCGCGGATGCCGACGTGCTGGCAGTGATCCAGATCGAGCAGCCCTTCCTCGGCGGCCCGGCGAAACGGCGAGCCGTGCCAGAGCGTGGCTCCGTGCAATACGTCCCAGGTGTCCAGATGGGCGTCGAAGTGCAGCACGGCGAGCGGGCCGTGAGCGGCAGCCGCGGCGCGTAGCAAGGGCAGGGCGATGGTGTGGTCGCCGCCCAGCGCGAGAATCCTGGTGCCCGAGGAGGTGAGCGTCTGGGCGCTGGTCTGGATGGTCTGAACCGCCTGCGCGATGTCGTATGGACCCACGCCGATATCGCCGGCATCGGCACCCTGCAGGTTCCGGAACGGGTACACGTCATGGATCTGGTGGTAGGGGTGGAGCTGGCGGGAGTGCTCACGGATGTGCGCCGGCCCGAACCGCGCCCCGGGCCGGAAGCTTGTGCCGGAGTCGAACGGGACGCCGACAACGGCCAGGTCGGCGTGCTCCACGTCCTCGAGCCTGGGCAGCAACGCGAACGTCGCAATCCCCGCGAAGCGCGGCATCTCGGGGTCATCGCGTTGCCCGACGATATGCCGATCAGACGCCATTGCGATCTCCTGACTCTGCGAAGGGAAACCCACTACGACCCGCCATGGCCCACCCTCCACGGTCCGCGGCAGGCCCCTCGGCGTGCCAGATACGTGCCAGATCCGTGCCAGAAGTGTGCCAGACAAGGGGCAATTTGTGTCCACCAGTGCCCCCACCATGTGGGGCATGAAACGCAAAAACCCGCTGTTCAGAGCGGGTTTCGTGCGTGCCCCCGGGCAGATTCGAACTGCCGACACCTTCTTTAGGAGAGAAGTGCTCTTCCCCTGAGCTACGAGGGCGCACGCGACCACGGTCGCGAGCCACCACAGGGTACCGGGCATACTTCCCCGAATGACCACGGCGCCCACCCACGACCCCGTCCAGCAGCGGGTGGTGCGCACCCTCGCCGGCACCCAGGTCCTCGGCGGGGTCGGCCTGTCCGCCGGAGTGGCCGTCGGCGCCCTGCTCGCCGAGGACGTCTCGGGCTCAGCGCAGTTCGCCGGCCTCGGCGGCACGTTCCAGGTGTTGGGCGCGGCCCTCATCGCCATCCCGATGTCCCGCGTCATGGCCGCCCACGGCCGCCGCCCCGGCCTGGTCCTGGGCTACGTGCTGGCCGCGACCGGTGCGATCGGCCTCATCACGGCCGGGGTGATCCGCAACTTCCCGCTGCTCCTCGTCGCGAGCGTGCTGTTCGGCGGCGCCACGGCATCCAACAGCCAGGCGAGGTATGCCGGTGCCGACCTCGCGCACCCGCAGCACCGCGCGCGTGACCTCAGCATCGTCGTGTGGGCGACCACCATCGGCAGCGTCGTCGGCCCCAACCTCGTCGGCCCGAGCGCGCCGTTCGCGCGAGCCCTCGGTCTCCCACTGCTCACCGGCCCGTTCCTGTTCTCGCTGCTCGGACTCCTGCTCGCCATCGCGGTCCTGCTCTGGCGTCTGCGGCCCGACCCGCTCATCGAGGCCCGGCAGCGACGGGTGGCCGACGGCGACGACTCCGGCGCGACCCACGGCTCGGTGACGCGGGGCCTGAGGGTGGCGGCCGGCATCCCCAACGCGCGCCTCGGCATCCTCACCCTGGCGCTGGGGCACGTCGTCATGGTGAGCGTCATGGTCATGACCCCGCTGCACATGAACCACGGCGGCGCCGACCTCGAGGTCATCGGCTTCGTCATCAGCATCCACATCCTCGGCATGTTCGCCTTCTCGCCGCTCACGGGCCTGGCCGTCGACCGCTTCGGCGGACGAGCCGTGGCCGTGCTGGGGTCGGCGATCCTGTCGGCGGCCGCGCTGCTGGCGTCGGCCTCACCCGAGGGGGAGTCGTGGACCCTGCTCCTGGGCCTGTTCCTGCTCGGCCTGGGGTGGTCGTGCACCCTCGTCGCCGGGTCGACCCTGCTCACCGCCGCCGTGCCTGCCGACGAACGCCCCGGTGCGCAGGGGGCGTCCGACCTGCTCATGGGCCTGATGGCCGCGGGGGGCGGAGCCCTTGCCGGGGTGATCGTGCACCAGGTGAGCTTCGAGGCGCTGGCCCTCGGGGCCCTCGGGGTGGCGATCTCCATCGGCCTGGCCGCGGCCCTGTCGACCGCCCGGCCGCAGATCCAGGACACCAGAACCTGACGCAGGGGTGCCAAGGGTGCGGTGGAGCGCGCGTCTGGCCCCCCCGGGGGTCCCGGCCGGGCGGCGCCCCCCTTGGCCAACCCCACACCAACCCGCCCCCGGGCCTGAGCACCCGGCAGGCTCGACGTTGTTAGCCTGCACAAGTGACCGACCAGCCCTCGACGACCGACGTGGTGAGCCCCGTCGAGGGCGACACCACCGCCGACCCCCGGCGCGCCCGCGTGGACACCGCCCGCGCCGCCTGGACGCGCCACCTCGTCGACCTCGGCGGGCGCAACACGCTGCTCTGGTACCGCGACCTTCCGACGGGCACCCTCGACCTCACGACCGCCCATCCCGGCGGCGTGGCGATGCTGCTCGCGGGCAAGCCGACAAAGCTCTCCGACCTCGTGCGCGAGCCCGCCGCCCTCGACGAGGCCCGCCGTCGAGCCCGGGCGATCGCCGCCAAGACGCGCGAACTCGCCCAGGAACGCGGCATCCTCACCGGGTTCCTCGCCATCGGCATGGCGTCCTGGACGGTCCGGCTGCCCGACGGCCGCACCGCCCCCCGCACCCCTGCTGCCCCGGTCCTGCTGCGAGCCTGCACCCTGCGCGCGACCGGCGCAGCCCAGGGCGACTACACCCTCGACCTCGACGGCGACCTCGAACTCAACCCCGTGCTCGTGCACTACCTGGCCTCCGAGCAGGGCATCGCCCTCGACGCCGACGCCATCGAGGCGCTCGCCACCCCCGGCCAGACCTTCGACCCCTACCCCATCTACGCCGCGCTCGCGCAGGCCTGCGCAGACGTGCCCGACTTCGCGGTGACCCCCCGCCTGGTCCTCGGCACGTTCTCCTACGCGAAGCTCCCGATGGTCGCCGACCTCGCCGCCCAGGCCGAGACCCTGGCCGACCACGACGTCGTCGCGGCCCTCGCCGGCGACCCCGACGCCTTGCGCTCGGTGCGCTCCGACCTCGACCCGCACCGCCTCGACGTCGACGGCCCGGCACCGGGGCGCGACGTCCTCGTCCTCGACGCCGACAGCAGCCAGCAGGAGGCCATCGAGGCGGTGCGCACCGGCGCCCACCTCGTCATCCACGGCCCGCCCGGCACCGGCAAGTCGCAGACGATCTCCAACCTCATCGCGACCTTGGCCGCTGACGGCAAGCGGGTGCTGTTCGTCGCCGAGAAGCGTGCGGCCATCGACGCCGTCGTCGGTCGCCTCGACCGGGTCGGCCTCGGCGGGCTCGTCCTCGACCTGCACGCCGGTGCCCAGGGCGGTCGCCGCCTTGCCCGCGACCTCGTGACGGCGCTGGACCAGCGGTCCGCGCCCGTCCGTGCGGCAGGCACCCCGAAGACCACGTCGGATGCCGTGGCCTCCCGGGTCTTCGACCCCACCTCCACGCGGCGCACGACCGCGGCGGCCCTGACCCAGCACGTCGCGGTGCTCCACGACCCGCGTGAGCCGTGGGGGGTGTCGCTGTACGAGGCGCAGGAAGCGGTCTGCGCGTTCGCGAGCACGCCGGTCCCGCCGCGCTCTCGGGTTCGCCTGCGCGGGGGAGAGCTCGCAGCCCTCGACCGCGACGAGCTGGCCTCGGCCGCCGCGACGATGGCCAAACTGGCGTCGATCGCCGACTGGGACGGCCCGGGAGCCGACGACCCCTGGTTCGGGGCCGGCATCCGCACGGCCGACGAGGCCGACGAGGCTCGCACCCGGGTGCAGCGACTCGCGGGCGGCGGGGTCGACGCCACGGCGAGCACCCTCGCCGACGTCTTCCGCGGCATCCGCCTTCCCGAGACGCCGACGAGCCGCGACTGGGGCAGGGTGCTCACGACCGTCGGTCAGGTGCGCGACACCCTCGAGGCCTTCCGCCCCGAGGTCTTCGACATCCCGCTCGACGACCTCGTGACCGCGACCGGCGACAAGGGCTACCGGCGCGCCGTCGGCTCCGACCTCGGCTGGCTCGAGCGGTGGCGGCTGCGGCGGCAGGCCCGTGCCCTCCTGCGCCCCGGCCGCCCCCCGGCGAGCCTGCACGCGGCCCTGGCCGCCGCGAGTGAGCAGCGCATCGCCTGGCGAGAACTGGCTGGCTCCGGCGGTCGGCCCGAGATCCCGGTCGAGCTCGACCGGGCCCGGCTGGCCCACGCCGCCCTCGTCGACGACATCGCCTGGCTGGACAAGCACCTGCCCACCAGTGAGCCCGCGGCGGACGTCCGGCACCTTGGCAGCCCCGACGACCACCCTGCCGGACACAACGGGCTGACCCCGCTCGTCGACCTCGACCTCGCCGCGCTCCAGGCCCGGGCCGACTCGCTGGCCGCACGTCTGGATCGCCTCGCCGTGGCACCCACGGTGAGGGGGGCGCTCGACGAGCTCACGGCATCCGGCATGGGCCCGCTCGTCGACGACCTGCGCACGCGTGCGGTGCCGGCCGAGCACGTCGGTGTCGAGGTCGAGTGGGTGTGGTGGTCCTCGCTCGCCGAGGAGATCGCGACCCGTGACCCGCGGGTTGCGGCACACGACGGGCGGGCGCTGACACGCACCGTCGCCGAGTTCGCCGAGAGCGACCGCGCGGTCGTCGCGGGCAACGCAGAGCGGGTCGTCTCGGCCGTCGGGGACCGCATCGCCCAGGTGCTGCGCGACCACCCCGCGCAGGAGACGCTGCTGCGCGCCGAGGGAGCCCGGGCCCGACGGCTCGCGCCCCTGCGCGACCTCGTGACCCGGTGCCCCGACCTCGTCCTGGCGGTTCGGCCCTGCTGGGTGATGAGCCCGCTCGTCGTCGCGTCGGTGCTGCCGCCGGGGCAGTGGTTCGACGTCGTCGTCTTCGACGAGGCCTCACAGATCCCACCGGCCGAGGCGGTGTCGGCGATCTCGCGGGCTCGCCAGGTCGTCGTCGCCGGGGACTCGCGCCAGCTGCCGCCGACCTCTTTCTTCACGACGGTCAGCGAGAGCGACCCCGGGGCCGTCGGTGCTGACGAGGCCATCACCGAGGGGGCTGAGTCGATCCTCGACGTGCTCGCCGCCGCGCTCCCGAGCCGGCGCCTGACCTGGCACTACCGTTCCCTCGACGAGCGGCTGATCGCGTTCGCCAACGCCGAGGTCTACGAGGAGGCGCTCGTGACCTTCCCGGGCACCGGCATCGACCCCGTGGTCCACCACGAACTGGTCGATGGTGTCGGCATGGTCGCGGAGGGGGAGGGCGCCGTCGAGACGACCATCGCGGAGGTCGACCGTGTCGTCGAGCTCGTCCTCGAGCACGCCCGGACCCGCCCCCAGCGATCGCTCGGTGTCATCGCGCTCGGCATCACCCACGCGACGCGGGTCGAGGATGCCGTGCGTCGTGCGGTCGGTGGGCTCGACGACGACGCGCTCGCGTTCTTCGACGAGGACCGGCCCGAGGCGTTCTTCGTCAAGAACCTCGAGCGCGTACAGGGCGACGAGCGTGACGACGTCATCCTCACGGTCGGCTACGGCAAGACCCCCCACGGCCGGGTGCTGCACCGGTTCGGCCCGCTCAACACCGAGGGCGGGGAGCGCCGCCTCAACGTCGCCATCACCCGGGCGCGCCGGTCGATGACGGTGGTGTCGTCGATCGCCGCCGGGGACCTCGACCCGGCCCGGCTCAAGGCGCGCGGTGCCGTCATGCTGCGTGACTTCCTGGCGTACGCCGCCACGGGATCGCTGCCCGGGGCCACGGCACCGACCTCGGATGCCGGTGCGTCGGGTTCGTCGGCTGACTCACCTGAGCTCTCGGTGGGTTCGGGTGGCTCGCGGTCGGTGGTGCTGGCCGACCTGGCCCGCCAGCTGCGCGGGCACGGACTGGTCGTGCACGAGGGCGTCGGCTCCTCAGCCGACCCGGTCGACCTGGGCGTCGAGGACCCGCACCGGCCCGGCCGCCTCGTGCTGGCCGTGGAGTCGGACGGGCCGCAGTACGCGGCGATGCGCACCACCCGCGACCGCGATCGATTGCGCGCGGAGCAGCTCGAACGGCTCGGGTGGCGGCACCTGCGGGTGTGGTCCACCGATGTCTTCCGTGACCCCGCGCGCGATGTCGCCCGGATCCTCAAGGCCGTGGGGGTGCGCGATGCCTCAGGGGAGTGACGACCCATCAGCCGTGAGTGCGGAAGTGGCTGCCCCAGCGACCACTTCCGCACTCACGGCCGATGGTCGCGCAGCGGGAGGTGCCTGGCAGGTGCCCGGGCAGCCCGAGCGCGAGAAGCTGGCGCAGCCACCGGTCGAGGGCGTGCCCGGAACGGGGAGGCGCAAGAAGCGTCGGCGGGCCGTGCGCAGCGGCACCAACCCGTCGGCGGAGGACCTGCCGGACGTCGTGCCGCCCCGCGAGGAGCCTGCACCGGGCGAGAGTGCCCACGAGCGCTGGCTGCGCGAGCAGCGCCCGCCCCACTGGGAGTGAGGCGGGCGCGACGGGCAGTGTCGTACCTGAGGTGACCTATTGGTCGATCTCGGTACGTTGGGAAGGGTGGCGCTGTCCCTGGGGTGACCTATTGGTCGATGTCGGGACGCGGGCGGTGCTGCCCGCACGAGTCGCGCCACGTGGGTCAGGCGCGGTCGCGCAGGAGGGCGTCGCGGATCTCGGTGAGGAGCACGGTGTCCGCGTTGGGCGCGGCGTCCTCCTCCTCGCTCTTGACGAACTTCTCCTTGGCGAGCTCGTACGGCTTCACGATGAAGAAGTAGACGATGAAGGCCATGATGAGGAAGGCCACGAGCGCGGTGAGGAACGGGCCGACCGTCGACATGCCGAACGGCTTCCACTCGTCGAAACTGGGCGCGCCGCCGGCCTTGGCCAGCAGTTCGATGATGACCTCGGTGAAGGCCTTGACGAGGGTGGCGAAGGCGGCGCCGACGATGAACGCGACGGCGAGCTCGATGAGGTTGCCGCGCAGGATGAAGTCCTTGAAACCCTTCATGGGTTTGCTCCTTGGGTGGGTTGAACGATGACCAGCGAATGTGGGGAGGGCTGCACCCCGCGCCGACAAGCGTAGACGGGGTCAAGCGCAGGCGTGGCATCGAACACCCGGCCCGGCACGCGCGTGACATGGAGAGCCCCCGGCTCTCACCCACTCCCGACGACGGTGACGGTGACCGGGCCGTCGAGGGCGCCGTGCCCGCGCAGCACTGCATCGGCCTCGGCGACGGTCAGCGACAGCACGACACCGCGTGGGGCTGACTCACCCGCAAGGAGCACTCCACCCGGTGCCACGAGTGGGTCGACGGCGAGCACCCGCGCACCCACGGCGAGCGGGGCGCCACCAGCCACCGGGTAGACCCGGGCGATGGTGCCCGCCGGCAGCAGGTCGACCGACGCAGGGTCTGCCGCCACCACGTGCAGTGCCACCCGACCCCGGGGAAGACCGTCGACGGCCGCCCGCGGAACCAGCCGGCTCGCCGTCAGCGCCTCGCCCGTGACCAGGCCCGCCGCCACCCGCCGCCCGAGCGCATCCGACAGTGACGTGATCGCCCCGGGCTGGGCCGCGTCACCAGGCACATTCGCCGGGCGCACGTCGCCATCGGCCAGCACGGCACCCGCAGGGACCTCGCGGGCAGCCACGAGCACGATCACCGTCGGGGCGGGTGCAGGCCGAGCCGCGCTCGTCGCGAGCACGACGGCGCAGGCCGCCAAACCGGCGGCCACCACGCGCCGCGCCACCCACCGTCGCCACTGGGCACGCCGACCGGTGCCGGTGACGGAGGGAAAGGGGCGAGGGACGGGGGTCATGCCCCGACGCTAGGCGCGCCGGGACGGCATCCGAGATCTCAGGCCGAGGCTGTGGACGACGAGGTCTTCGTCGCCGTGCCTGTGGACGACGACCCCGCTGAGGACGCGGTCTTGCTCTCCGACGAGCCGCCACCCGAGCTCGACGACGACGAACTGCCCGAGTCGCCCGACGACGTGCTCGACGACCCGCTCGAGGACGACCCGGCCGTCACCGACGACCCCGAGCGGGAGTCGGTGCGATAGAATCCGCCGCCCTTGAACACGATGCCGACCGCGTTGAAGACCTTGCGCAGGCGGCCCTCGCACTCGGGGCACACGGTGAGCGAGTCGTCACTGAACGACTGCACCGCCTCGAAACGGTGGTCGCACTCGGTGCACGCGTAGGCGTACGTGGGCACGGTGGTCCTCCTGAACTCCGGCGACGGGGTGGGGTCGAGCGGAAAGAAACACGGCCCGGCCGGTGCGGCGAGCCAACACCCAAGGATAAAGGACGTCTGGCCGGCCCCCGAACCGGCCACCAGCCGGGCACGAGCAGCTACCAGCCGGCCAGGCGCCCGCCGCGGCTCACTGACTGCAGGCGCTTCTCCGTGTCGTCCCGCACCGCCTGCGGGGTGACGACGAGCAACTGGTCGCCGTGCCGCAGCACGTCACTGTCCTTGGGCACGAACGACGCACCGTCGCGGACCACCAACGACACGTTTGCTCCCACGGGCAGGCGCAGCTCGAACACCCGCACCCCGGCGATCCTCGAACCGGGACCGACGTCGATCTCGAGCAGGTCGGCACCGAGCTCCTCCAGCGGGGTGGCGTCGACGGCCAGGTCGACCTGGTGGTGCCCCTCACCCAGACCCAGTCGCCTGGCCACCCACGGCAGCGTCGGCGCCTGGATGATCGTGAAGACGACGACGAGCACGAAGACGAGGTCGAAGATCCACTCGACACCAACGGCCCCCACCGTGACGGGAACCGTGGCCAGCACGACCGGCACCGCCCCACGGAGCCCGGCCCACGACAAGAAGGCCTGGGTCCGCCACGACATGCCGAACGGGGCGCACGACGCGATGACCGACAACGGGCGCCCGAGCAGGAGCAGCGCGGTGCCCACGACCAACGCCGGCACGAGCACGTCGTCGAACCCGCTCGGCGAGGCGAGCAGCCCGAGCAGCACGAAGAGCCCGATCTGCGCCAACCACCCGATCGCCGTCGCGAACCCCGTCACCGCCGGACGGTGGGGCAGGCGCAGGTTGCCGAGCACGAGCGCGGCGAGGTAGCACGCGATGAACCCGGAGGCGTGCACCACGTCGGCCGCGGCGTAGGCCAGCACCGCCACCGCGATGACCCCGATGGCGAACAGCGCCGACGACGTCGTCGCGACCACCCGCAACAGGCGCGCGCCGCCGTAACCGATCGCGAGCCCGATCAGGCTCCCCCCGGCGAGCTCGAGCACGGCGATCACCCCGACCTGCCACCACGGTTCGGGTGTCGCGCCAGGGGCCAGCGACGCCGCGAGCGCGGTGACGATCAGCACCACCGGCGCGTCGTTGAACCCCGACTCCGCCTCGAGCATCCCCGAGATCTGGCGGGGGAGCGGTACCCGGCGCAGCACCGAGAACACCGCCGCGGCATCCGTCGACGCCAGGACGGCGGCCACGAGGAACGCGATCTCCCAGGACCACCCGAGCAGGAGCTTGGCCGCGACCCCGACGACGACGATGGAGACCCCGACCCCGACCGTCGCGAGCACCGCCGCCGGCGCCACGGAGCGGCGGATGCCGGACCACCGGGTCGTCAGCCCACCCTCGACGAGGATGAGGACGAGCGCCGCGTAGCCGAGCACCTGGGTCAGCTGTTGCGAGTCGTAGTTGATGCCGAAGCCGCCCTCGCCCAGCAGCACCCCGATACCGAGGTAGATGAGCAGCGACGGCAGCCCCGAGCGCACCGACAAGCGCACGGCCGCGACCGAGACGACGAGCACGATGCTGCCGAGGAGCAGCACCAGGGTGAGGTCGTGCAGGTCGAACCCGGTGGTGGCACCCCCGTCCGCAAACGGCGTCGTCCAGGTCTGTCGCACGGCCCGTCCTCGTGTCGTCGTGTCGCGGTGTCCTAGTCTCGCAGGGTGAGTCGAGTCGTCGTCGTCCGTCGTGTCCTTTTGGGACTCATCGCCGTGCTGGTCGTCGCGGCCCTCGTCGCCGGGGTCGTCGTCACCACCACGGTGCGCGCGTCGCTGCCGAAGACCACCGGAACCGCCGACCTGCCCGGGCTGGGAGCCGACGTCTCCGTGCTGCGCGACGACAGCGGCATCCCGCACCTCTACGGCGACAGCATCACCGACCTCGCGCGTGCCCAAGGGTACGTCCACGCGCAGGAGCGCTTCTTCGAGATGGACCTGCGTCGCCACGTCACCGCCGGGCGCCTGGCCGAGCTCGTCGGCGCCGACGGCCTCGAGTCCGACAAGGTCATTCGCACGATGGGATGGCGCCGGATCGCCGAGGAGGAACTGCCCACCCTCAAGCCCCAGACCCGTCAGGTGCTCCAGGCCTACGCCGAGGGGGTCAACACCTACCTGCGCGGCCGCAGCCCCGGCGACGTCGCGGTCGAGTACACCCTGCTCGGCCTGCGCCTGCCCGACGTGACCATCGAGGAGTGGACGCCCGTCGACAGCATCTCGTGGCTGAAGGCGATGGCCTGGGACCTGCGCGGCAACTACGAGGACGAACTGGCGCGGGCGCGTCTCAGCGGGCGCCTGTCCCCGGCGCAGATCGCCCAGATCTACCCGCCCTACGACTCCGCGACCCGCCCCCCGATCCTGTCGGACCAGGAGTGGTCCCCGACCGACGCGGGACGCCCGGTGAGCTCGTCGGTGCCGTCCGCACTCACCGAGGCCACGGCATCCGCACCAACGACCTCGGATGCCGTGGCGTCGCCCCGCGCGGCCGCGGCGCCTGCCGCTGCGGCGGCGTCGGCGGACGACCCGGTCGTGTCCGCTTCCGCCCAGCAGGCCTACGCCGTCGTCCAGGATGCGCTGGACGCGGTTCCGCAGCTGCTCGGCCGCGGCGAGGGGATCGGGTCGAACTCGTGGGTGGTGGCCGGTTCCCGCACGAGCACCGGCAAGCCGCTGCTCGCCAACGACCCGCACCTGGCACTGGGCCAGCCCGGCGTCTGGATCCAGAACAGCCTGCGCTGCCGCACGGTGTCGAGCACCTGCCCGCTGGACGTCAGCGGCTTCTCGTTCGCCGGTGTGCCCGGCGTCATCATCGGCCACAACGCCGACATCGCCTGGGGGATGACCAACCTCAAGCCGGACGTCACCGACTTCTACCTCGAGCGGGTCGTCGGCGACACCTACCTGCGCGACGGGGACTGGGCGCCCATCACCTATCGCGAGGAGGTCATCAAGATCAGGGGTGGTGCCGACCAGCGGATCACCGTGCGCAGCACCGTGCACGGACCGGTCATGTCCGACGTCGTCGAGGGGGTCAACGACGCCGGCGGGCGGGCCCCGACCCAGCAGGAGGGTGATGAGAACGAGACGTATGCCGTGTCGCTCGCCTGGACGGGGCTGATCCCGAGCCGCACCGCTGACGCGATCCTCGACCTCGGCCTGGCGACGAACTTCCAGGAGTTCCGCGAGGCGGCTCGCTCATTCGCGGTGCCCTCGCAGAACCTCGTCTACGCCGACACCGAGGGCAACATCGGCTACCAGGCGCCCGGGCAGGTGCCGACCCGGCGCTCCGCCATCCCTCGTGCGGCGCCGGGTTTCTGGCCCGCCGCCGGTTGGGATCCCGAGTACGACTGGACGGGGTACGTGGCGTTCGAGGACATGCCGTGGGCGCTGAACCCCGCTGACGGGGTGATCGTCGCCGCCAACCAGGCCGTCGTCGCGGGGGAGACCCCGTTCCTCACGACCGACTGGGACCGGGGCTGGCGCTCCACGCGGATCGCCGAGCGGCTCTCGGGGCTGAACTCGATCTCCCCGGTGGAGATGGCGGCGGTCCAGCTCGACGACCAGGACCCGTTCGCGAAGGTGCTCGTCCCGGCGCTGCTGGGGGTCACCCTCGAGGCGTCCGAGGGCGACCAGATCAGCCAGGAGCTGCTCGACTTCACCCGCGAAGCGCGCGAGCTGCTGCGCGGGTGGGACTACACGACGCCCGCGGGGGACTCGGACTCCGCCGCCTCGGCCGCCTACTACAACGCGGTGTGGCGCAACCTCGTGAAGCTGCTCTTCGACGACGAGCTTCCGGTGGGCCTGAAGTCCGACGGCGGCGCACGCTGGCGAGCAGCGGTCACCGACCTGCTCGATGACCCCGACAGTGCCTGGTGGGACAACAAGCTCACTCCGAACATCACCGAGAGCCGCGACGAGATCCTGCGTCAGTCCCTCGTCCAGGCCCGCCTCGAGCTGACCCGTGAGCTCGGCAAGGACCCGGGGCAGTGGCAGTGGGGCAAGCTGCACCGTCTGACCCTGGAGCACCCGGTGCTCGGCGGCGAGTCGATGCCGGGGGCCGTGCGCTGGCTGGTCAACGAGGGGCCGTTCGACGTGCCCGGCGGGTCGGCCATCGTCAACGCGAACGGGTGGAACGCGAGCCTCGGGTACGAGGTGACGGCCGGCCCGTCCATGCGGATGGTCGTCGACCTCGGCAACCTCGACGGGTCGACGTGGATCAACTCCACCGGGGTGAGCGGCCACCCGGCTGACGCCCGATACTCCGATCAGGTGGAGGACTGGGTCTCGGGCAAGCAGCGGCCGTGGCCGTTCTCCGAGGATGCCGTGCGCGCCCAGGACCCGGACGTGCTCACCCTGCGCCCCGAGGGCTCGACCACGGGCTGAGCCCGAGGTCGACCAGGCCCTCGGCGGTCAGGACGGCGTCGACGCCGCGGTCGTGGGGCTCGCGCGGTAGTGGTGCGTCGTCGACGGCGACGAGTTCGCCCGGGTGGAGCAGCACGACGGTCGGTGGGCGCGGGTCGCACCGGGTGAGGGCCCGGTCGTAGCACCCGCCGCCCTGGCCCATGCGCGTGCCCGAGTGGTCGACGGACAGGCCGGGCGCGAGGATCAGGTCGACGGCGGCGACCGACTCGCGCCCCAGCGGCTGCTCGCCGGGGTCGGCAGCGTCGTGCCAGTCGAGGTCGAGGTCGGGCAGGGTGATGGGCAGCAGGACCCGGATGCCGCGCTCCGCCAGCATCGCGTTGAGCCTCGCCGTGGGGGGCTCGCCGGGGATCGACGCGTACGACGTGACGACCGAGCCCGGGCCCAACCCCAGGGTGTCCACGAGAGCGCCCACGTGCCCGGCGAGGTCGTGGTCGTCGCGGGCGGTGTCGCGGGCGGCCGCGAGGTCGCGACGGCGCGCACGCAGGCTCGCCCGCCGTGCGGTCTTGACCGGATCACGTGCCATGGCAGGCATCGTAGGCTGAAGGGCATGACGACGCAGGGGTTGGAGGCCGCCACGGAGAAGATGCGTTCGGCCGGGGTTCCCGGGGTGGCGATCGACGTCTTCAGCCGGTTCCACGAGCTGTTGCGCTCGCAGGTGACCGGACTGATCCCCGAGGACACCATCAGCCCGCTGGAGCAGGTCACCCGTCTCGACGACGTCGTCGCGGGATCTGCCGGTGCGATCCGGGAGGGGCTGGCGCGCACGGTGATCATCAAGCTCAACGGTGGCCTCGGCACGGGCATGGGGATCCGTGGGCCCAAGTCGGCCCTGCCGGTGCGTGATGGCCTGACCTTCCTCGACATCATCGCCCGCCAGGTCCTGGCGCTGCGTCGACGCCACGGCGTCGACACCCCGCTGCTGCTGATGAACTCCTTCCGCACGCGCGAGCAGTCCCTGGAGATCCTCGAGCGCTACGACGACCTGCCCGTCGACGAGCTCCCGCTGGACTTCCTCCAGAGCATGGAGCCCAAGCTGCGCGCCGACGACCTCTCCCCGGTGGAGTGGCCGGACGATCCCGAGCTCGAGTGGTGCCCTCCCGGTCACGGCGACCTCTACGTGGCGCTCTACACGTCGGGCCTGCTCGACAGCCTGCGCCAGCGCGGCTACCGCTACGCCTTCCTGTCCAACGCCGACAACCTCGGCGCCACGTGCGAGGGTGCGGTTCCCGCGTGGATGGCGGCGAACGGCATCCCCTACGTCACCGAGGTCTGCCCGCGAACGCACAACGATCGCAAGGGTGGGCACCTCGCCGTCAGGCGCAGCGACGGACGACTCGTGCTGCGCGACAGCGCCGCGGTCGCGCCCGGCGAGGACCACTACTTCCAGGACACCGAGCGTCACCACTGGTTCCACGCGAACAACCTCTGGATCGACCTCGACGTCCTCGCGCGGCACCTCGGTGAGCGCGGCGGCATCCTCGGTCTGCCGATCATCGTCAACCGCAAGACCGTCGACCCGACCCGGCCGCAGAGCACCCCGGTCATCCAGATCGAGTCGTCGATGGGGGCGGCGGTCGAGCTCTTCGAGGGGTCGCGGGCGCTGGCCGTCGACCGCAGCCGGTTCCGCCCGGTCAAGACGACGAACGAGCTGCTGCTCATCCGCTCGGACCTGTACCGGCTCACCCCCGAGTGCGAGGTCGAGTCGACGATCACCCACCCGGAGCCGTTCATCGACCTCGGGCCGGCCTACCGGCACGTCGAGGGTTTCGAGCAGCGGTTCCCGCGCGGCGTCCCGTCGATCCGTGACTGCACGAGCCTGCGCGTGGAGGCCGACGCGACGTTCGGCGCCGACGTCGTGTGCACCGGTGACGTGCGGGTGACCGGGGGCGTGCGAGCGATCCCCGACGGGGCGCACCTCGAGGGGGACGTGTGATGCGCACGCTCGAGGAGCACCGGGCCGCCGTGCTCGCCCTGGTCTCGCCGCTACCCGCCACCCGGGTGCCCGTGGCGGCTGCGCTGGGGTTGGTGCTGGCCCAGGACGTCACGGCCCTGGTCGACCTGCCCGGGTTCGACAACTCGGCGATGGACGGCTACGCCGTGCGGGCCAGTGAGCTCGCCGGTGCGAGCAGCGAGAACCCGGTCGTCCTGCCCGTCAGCGGAGACATCGCCGCCGGCGACACGACCCGCCACGTCCTCGCGGCCGGCCACACGATGCGGATCATGACCGGTGCGCCGCTGCCCGAGGGCTGTGACGCCGTGGTGCCGGTCGAGCTCACCGACGGTGGGTCGGGGCAGGTCGCGCTGTTCCTCGAGCCGGATGCCGGGCGCCACGTCCGCCGCCGCGGTGAGGACATCACCGCCGGCTCGGTGGTGCTCCGCGCCGGCACCCGGCTCACCCCGGGGCACCTCGCGATCGCCGCGGCGGCCAACGTCGCGGAACTGCCCGTCCACCCGAGGCCGCGGGTCACCGTCGTGTCCACCGGCGACGAGCTCGTAGCCCCCGGATCCACCCTCGCGCACGGGCAGATCGTCGACTCCAACCACGTCATGCTCCGGGCCCTGGTCGAGGCGGCCGGGGCCGAGGTCGCGGCCGGGGTCCACCTGCGCGACGAGGTGGAGGCCGTGCGCGCCCTCGTCGACGCCCCTCCCGGCTCGCCCGACCTCGTCATCACGAGCGGCGGGGTGTCGATGGGCGTGTACGACACGGTCAAGGAGGTGCTGTCCGCCGACGGTGGCGTCGAGTTCGTCAAGGTCGCGATGCGCCCGGGGATGCCGCAGGGCAGCGGGCTGCTCGGTGCGCACCGCACCCCGGTCATCACCCTGCCCGGCAACCCGGTCAGCTCCTTCGCCTCCTTCCACGTGTTCGTCCTGCCGGTACTGCGCCGCCTCGCCGGGCTCGACCCCGACGACGACGGCTCCTTCGAGGCCGAGGCCTCCGTCGGGTGGCCGACGGTCGCCGGCAAGGTCGAGCTCACGCGCGTGACGGAGCGGGCCGGGCGGATCTCGCCGTCGGGCGGGCAGGGGTCGCACGTGCTCGGTGCCCTCGCCGCGGCGACGGCGCTCGCCGTGGTGCCGGCCGACGTCGAGCACGTGGCTGCGGGGAGTGTCGTGCGGTGCCTGCCGCTGCTGGGGCAGGATCGCCCGCGTGACTGACTCCACCAGCAAGGCCCGCACCACGTCGGGGCTCACCCACGTCCGGGCCGACGGCACGGCCCACATGGTCGACATCTCCGCCAAGGAGGTCACCGCCCGGCGCGCCGCGGCATCCGGCATGGTCCTGCTGTCGGCAGCGGCCGTCGCGGCGCTGCGCGGTGGCGCGGTCCCCAAGGGGGACGCGCTCGGCGTGGCCCGGGTCGCGGGCATCCAGGCCGTCAAGCGCACCCCCGACCTCATCCCGCTCGCGCACCCCGTCGTGGTGCACGCCGTCGAGGTCGACCTCGACGTCGTCGACGAGGGGGTGCGGATCAGCGCCGTCGTCCGCACCGCCGACCGCACGGGTATCGAGATGGAGGCCCTGACCGCGGTCAGCGTCGCGGCGCTCGCGCTCGTCGACATGGTCAAGGCGGTCGACAAGCACGCCCGCATCACCGACATCCGGGTCACGGCGAAGTCCGGCGGACGGTCCGGCGACTGGAAGGAGCCCGACGTCCTGGATGCCGTCACGACCGGTTCGAGGTCGGCGCGCCACGGGCCGCGCCCGCCGACCCCGTCGCTCGCCGGGGCGCGCGCGGTGGTCATCACGTGTTCGACCCGCGCCGCCGCCGGGGTCTACCCCGACCGCGGTGGTGCCGTGCTCGTCGAGACCCTGCGCGCGTGGGGTGCCGAGGTGCCCGACGCGCTCGTCGTGCCCGACGGCCCGTCGGTGGGGCGCGCGCTGGCCTCGGCCCTCGCCACCTCGCCCGACCTGCTCGTCACCACCGGCGGCACCGGGTTGACCCCCACCGACGGCACCCCCGAGGCGACGCGGCCCCTGCTCGACTACGAGGTCCCGGGGCTGGCCGAGGCGATCCGGGCCCGGGGGGTGGCCAAGGGGGTGCCGACAGCGGTGCTCTCACGGGGTCTGACGGGTGTCGCCGGGCACACGCTCGTCATCAACCTGCCCGGCTCCAGCGGCGGGGTCCGCGACGCCCTGGGTGTGCTCGCGGAGGTGCTGCCGCACACGCTGAGCCAGGTGCGCGGCGGCGACCACTGATGTGGGATGCCGTTCGCCGGGGGGCTGCTCGGCTAGCCGGTGCGGGGTCCG
>Ga0209582_1000692_pt1 | contig 18967 bp, 19 predicted proteins | sample KloWWTmetKNB5Kit_FD_187176 | JGI IMG/M metagenome (GOLD analysis project Ga0209582, IMG submission 187176) | Active sludge microbial communities from Klosterneuburg, Austria, studying microevolution and ecology of nitrifiers - Klosterneuburg... | ecosystem: Engineered > WWTP > Aerobic digester >...
CTATTCGCACAGGATGAATTCATCAAACCAAGCACAACGGTGGAAGTACTCGCGAAGCTCCGTCCGGCCTTCCGTAAGAACGGTTCTGTTACGGCCGGCAATTCCAGCGGATTGAATGATGGTGCGGCCGCCGTTCTGGTCGCGAGTGACCATGCGTTGAAGCAACATGGTCTCACGCCCTTGGCACGCATCGTAACAAGTGCTGTTGCTGGAGTGGAGCCCCGGATCATGGGGATAGGTCCGGTGAATGCGACCAAGCTGGCGTTGAAAAGGGCCGGTCTGAAGCTGGAACAAATGGACATCATTGAGCTGAACGAAGCTTTCGCCGCACAGGCCCTCAGTTGCACGCGCACCTTGGGGATCGCTGATGATGATACGCGGATCAATCCGAACGGAGGCGCCATTGCATTGGGTCACCCATTGGGGATGAGCGGAGCACGGCTCTTACAGACCGCAGCGCTGGAACTGCAAGCCACCGGAAAGCGCTATGCCCTGTGTACCATGTGCATTGGTGTTGGGCAAGGCTACGCGACCATCATAGAGCGGTGTTGAAAACTGGTGCAGCATTCGTCCATCCTTAGGTGAGCTATTGTTAGTTTGGCCCCCTCATTCCTGCTCCAAATGCAAGCACAAGAACAGATCAACCTCTACATCGCCGAGCTACCGGAGTGGCAGCGTAAGCTGTTGGTACGTCTGCGACAACTAGTACACACCGTGGACGACGAAGTGGAAGAGACCTGGAAATGGGGAAAGCCACATTTTGACCACGATGGTATCATGCTCGGGTTCGCGGCATTCAAGAACCATTTAGGCGTGTGGTTCCACAAGGGAGCTTTGATCGATGATCCAAAGAACCTTTTCGCCAAACAAGAGAAGGACGAAGCCAAAGGAATGCGGGGCTACAAATTGGTCGAAGGCGATGTGATCAACGAGAAGGCTTTCGTGGAACTGGTCAAACAGGCTGTGAAATTGAACAAGGATGGCACCAAGCTCGGCGATGCCAAACCGGCCCGCAAAGCCCTAGTGGTACCTCAAGAGTTCGATCATTGTCTGCACAAGGATGAGCAGACCTGGGAGAATTGGGAAAAATTCAACTACACCCATAAGAAGGAGTACGTGGAGTGGATCACTGATGCCAAGAAGGACGAGACCCGGAAGCACCGTATCGCCAAGGCGTTGGAAATGATCCGGGAAGGTGTGGGCAAAGAGGAAAAGTACCGAGTGAAGTAGAATACGTTCTCCCTTCAATTGGGGAAACGAAGAAAGCCCTCGGAACGAACCGAGGGCTTTCTTTGTGTCCTTGTTTGAATTACTCCGCTGCCGTTTCCGGAGCGCTTGCTTCGGGAGCAGCTTCTTCGGTCACTTCCGGTTCTACCGCAGTTGCTTTTGTTGCTACTGCTTTTGGTGCAGCGGCCTCAGGAGCAGCAACGCTTTCGTCCTTTTTCGCAACGTGCTTTGCAAAACGCTTCTTGAACTTGTCCACACGACCGGCGGTATCCACCAACATCATCTTGCCGGTGTAGAACGGGTGCGATGATTGGCTGATGTCCAACTTAACCAAAGGATATTCGTTACCATCTTCGTATTGGATGGAATCCTTCGTGTTCGCGCAGCTCTTGCCCAAGAACATATCATCGTTGGACATGTCCTTGAACACTACGACTCGGTAGTTGGCTGGATGGAGGTCGGCTTTCATTGTATTTTCCCTTTGGGGCGGCAAATGTAGGTTGAAAGGTTGGAATTGCAAAGTGTTGATGGTACAGGTATTGGGTCCGGAGTACCAATGCGTACGATGTACCCTGTATCAGTTACCCTCTACCAGTTCAACCCAAAGACAATGATCGGCGCCAATTTCCGTAGATAAACCCGAAGCTCCATCTTTGCCGACCGTGAAACAGATCCGAACCCTCTTCTTGGTCGCCCTTGCCGCTCTGGTATTAACTAACTGCCGGAAGGACGAGAAGTTCACAGAGGACTCCGGGGTCCGGCTGGATTTCAGCATGGATACGGTGATGTTCGATACGATCTTCGCACCGGATCCTGATTTGCCAGAAGTCCCTTCGGTCACGAAACGCTTTACCGTGCACAATCCACATACCAATGCTATTCGGGTAAATATCACCTTGGAAGGAGGCGCACCCTCCCCTTTCAGGATCAATGTTGATGGCGCTACGGGGACTAGCTTCCAAGACATAGAGATCTACGGTGGCGACAGCCTTTACGTCTTTGTTGAGACCACTGTGGATCAAAGCAACACGGCAAATCCATTTGTCATAGAGGACCACATCCTCTTCAATACCAACGGCACCCAGCAAAGCGTGCTGTTGGTGGTCTGGGGGCAGAATGCGCACTTTTTCCGGCCGCAGATCACGTTCCAAGGGCTCCCTCCATTCAGCTACGTAGCCGGTGGATTTGACGAAAACGGTGTCCAAATATGTGAGGATGTCATTTGGCCTAATGATCTTCCTTATGTGATCTATGGGTACGCGGTGGTCGATTCTTGCTCTTCACTTACGATCGAACCCGGTGTTCAAGTCTACCTCCATGGCGGCGGTGGGCTTTGGGTCTATCGATATGGGAGGATCGCTGTGGGTGACCAATTTTCCGTTGACCAACCGGTTGTATTCCAAGGAGATCGCCTTCAGCCGTTCTATGACGAGGTGCCCGGCCAATGGGACCGCATATGGATCAATGAGGGACCAGGATCCTATAACAACACGTTCGATAACGTGGTGATCAAGAACGCTTTGGTCGGGATCCAGTGCGAAACGTGGCCGTTCCTGCCATCCGAGCCAACGAGTTCGACCAAGTTGCAGTTGCACAACGTGCGTATCCGAAATTGCAGCGCTGCTGGGATCTTGAGTCGTAATTACCGCATCGATGCGACCAATTTGCTGGTTGGCGATTGTGGCCAGTACGGAGTGGCCCTCACCGGTGGTGGTGAATACAATTTCGACCACTTCACCCTGGCCAATTTCTGGAGCTTCGAGATCCGCCAAACACCGACCTTCTACATGACCAATGGTTTCGTGGACATCAACAACGCCCTGCAGATCCGCGATATCGGGAATACGAACTTCACCAATGGGATCATCCATGGCTCCAACGCGAATGAGTTCCTCTATGAATTCAACGACTTGGCAACACCGGTCATGTCCTTCGACCACATGTTGTTGAAGACGGATCAGGGAACTAGCAGCTCGAACTTTTTCCCGGATCAAAGCTCCATCCTACGCAACCTGAACCCGGCGTTCGTGGATGTGATAAACAGGGACTTCCATATCACCTCAAATTCAGCTGCAAGGAACGTTGGTACGAACAGTACAACGGTCTTTGATCTGGACGGCGTAAACTATGGGTCTGATGGATTCACGGACCTCGGTTGTTACGAATACGTGCCGTAGTCAATTACTTAAGGTCCAGTAGGAACTCCATCGTATCTGCACCGTCGGCGTAGTCGTTAAGGGCAGGGAATTGGCTCTGGCCGAAGGGTACATGACCGTGGCCCACCACACATTGGATCTGATCGACTTGTTCCGCGATCTGTTCTTCCACCGTTGAAAGGTCCTGATAGTGCTCGTAGTAGATCGCACCTATGGGGCTCGCCAATGCCGTATCCTCTTTCAAGAGCACGAACCCGTTCTCAAGGATAGCAACCTGGTCCAGCATCCAAAGCGCACGTTGGTAGTCGTAATTGTTGGCGTATTTGTTGTGGTTGACGATGTCCTTCCAAGGAAAAATGGCGTTGAATACCCGGTCAAGGTCATAGTCCGACGGGAGGTAGAGCTTGGAGACATTGCGGCAGCCCATACCGAAGTATCGGAAAATGTCCTCGCCCAAAGCGGTGAGTTCTTCGGTCGTTTCTTTTCCATCCAAGATGGCCACGCTTGTTCTGCTTTTGCGCACGATCCGTGGAATGTGCTTGAAGTAATACTCGAAATACCGCGATGTGTTATTGCTTCCGGTGGCGATCACAGCATCGATCTTGTCCAACTTTCCTTGCGTCACTTCAAGTACGTCTGCGCTGCCCGGCAGTAAACGGTCCAACGCCGTGATCAATGCGGGTAGCAAGACCTGATCTTGGCTGGAGCATTTGATCTTTGCCTTATGTCCGCTGAGCAAAACGCACAGCACATCATGCCAGCCGACAAGCGGCAAGTTCCCAGCCAGCACAAGACCCACGGTGCACTGACGTTTCTGCGGTCTTCCCAAGTCCGGATAGTTGTTCAACCAATCTCGTAGTGCAGGACCCGATAAAGCAACCGCCCATGCACCTAACGCATGTCGAACATTCGTTTCGGTGAACCAATTGTTCTGCTGATGGGCAAGAGCTATCGCACGGTTGAGTTCCTCATACTCCGCCTCGTTCAGGCCGCAACTATGTCCGGGCCAATTTTCCGACCGACCCAAAAGGCCAAGGATCGTTCCCAGTTGGGCCAAAGCGGCAACCTGCTGCTCACTGCCCATCGTAGGTTGTTGTGTTGTCTTCATGCGGGTATTTGGCCACGCCTATCTTTGCGACCCCTATCCCGGAACGGTGCCCATTGTAGGTCACCACTTCTTGGATGGCCCAAAAGTAGACCGTAGCGCCATGGCGATAATGATCACCGACGAATGCATCAACTGCGGTGCATGCGAACCTGAATGTCCGAACAACGCCATCTATGAAGGTGGTGCCGAATGGCGATTGGCTGATGGTACCTCCCTGCATGGCACGATGACGACGCCCATGGGCAACACCTACGATGCCGATGCCGCCAACACGCCCAAGACCATGGACGTGTACTTCATCGTTACCGATAAATGCACCGAATGCACTGGCTTCCATGATGAGCCCCAGTGTGCGGCGGTTTGTCCGGTGGATTGTTGCGTGGACGACCCCGATTTCCGCGAAAGCAAAGAAGCTCTCATGGCGAAGAAGGAATTCATGCACCTGTGACCAATATTGGTTCCGGCACGATCTTGGCGCAACGCGATGGAAATTCCACCGTTAGTGTATCCATGGACCTGATCAGGATCGTCTTTCTTTCAGTGATCGTCGTATCGAACCTTTCATCAGTTGCGCAACCGTCCGAACGTGCACGATTGGCGGTGAACCTGAAGGCTTTGGGCAATGCCCCGAACGATGCTTACCAGGATAGCCTGAACAAGGTGATCAAAAGCGATCTTCGGACGTTGCTGGATGTGGACAATGGCCTTGGCATTCCGTTCGACAGTATACCGATAACCCGTGTTGATGCGACAGATGGCGCGTTCCGACTTTGTACGTGGAATCTCCCACGAGCGGATGGCAGTCAACAGTACGAAGGCTTCCTTGTGGTGCGCATGGATCGCGGACGATCGCTGTTCGAATTGCGCGATATGACCCCAAAGATCCCTTCACCGGAAGTGCCGGAATTGGGTCCGGAACGATGGTACGGCGCGTTGTATTATGACGTAATTCCTGTGAAAAAAGGCAACAACACCTTCTACACCCTGCTCGGCTGGAAAGGCTACAGCAAGTCCGAAACGCAGAAAGTGATCGAGATCCTCAGTTTCAAGAACGGAAAGCCGCGTTTCGGTGCGCCCTTGTTCGGCAAAGGCAAGCTGAAGGTCATGCGCAAGGTGTTCGGATTTTCGGCGCAAGCAACGATGACCCTGCGGTACGACAAGACCATGGAGGGCATCCTTCTGGACCACCTCTCCCCTTCGCGTGCAGATATGGAAGGTCAAAGGGAATTCTACGGCCCCGACATGACGCAAGATGCCTATTTCTGGCACAAAGGCGAATGGTGGTTCGGGCCGGATATGGACACCAGGGACTTGAAGTTGGAAGGGCAATAGACGTGCCTTTTTCGAACTTCAACCGTTCATTGTTAGCGTTCATTTATGCAGGACCATCGCCCATGCCTTGGTCCGTTACCTTTGCCGCGCCGGAACCAAAGCCGGTCATCCAATGAGCATAGCGACCAAATTGAAGATCCACAACTTTAGCGCAGGCCCGTGCATCCTTCCACAAGAGGTGTTGCAAAAGGCAGCCGAATCCATTGTTGAGTACGATGGAACGGGGCTTTCGATCATAGAAATGAGCCACCGCAGCAAGCCATTTGAAGCGGTGATGGCCAACGCACAGCAATTGGTGAAGGAATTGCTGGGAGCGCCAGACAATTACCAAGTGGTCTTCTTGGGTGGCGGCGCCAGTTTGGGCTTCCACATGGTGCCATTGAACTACATGCGCTCCGGTGGTAAGGCAGCCTATGCCAACACCGGGGAGTGGGCGACACGTGCCGTTAAGGAAAGCGCTCTAGTTGGCGAGACGTTGGTGGTGGCCAGTAGCGAGGACAAGAATTTCAGCTATATCCCCAAAGGGTTCGAGATCCCCGGTGATGCGGATTACTTCCACTTCACCAGCAACAACACCATTTTCGGGACCCAGTACAAACAGTTCCCCAAAAGCCCGGTGCCGCTGATCTGCGATATGAGCAGCGACATCTTCAGCCGTCCGATGAACGTTAGTGACTTTGCCCTGATCTACGGTGGTGCCCAAAAGAACATGGGACCAGCAGGTGCGACTGTTTATTTGATGGATCCGGACCAACTGGGAAAGACCGGCCGGAAACTGAGCCCTGTTCTGGACCTGAAGAACCATGCTAGCAAAGACAGCATGTACAACACACCTCCGGTCTATGCCGTGTACGTGAGCATGCTCACCATGGAATGGATGAAGAAGATCGGTGGGGTGAAGGAGATCGAGAAGCGAAATGCCGCCAAGGCGAAGTTGCTGTACGATGCGGTTGATTCCTTACCCCTGTTCAAAGGCACAACAGCCGTTGAGGACAGAAGTGTTATGAATCCCACCTTTGTCATGACCGATGCTGCTCTGGAACCTGCATTCGATGCGATGTGGAAAGAAGCCGGGGTCAGCGGTATCCGCGGTCACCGCAGTGTGGGTGGCTATCGCGCCAGCATGTACAATGCGTTGCCGTTGGAAAGTGTCCAGGTGTTGGTTGACGTAATGAATGAATTCGCTAAAAAGAACGGTTGAACATGCGCGTACACGCTAACGATGGCATTTCGGCGCAGGCCGTGAACAGCCTAAAAGAAGACGGACTCAAAGTGACGACCGACCATGTGCCACAGGACGACCTTGCGGCATACATGAACAAGGAAAACGTTGAGGTGCTATTGGTCCGCAGCGCCACTAAAGTCCGCCGTGCCTTGATCGACGAATGTCCACAGCTGAAAATGATCGGTCGTGGTGGTGTCGGCATGGACAATATCGATGTGGCCTACGCCAAGGAAAAAGGACTAATGGTGATCAACACACCAGCCTCCTCCAGCATCAGCGTTGCCGAATTGGTGATGGCCCATGTCTTCACCCTCATGCGCGACCTGCACAAGAGCAACCGGAACATGCCGGTCAATGGAGCGGCCAAGTTCGGTGAGATGAAGAAGGAATACGGCAAAGGTGCCGAAGTGCGCGGAAAAGTGATGGGCGTGATCGGCTTTGGCAGGATCGGCCAATGGACCGCCCGCTATGCATTAGGCAACGGCATGAAAGTGATCTATGTGGACAGCCGTGCCACCGCCGAAGCGATCGAATTGGAAGTGGGTGGGAATACCGTACGCGTTCCAGTGAAGATGGTGAACATGGATGAATTATTGGCCCAGGCCGATGTGATCACCATGCACATCCCCGCACAAAAGGATGGACTTGCGGTTTTAAGTGCTGAAGAACTTGCTAAAGTGAAACCCGGTGTGGTGATCGTGAATACCGCACGTGGCGGAAGCATTGATGAGGACGCCCTCTTGAAAGCGCTGAAGGATGGTCGGGTACGCGGCGCTGCTTTGGACGTATTCGTAGGCGAGCCTTCCCCCAAGGAGGAACTGCTCAAGGAAGAGAAACTGAGCCTCACCCCGCATATTGGAGCTGCAACTACTGAGGCTCAGGACCGTGTCGGTGACGAGTTGGCCGATCAGATCATCGCGTGGCGTGCTTCCGTGGGTGTTAGTTGAACCCGGTCCATGATAAACCTGCGCCCCTTTCGCGCCTGGCGCCCTGCTCCAGACAAGGCCCACTTGGTGGCAAGCCGCAGCTACGTGGCGTATAGCGACGAGCAATTGCGCGAAAAGCTGGCGGGGAACCCCTTCACCTTTCTGCATGTGATCCACCCCGAACACGGCAATACGACGAAGCGCACGCGCTTCGAACGGTTCGCAAGTGTGAAGCGGAAATGGGATCAATTCCTGGACAACGGTTGGTACCAGCGCGAGGAACAACCTTGCTTTTATCTTTACGAGCAGAGCAATGATCGTTTCCGCTCAAGGGGTGTGATCGGTGCAGTCGCGGTTGATGATTACCTCCAAGGAAAGATAAAGGTGCATGAGCATACCTTGGAAAAGCGGGAGGGCCTGTTCAAGGACTATCTGGAAAGTACCGGGATCAACGCGGAACCCGTTTTGCTGGCAATTCCCGGTACCAATGAGTTGGAGGGTCTTCTCTCCGAATTCTGGAACGCCCGACCTGATCTGGATTTTAGCACTACGGACATGGTACGCCACAAGCTATGGGCCGTTCATGAGCCCGCAGTAATGGCCAAGGTTACGGAACGGTTCAGCCGTGTAGATGCGCTGTATATCGCAGATGGACACCACCGCATGGCCAGCAGTGCACGCTTGCCGGACCCTGCTTCTGCGAACGCGGACGATCCCAAGAAGTGGTGCTTGGCCTTTATCGTTCCCCAAGACCAATTGCATATCCATAATTTCGATCGTGCCGTAACGAGCTTGGCCGGTATGGATACGCAGGAATTCCTGCGTGCCGTGGCTGCGGTGGGCAAATTGAAGGCAATGGACCAAGCCCCTTCCGTCCCACCCCCAGCGGGAACGGTGTACATGTGTACGAGACAAGGTTGGTATGCCTTGGAACTTCCCCCCGCGCCGGTTGACGCGGACAGTTCCGAAAGACTCGATGCGTCCATACTGAGCAATACCGTATTGGGCCCAGTACTCGGCATACACGACCTTCGGACCGACCCACATGTGAAGTTCGTACCGGGTGATAAAGGGACCAAAGAGATCGCCCGGATGGTGGCCGATGGGGACGCGGCGGTGGCCTTCAATCTGCGCCCCGTGAGCTTCGCTGAACTACAGTCCGTGGCCGACCCTGGTGGTTGCATGCCTCCGAAGAGCACCTACATTGAGCCGAAACTGCGCAGTGGATTGACCGTGTACTCTTTGGAAGACATGTGAGCCACAACGCGTGCGTACGACCCCTGCATTTACATGAACGTGTCACAACTTGCAGAACGCTACCATGCTGTTCGATCAGCAATTCCGCCCAGTGTGAAGTTGATCGCCGTGAGCAAGAAACGGACGGTCCAAGAGATCCAAGCCTTGTACGATCTTGGTCATAGGGCCTTCGGGGAGAACTATCCGCAAGAGCTCCGCGACAAACAGCCTCAACTTCCTACCGACATTGAGTGGCACTTCATTGGTCACCTACAAAGCAATAAGATCAAATACCTGGGAGCATTTACCCGGTTGGTGCATGGCGTGGATTCGGTCAAATTGCTGGATGCACTTGCAGATCGTGCAAAAGGCGAAGGACGGATACAGGATGTTCTTCTTCAGGTCCATATTGCCCAAGAGGAAACGAAGCATGGCTTTTCGCAGGATGAGATCCGTGCGCTATGGGCAACCGATCCTGCTGAGCATTGGCCAGATCTGCGCATCTGTGGTTTGATGGGAATGGCCACCAACATCGAATTCCAAGCCCAAGTGGAAAAGGAATTCAACGGCTTGCATACTTTCTTTCTGGAGTTGCGATCCAAGGGTCCTGGGCGCTCGTATTTCCAAGAGCTGAGCATGGGAATGAGCGGGGACGTTGAACAGGCCGTAAAGGCGGGTTCGACCATGGTACGGATAGGCACGGCAATTTTCGGCGAAAGGGGCTAATTGGACGATCGTTGCAAACTTATCGGGCACGAACAGGCAACTTTTAGTGCGAATAGCGTCTTAACCATGTAATTTCGTTTAAAATTCTAGCCCATGATCCGTTCACTTTTACTCTTCTCTGCTTCATTGTTGGCCTTTGCAGGCTACTCCCAGCGGAACGTTGAGGTTGGGATCAGCGGCGGCGTTACACACTACTACGGCGACCTGGGGAACATTGATGGCCCAATTCAATGGAACAGTGCCCGACCCGGCATGACCATCACCTTTCGTGACTTCCTCAACAACAAGAAGCGTTACGTAACACGCTCTTTGACCACAGAGGCAAGGTTGAGCTGGTTCAGGATCGGGTACAACGAGACTTCGGCGATCAGCGGTGTGGATGTTAAAGACCTTAAGAACTACAGACGCGGGCTCAGCTTCAGAAATGACCTGATCGGTGCTTCCGGTCACTTGGTATTGAACGCCTATCGAGAACCCTTCACTCCCTTGTTCCAACAGCGTTTCTTCATGTATTTCCACATTGGGGTCGGGGTTTATTATGGACGGCCCAAAGCGGATCTGTTCCGTGGATCGGTGGACCCGGGCAACAAATACTATTTCTGGGACGATGGGACGGTCCGTGACGCACCACGAGGAACCAAGGATGCGAACATTACCGGTCGTGATGGCAAGTACGACACCGATCTCTTCAGTTGGCTTACGGAGGGTGGGGCAGGTGCAGGTGATTCCGGACGACCACAACGTTTCTCACCATGGCACGTCGGCATTCCAATGGGCGCCGGATTGCGGGTAATGGTCACGAAACAACTCAGCATAGGCCTTGAATACAGCTACCTTATGTTCTTCACGGATATGCTCGATGATGTAAGCGACCGATATGCGACCTATGAGGAGATCGACGATACTTATTCGGAGCCCAGGGACCAGGATCTGGCACGCTACATAAGTGACCCCACGGGCTACGGCACGAATGGGGAGTACAGCAAATTCACCAGTCGTCGTGGCAATCCGGGATTGTTGGATTCATTCAGCTATCTGAACGTAGAGGTCTCCTACAAGTTCAAGCGCCGACCTGGGCGCAGAAGCTATATGAGTTTGTGAACGGTGCTGTTGAAATGTACGAACGGCCTCTTGTGGGGCCGTTCGGCATTTATGGCATCCCTACCTTTGCGCCATGCCAACGGCCAACACCAAGGGAAAGCGCATGGACCTCGCTTTCGCCGCGCTTTTAAGTGATGATGATGAACAGGTCCTTACGGCACTTACGCGCATTGAGAAAGAGGGGGATTCCAATGCCATACCACCGCTGCTGCGATCGCTGATCAGCAGCAAGGAGAATAGGGTGAAACAACGGATCACCAATTTGCTCTATCAGGTAAAAGCTTCCGATGCAGGTAGTGTTTTGCTGATGGCGCTGGACAACCCGGAGTTCAAGACCGTGCGACCAACGATCCTGGCTACATTCTGGAACGCAGGGGTGGATATGCGCGATCATTTGGACCGCTTTGTAGAGATCGGGATCAATGGCACCGCAGATGAATCCTTTGAATGCCTTACGGTGATCGAGAACCAGGAGATCTGGCCGGAAAAGGCAGTTCGGGAAGCATTGGTCAAACTCAAAGGACCTGTGGCGTCAGAAACCGACCCGTACAAGGCTTCCATGCTGAACGACCTGGTCAGCGTGTTGCGCTATCGCATCGGCAAAGAGGATTGATCCATCTACTGTTGGGCCATCCAACCTTGAAGTATGATCGTGGCGCTGATCCGGTCCACTTGACCTTTCTCTCGACGGGCCATCCTACCCTTTCCGCTCGTGTTCAATGTTTCTTGGGCTATGCGGCTGGTGAAGCGCTCGTCCACGGTTTCCACCCACAATGCGGGGAAGGTCTTCTTCAATGCCTCTACCAAGGCATGCACGTTGGTTGCAAGCTCTGTCGGTTTGCCGTCCAAATGAACGGGGAGCCCAACAACGAATCCATCGACCACTTCTTTCGCTAGATACGCTATGAGATAGTTCATCAGGTCCTTCGGGTCCACGGTATCCAATGCAGTTGCAATGATCCGTAAGGGGTCGGTAACGGCAAGTCCAGTGCGTTTTAAACCGAAGTCGATGGCGATGACACGTGGCATGGGGCGAAGGTCCGCCGCGGATGATCGCTTCGCGCTCTCCGGGGTGACAAATTGAAGGGATCAGTTGGTCATCTATGGGCCCGGCCACTGGATGATCGTGGTCATCGACCGGAATATTGATGGCGAAGTTCGTTGGTTGTTTCCGAAACTAGCCGATCTTTTCGACACGAATAATTCCGGTTCTGCGCTAAAGAACGTTCCCCCCGGCTTTCCCGCATCTTTGTGGTCCACTTTGCTCTAATTGCTCAAGGCGGGAACCCATGCATGAATTGATCGAAAAGGCTTGGAACAACCGTTCCATGCTCAAGGATGAAGAGGTAGTGCTCGCCATTGAAGGCGTGATCGAAAAACTTGACCGTGGCGAATTGCGTGTGGCAGTGCCCGACGGCGATGACTGGAAAGTAAACGAGTGGGTGAAGAAGGCCGTGCTGATGTACTTCCCGATCAAGCAAATGATCACCATGGAGGTAGGTCCGTTGGAATTCCACGATAAGATCCCGTTGAAATCGCGTTACGCGCAGCTTGGCGTGCGCGTAGTGCCACATGCGATCGCTAGGCATGGCAGTTACCTCGCTCCGGGCGTGATCCTGATGCCGAGCTACGTGAACATCGGCGCATATGTAGATGAAGGCACAATGGTAGACACTTGGGCTACGGTGGGCAGTTGCGCCCAGATCGGGAAGCACGTTCACCTGAGTGGTGGTGTTGGCATTGGCGGTGTATTGGAACCTGTACAAGCAGCTCCTGTGATCATCGAGGATGGTTGCTTCATCGGCTCACGGGCCATCGTGGTGGAAGGCGTGCGTGTAGGTAAAGAAGCTGTCCTTGGTGCCAATGTGGTGCTAACGGCCAGTACCAAGATCATCGATGTTACCGGACCTGAGCCGAAGGAAATGCGGGGCTATGTACCGCCGCGTTCGGTGGTGATCCCCGGAACACATCCGAAGAAATTCCCCGCCGGCGAATACGGTGTGCCCTGTGCCTTGATCATTGGCCAACGCAAGGAAAGCACCGATCGCAAGACGAGCTTGAACGAGGTTTTGCGAGAGCACAACGTGGCCGTGTGAAGAAGTTCCTAATCATACAGACCGCTTTCCTCGGCGATGCCGTACTTGTGACAAGCATCGTGGAGAAGCTGCATTCCTTTTATCCGGATGCGGCGATCGATCTAGTGGTGCGTAAAGGCAATGACGGTCTTTTCACTGGGCATCCCTTCTTGCGCACCTTGCATGTGTGGGACAAGCGCCAAGGCAAGACCAGCGCATTGTTCAAGTTGATCGGCACCTTCCGCAGTCAGCGTTACGACCACGTGATCAACGCCCAGCGCTTCTTCAGCACCGGTTTGATGACTGCACTCTCGGGTGGAAAAGAGACCTTCGGCTACGACAAGAACCCGCTGAGCTTCCTGTTCTCCAGAAAGGTGAAGCACCTGATCCCGGATCCTGCCGAACTGCGCAGTCATCCGGTGAAAAGCGATGCTAGGATCATCCACGAGGTTGATCGGTTGAACGACCTGATCGCTCATTTGACCGATCACAACAGACCGCTTCCGCGCCTCTATCCAAGTGTTTCGGATCATAAGAAAGTGAATGGTTTGATCGAACGATGGACCAAGGACCACAGGTCATATATCACAGTTGCGCCTGCCTCCGTCTGGTTCTCCAAACAATGGCCAGAAGCGAAGTGGATCGAATTGGTCAAGGCAATTCCGAACGAACAGCAAGTCTTCATAATTGGCGCACCAAGTGATACGGATCTGGCGCAGCGCATCATCGCGGCAACTGGCCGTGGCGTGGATCTTACGCGCGAATTGAAACTGTTGGAAAGCGCAGCACTCATGAAAAGCGCCACCATGAACTATGTGAACGACAGCGCCCCTTTGCACATCGCAAGTGCCATGAACGCACCGGTAACGGCGGTGTTCTGCAGCACTGTGCCAGCCTTCGGATTTGGGCCGTTGCGGGAGAACGGGCGGGCTGTTGGATCGAACGAGCTCTTGGATTGTCGGCCTTGCGGGCTGCATGGGTACAAGTCTTGTCCGAAGGGGCATTTCAAGTGTGCGCTGGCGATCGATAGTCAACGAGTAATTGGATCATGAACGACCACTTCACCGCCAACCGCAACCTCTGGAATGCGCGTACCGAACATCATGTGGTTTCCAAATTCTACGATGTGGAAGCCTTTGTGAAAGGTGGCAATTCGCTGAACAAGATCGAAACCGATCTGCTCGGCGATGTTGCGGGCAAAAGGATCCTCCATCTGCAATGCCATTTCGGACAGGACACACTTTCGCTCGCCCGCTTGGGCGCATCGGTTGCCGGATCGGATATCTCCGAAACCGCTATTGATGAAGCGAAGGAACTAACGGAACGCTGCGGCCTGAAAGCGGATTGGGTGGTGGGCAACGTGATCGACCCGGTACCTGCACTTGATGGCCAATTTGATATCGTCTTCACCAGCTACGGAACGATCGGTTGGTTGCCGGACCTTGCCCCCTGGGCTGCGAACATTGCGCGCTACCTCAAGCCCGGTGGTCGATTCGTATTTGCGGAATTCCACCCAGCAGTTTGGATGTGGGACAATGAATTCACCCATTTGGCCTACTCCTACTTCAACAAACAAGTGATCGAGGAAACCGAAGAGGGTACGTATGCTGACAACCAAGCTGCGATCAACCTACCCTCCTATTCTTGGAACCATAGCCTTGGCGATGTGCTGTCCGCTTTGATCAGCGCCGGCCTGCGTTTGGAGGTTTTCCAAGAATTCGACGGTTCACCATACGACTGTTTTAGCAACACAGTGAAGGGTCCGGACGGTCTGTTCCGGATCAAAGGCATGGAAGGAAAACTGCCGATGGTCTATGCTTTACGCGCAGTTAAGGCGGGCTGAGCGGGGCTGATAAGGTCGTCGGTCGTCCACACTCCATTGTTCACCAAGTTCGGTTCGGGTGTGTGCAGTGCCGGACTGCGTTCCGCTTCTTTGTCGCTGCATGGCACTCAGTAGATTCTGGACCTTCATCCTGATCCTCAGCATTGGTTACGCACTGTTGATGCTAGCGATTGGGAAACAGTATTCCCTGAACGCCATGATCAACGGCGAACAAGGCGAACCCTTGGTGATCGCTGAAATGGACCCGAACGGTGCGGAGAACAAGGCGCTCTTGCTCGCTATTACAGAAGCCGGAGATGCCGGTTTCCAACGTGGTGACACCCTTTACACCATCAGCAAGAGCGGTGCTTTACGGGCAACTATGGGGAACCAACCCGCGGATGGCCTTTTTGCCACGTGCCGCAATACGATCACCGATCTATGGCTACCGCTGATCGGTTACCTCACGTTCTTCTGTGGCCTCCTCAACCTCTTGATCGATGCCAGGGCTATGGAAAAGGTGGCACGTTTCCTTTCACCGGTCTTCCATCGCGTGTTCCCTGATCTGCGTAAGGACCACCCGGCCTACGGCTTCATGACGTTGAATTTCGCAGCGAACTTCCTCGGTCTGGACAGTGCTGCAACTCCCTTCGGTCTGAAGGCGATGGAGAGCATGCAAGAGGACAATCCGGACAAGGACCGTGCGACGAACAGCCAGATCATGTTCCTCTGTTTGCACGCAGCCGGGCTAACGCTGCTGCCCACCAGCATAATCGGTTATCGTGCGGCACAAGGTGCATCCAACCCGGCGGACATCATGATCCCGATGATCATCACCTCCTTTGCCGGGACCTTGGCGGCTTTGTTCTTGGTGGCTTGGAAACAAAAGCTCAACCTTTTCAACCTGCCCGTAATGGGTGCGATCCTTTTAGTGACCGCGATCATTGGTGGACTTATGGCCTACATCGCGACATTAGCTGGCGTGTCCAAATTCCACTTCACGGACAACCTGAGCAATGGCATGCTGCTTGTGATCATCGGTCTGATCGTCGGGTATGCGTTCCTGGTGGAGAAGTACTTCACGGCAAAGGGCACGAACATGTTCGATTCGTTCGTCCATGGGGCGAAGGACGGTTTCACTACTGGCCTTCGCGTGTTGCCATACATGCTGGCCATGCTTGCCGCGTTGAGCATCTTTCGAAACAGTGGGCTGATGGGTATAGTTATGGACGGGCTCACATTCGTAATGTCCAACGTGGGCATGAACAAGGAAGTGATCGATGCCATTCCTGTCGCACTAATGCGGCCCTTCAGCGCAGGTGGCTCACGCGGGTTCATGCTGGATGCGATGAAGACCTATGGCGCTGATAGCGTCACCGGGCAGCTCAGTTGCCTTTTCCAAGGCGCAGCCGAGACCACGTTCTATGTCGTTGCCTTGTACTTCGGAACGGTCAACGTGAAGGATACGCGCTACACCTTGGGGATCATGCTGCTTGCCGATCTGGTTTGCGTGATCGCTGGGATCTTCGTGGTGCAATTCTATTTCTGAACGCATTGTTTCGGGAACTTTCGAATTGCGACCGCGATACCAAGGTCCTTCGGACAATGCTTTGAAAATGCCTGCTACGACCCTTTCCGGGTTGAATACTTGCTGGCAAGAACAAATGCAACAGGCGGATACCCGCTGTATTGAGGGGTGTAACCCGTGTTCTTCAACCTTTCTTCCGGATCTACGGAACAACTACGACCTTCGCGCCATGAAGAAGCCATTGAAGATCGCCAAACGCCGCTCGAAGATCCATGGCAATGGTGTGATCGCCACGGCGCGTATTCGCAAGGGTGAGGACATTGTGGAGTACAAAGGCCGAATTATTTCGCACGACGAAGCCGACGAGCAGTACTATGGCGACGTCGGGTCCGGACATACCTTCCTGTTCACCTTGAACGAGGAATGGATCGTGGATGCCAATGTGCGTGGCAACGTTGCCAAGTGGATCAATACCGGTTGCGACCCAAATGCAGTGGCCTTCATTCATTCAGAAAAGAAGAAGAACCCCGATCCCAAGAAAGATCGTGTGATCATTGAAGCCTTGCGTGTAATTGAACCCGGCGAAGAGATCATTTACGATTACGGCTTTGCGTTCGATGTGCCCTACACCAAGAAATTGCTCAAGATCTGGGAGTGCCGATGCGGTTCCCCGAAATGCACAGGTTCCATGTTGAAACTGAAGGAAAGCGCAGATAAGAACGTGAACAAGGCGAAGGTGAAGAAGTGAGCCCCGGCTCGGAGGCCGAGGTGACGGGTGAAGATGGTATCAAATGCCTTGGCACAACCTTTGCGTTATAGCGACCACAACAAAAATGAACATGACGAAACAACTGCTTTTCCTCCTCTCGTTCCTCCTGATAGGCGTTACGCTCCATGCCCAAGACGACCCGAAAAGCAAGGCCATTGTGGACAATTTGATGGTTAAGGCCAAGGCATGGAAGACCTTCGAAGCCGATTTCAGCAGCCGCATGCAAAGCACTAAGGACAAGCTGGATGTGAAGCAGGAGGGCAACATGAAAGTAAAAGGCAAGAAGTTCCGTTTGGTGCTTGATAACAACACCATCGTCAACGACGGCACTGCGATGTACACCTACAACAAGGAAAGCAACGAGGTGAACATCAGCGATCCTTCGGAAATGGATCAGGACATGGACCCGACCAAGCTCTTTACCCAATATGAGAAAGGATTCAAGAGCCAATTCGTGGAGGAAAAGGCCGATGCCGCAGGTGTAATGACCCAAGTTGTGAAACTATTCCCACTGGATGCCGCTAAGAAGCCGTTCCATACTGTTGTGCTGACCGTGGACAAGGCAAAGGCTGAACCGAAGAGCGTTCAGGTCCTTTACAAGGATGGGAACGTGGTCACGTACACGTTGAAGAAATTCACCGCGGACCATGAACTCGCCGACGCGCTTTTCACCTTCGATAAAGGGAAGTACCCCGGTGTTGAAGTGAATGACATGCGTTAAGCTTTCCTGCCCTATACGGCGGAACAGGATCTGAGACTTCAGTTGGTAAAGGTCAGTAGTGGACCACCTTTTCTGTAGCGACCTTCTCCCCTTCTCGGACCTGCACTAGATAGATGCCCGGCTCCGTGCGCAAAGCAACGGAGCTGTCGGTTGAGGTGCTGGTGAAGACCAACTTCCCAGCTATGTCCCAAAGCGTGATCGTACGTTTTTCGTGCCCATTGAAACGGATCAGAAAATCGTCCATGGTCGGGTTGGGACCAACCGTGAAGAGAGCTTCCGCATTAGCGGTGGAACCTATACCAGCATCCACGGTCAATGTGTATTGGCTGAAGAAACGCCAGATCTCCTTACACGCATTGAAGTCCTGGTTCGTGACCCCGATCACGAAGGGTGAACCCGGCCATGTATGGCCACCACCAATGACTTTTAAGAATTCCACTGTGCTTCCGAGGTCGCCATTCAGGTAGACGAAATGTTCCGCGGTGCAACCATCTGTTGTGTTGATGTCCGGCAGTTGCGTGTATTCCGGAGTTGGATTGCAATTGTTGAAATCGACCCAATGAGTTACAAGGTCCTCTATCGCCACCAGCCCACTTCCGCCAAGGAAATTAACGGTAGGATCCGCAGTTCCATGGATCTGCATGACAGGAGTAGGATGCACTGCGTTACAGCTGATCAATCGGGAATCAAGCATGGTTCCTGTTACAGAAGCGATCGCCGCGAATCGTTCACTGCGAAAACAAGCCAGATCGTAGCTCATGAACCCACCATTGCTCATCCCCGTACTGTACACTCGCTCCGGATCAATGCTGTAGTTCGCGGAGATGGAGTCCAGTAAGTCGGTGATGAAACCAAGATCATCAACAAGGCCAAGTCCGAAGGTGTCCCAATACCGGTTGCCCACTGGATCAATGGTCCCGTTGGGCAGCACAATGATGAAGTTCGCGGTGTCCGCGATCGGGCGGAAATCAGCGTAAAGGAACTGCTGTGTATTATCGCTTGTATACCCGTGCAG
>Ga0209582_1000700_pt1 | contig 18830 bp, 23 predicted proteins | sample KloWWTmetKNB5Kit_FD_187176 | JGI IMG/M metagenome (GOLD analysis project Ga0209582, IMG submission 187176) | Active sludge microbial communities from Klosterneuburg, Austria, studying microevolution and ecology of nitrifiers - Klosterneuburg... | ecosystem: Engineered > WWTP > Aerobic digester >...
GTAGATGATGAGGTCGTTATTGGAGTTGGAGGGTTTCGGTTCTGCCATGTCAAATACCTGCTGGGATAGCGTACATATTACTTTTTGAACTTAGTGTCAGTGCGGCTATTTGCGCCCCTGCCTCGGGATCAACTGTCAGGTTATAGGTTGTCGCCGACGCTAGTGTGGTTCTCTGCGAACGTGCGACGTTGGTGTTGTACCTAATTGTGCTCGATGCGCCAGACAGTCTTAATGTGGCTGCTGTCAGTCTTGGGTCTGTGGCAGATGATGTTGATGTGCTCATCGCAACCCCTGCATACACATCTGTTTGGGCTGCTGTTGAGGCAAGATTGAACACGGTCTGGAACCCTATATCCCAAGCACCGAGTGGTATAGTAAGCTTCCAGCTAATGTCCTTATATCCAGCCGTCAGCGTAGGGCTCGTAGAGGCCGCACCAAAGTAACTCTCCACTTCCCACCTACCCTTATCCAAAGTAAACCCAAACGGACTTGTAGCTGTTGAATAAGCTACTGCACTAACTCCTCCTGAAGTAGGGATAGTACAACCCTCTGGTACTTGGACGGTGGCTGTAGCACCGTTTACTTTCATTACTAATTCGTAGTCAGTAGTTAGGGATGCGTAGTTGTCGCAATACGGTGAGTAGCCTTGACCGCTTAATGCACCACTGGCTGTCATATCGTTAGGGGTTGTGGTGTTAAGGTCTAATAGCCCAGCACCCGAATGTGCGGTTTTTAGGTTGGTTTCTGATCCAGATAGTGTCTGTGAGGAATAGCTCCTTATTGTAGCCGCCGAAAGAACAGCATCAAAGACAGCAAATTGTGCCCCACGACCGCTCAGGAACCCAGCTCCGTTAGTTGCACCGTATTGTAGGTCGCCAGCTTGCACTATCGCCGTAGGGGCTGTTCCCGCCGTAGTGGTTGCGGATGGTGCAACTAGACCGTCTATATAGAGGACTAGTGTCCCTGTAGCCCAGGATGCAGCCACATGAGTCCACTTGTTCAAAGGGATGGACTGATAAGTTTGCCCCCATCGGTAGTTGCCAGCAGCGGCATTAAAGCCTAAGAGGGACAGTTGCCCAGTAGCCTCTACCCTAAAGGTGAACCCCGATGTACCGTTGAATCTTGATATGATTCCGCCCTGCTGATAAGCAAGAAGATTTATCCAACCACTACAAGTAAAGTTATCTGTAAAAGTCAATTTATTAGGCGTAGCCTTGCTAAAATAGTCATTTACTCCATCAAAATAAAAGCTACCCGCTGGCGCACTTACTGTTCTAGTAGTACGGAGTCTCATTCCAGGAGATAGTAGAGAAGCTACTGTAGAACCGAATACAATGTCATAGCTTCTGTTGCCGTTATTGGTGACTGAAGAGACAGCAGGGAGAGCGCCTACATTCCAGCCAGTCGCCTGTCCAGCTGCTACACCAATACTTGAAGCACCTCGTATATCTCGGATAGTTGAGTTTGTAATGCTTACTGCACCGTTAGCTACGGTTACAACAGCAACAGGATAGCCATAAGTAGGAGGAGTACCATCATCAGTACCAGCAGAGGTTGAGCGAGAAGTAACAAGAGTAGCAGTCGTTGTACCAGCAAGTGTAGGGTTGGCAAGGAGAGTAGCATCAAGCTTAATATATACCCAGTCATACTTAGTAGAACCGCTAGAGTTAGCACTAATCGTAACATTCTCGCTAGCCGAGTTATACACACGGAATGTTTGAGAGTTCTGAGAGGTAGGCGTACCCGTAACGTATGCTACGCCACTTGATACTGCTACTGTCATATCTGGAGTACCTTGTGCATTAACTGCAAAAGCACCTGTTGCTGGTGCTACTCCGCCTGTATTATTATATGAACCGATTATACCTTCTGATACGAAGTCGGTTGCTATACCGTTCGCTTCTTCGCTTGTAGTCTCGTGGGAATTGCTCCCACCCGTCATTTTACTTACTGTAATTGCCATGATGTTATATGCTCCTCATTCTACTTCTATTATATAGGTAGTGTAGTGAGTAATACAACATTAGGCTACCACGGTGCTATAAAGAAGTATGCATTACCCGTACAGGTGAAACTGCTCAAGACAGTTGGGCCTGGGTTGTTGCGATTCGTAATGTCCATTCGGACTGTAATGGCACTAGAACTGTAGGTAGCATAGACTGCTATCTCAAAGTTTTGCGGATGGTTTATAAAGGTAGTTGTGTTGAGAGATTGCCACACGCTCGGCTCGAATCCCCAGTTTAGATATACCTGTGTAGGCGATAATGTGTTGGCCATTGGTATATCGAATGAGTAAGACCTGACGGCTCTATACGCATACGATAACGATGGTATTGTTATGCTGCCCGTAGTCTTACTATCATTTTTAAAACTATCGAACTTGGACGATCCCGCATACTGAGAAGGATCAATTAGCTGTGTCATAGTATATCCTATAATAAATATTGTAATTAACTGCCGATCCTGTGCGGTTAGTGATCCTTAGATATAGGTTAGTTGTATCAACCAGTGTCGAACTATACTGCCCAGCCCCCCCAGTGCTGTAGTAGGTGCCGCTCGATGGTGTACCGTCAATGGAACCTGCTCCACCATATATAAATGGAAATGGGGCCATGTAACTAAAGTAATCATAAAAGACACGAAACGTGGGTATGGTTCCTAAGTTGTGGGGTATAGTTATCGTCGTGTAAGCAATAGGAGCGGTCGCAAACACCCATGTTTGAGATGGAATTGTAACGGCCAACTTTCCTTCTAACGCAAGTTTTTGATAATTGTAACGGCTATCAAAAGCTACGCCCGTTGTATCACTTATCATTAGTACACCGTCCCATTCGAGTCATACACTACAATCCTGAAGTATACCAGTACGTCGCTTGTACGCTGGTTGGCGGCATGGGCGTAGATATTACCTCTATAAACTAACGGTACGCATACTAACTCAGCGCCATTGTTGTTGAATGGTTGGGTTCTTGTTGTATTAAGTGGATTACCACCTGGAACCCAAACCAGGTTGTCATCTGACCATATCATCTGTGTAAAATAGTCCGCCACGGCAAACTCTGTTGTTAGGTCAAGGGCTGCGGAAAGTGTACCCCTAGCAGCCCCCGATGCGCCAGCCAATGCTGTAAATGTCCCAGTATAAACGGCAATAATTTTGTCACTTGGGAAAGTACTACTATAAGCTACCTTATCAATGTTATCTACTAAGCTCATCTGCTGCTCCTAGTCAAAAAGGCTAACGACATCATAACCTTCCTTGCTAATGACTATTCCATAAGTACCATCTGGTAGAAGGCCCATAAGTATGCGGTTATTTGTGCCATCATTAACTCTTACGGTAGCATCTTTTGTGCTGACATACGCACCGCTAGAGCCGTCTTGCTTGTTAGTAATAGCCGTAGTGCCGTCTGATGACCTCGTGGGGTTCTGGTCTGACGACTGAGGCATCGGCTCTGCCCTATTAGTAGTATTTGGGTCAGTATCATGCAACGCCATATTGTCCCTCCTTCGGTTGATTAGTCTGAACATAGGTGAGCTCACGACCTGTATCATGCAGGTTAACCGTGAGGCCAACGATACGACGAGCTTGATTATAGTTGATAACATAGTCTTTAATCCTTACCGTGATTATATCACCAATATCATATTGTCCAAGTGGGTAGCCTTTTTCATTAACCGTAAAGTTTACAGGGGCATCCTCAGGACGGTTAACAAAGGCCAACTCCTTGGCAAGTCGAGTTCGTAGCATGTTCTCAGTCTTTACATCAGTGTAAGCACTCGAATCTTCCATCAGCCCATAAGTAGTAACGCTCTGGTTATCCCTCTGAGCGATGTGGAGGACGTTACCATTGTCATCAACGGCTATACCCATCAGATCGTTTGTCATACGCCTACCAAGTCTAGGGAGGTTGTAGTCAACAATATTGCCCGTTGTACCATATACAAAAGTAAGCTCGTACTGTCGGTTATTCCCAACAAACTTCTTAAAGTGGAATACGAGGTCATTATCTATATAGTAGTCAGCATCAGTGTAGAGCCCGAAGCTTTGCAACACATATTCAATAGAGTGGTAATCGAACTGCATGTTTACGGTAGCACTAAAGTTCCACTCTCCCGTAAGCTGTAGGCCATCACTACCGAGAAAGCCAGTCGGATAGTTGGGTGTCTCAATCGTGCCTAGTGTCATAGCGCCCAGCACATGGTTAGCACCCCATCCAGCAATTGCTTCATTCATCACAGTCGTCACTACGCTCGCCATGCTACCAGACTCAAAGTTACGGTAGTTCTTCCAACCCTCATCAGTACCACCGTCCCACGATGTAGGAGCACTGGTGTTCTGGTTGATACGCTTCTTAGATAGATAGAACTCATACTCGGCAGCTAACACTTCAACGTAGTTCTTATTGCGTTCTTTGTTGTCGATGATAGCACCCTGCCAGACAACTGTATTACCACGCTTGATTCGTACATGGTAGCGGTGTGGTTCTAGTATGTCGCCAAAAGTAGTAAAGATAGGGTCTTTGGTTTGTACACGGAATAGTGCCGTACCCCATCTGGATAGCTCTTTAGAGTACCGAAGAATAGTTCCCTGATTGTTGATCGGGTATAGGTTCCTAATCTCAGCTATCTTGTCTAGGCTCGTGTTGAGTATTTCTACGGTAGTACGTGTGTTCAAAGCAGACTCCTAGCTTAAAGGCCAACCATCACGATACGTTACGCTCACAAACGCTCCGTCTCCGATGGATGATCCAGTTAATTCAATAGGGTTGTTGCCTGGCTGAAGCTTGAAGTAGGTGGAAGCACTTGTAACAAGATTGAGAACACTAACACCTTCTTTGGTCACTACAAGGCTATCTTTGTCGTAAGCAATGGCCAGTTCTTCACCGACACCGACGTTAGTAGTGACTTCGATATACTCACCAGTAGCTGTGTTGCTAATCTTCGGAGAGTTTACGGGACCAGTGACATTGATGGCTATAGGATAGACAGGTAGATCACCGCTATTGGTAGCGTCGCTAGTGACTGAAAACACACTAGCGCCGAATACAATTGGATACGCAAAGGCATAGACCGCTGCTCCCGTAGAGGTAGAGGGGTTTGCTTGAGCCGTAGACGCTGTTTTAAGCGTTGCTCCGTAGATTGTAGGGTCTTTGACCTTGCAGATCAGTCTGAAGGGCTGTACGAGGCCCTGACGGGTACTTTCAATAACCTGAACATACAATACCTTTACGAACAATATCTTGTTACCGCTAGCTTCTTCCCATGTATAGGGTACATAGCCCTGGTCGGATAAGATGTCGTCTTGCTGAAGTTCGAGGCTAGCGATACGACGAAGTGCGGCAAGCCCACTGGCATGTTCATACTCGCTACCAGGGTACATTGTCCCCTCGATAACGTAGATAGTCTGACCGATAAGTGTTTCAAAGTCGCTGATACCGTTCTCGAAAGGAATAGGTATGTCTAGTTCTCTGAGAGAGCGTCGCTGAGGTTGTCTAGTTTGGATACGATAGACAGGGCTAGCTGAGTAATCATTGAAGATAACCTTGTTAGTCTCAGTACCAAGTGATGAGTCTAGGTAGATACTCACGACTAACTCCTCTCAAAGTTGCGAGCTAGTGACTGTCGTTTCTGCTGTATGTCAGATTGTAGATCACGCCTAAGAGCAATGATCTCATTCATGTTAGTGTCATTCTTGATGAAGCGGTTAGTCTTCTTAGCACCCAATAGCTTGAGAGTATTGTAGTGAGCAATCGTCAATACATACTCGATGAGGTTGGTGTTACTGTCAGTGATGTCATCAGTAATATCTAGCTTGAGTCTACCAATAGCGGTCAGTGTGGAGCCGTGAGGGATAGTATGGCGATAATCAAAGTCTATATAGACAGAACCATCAATCAGCTCCCACGCATCACCAGGAAGGCTTCTAGGCCATGAGTCGGCTGTGTTGTATTGCAGTTCACGTATTACATCTACCCCCGTAAAAGTGTAGGCTCGTACGGTGTTGTCATAGGTAGTAGTAGCACTCGCTGGTTGTACAACGTAGCGATCACGCCATGCTTCAGTTAATGCCCGTGTTTTTTCTTCGGGCGTAAAGGTGAAGTCATCGCTGTCACCAAGTAGTATATCTAGTTCATCGAGGAGTGCTGCAAATGTTGCCATATTACTATTGTACTATTTACTACAAATCAATGCTACTTCAAAGCTATGAACTAGACCCATACATTTATTGCATGATAGCGGTTTCCTATAGGTAGTATGGAGAACCACTTAAAGCCAGCGTTGTTCACGGCATGGTCTGGGTCGTCCATATACTGAGAGTATTTCTTTTTCCATTGGTTACTTGTGAGGTGAGCTACTGTAGGCTTGTTGTCTTCGGATGCGTGGTAAGGAAACTCACCTTCTCTTACGAACGTCTCACCATGCCAGAACTCAAACCAATCCCGTAGCTCGTCGGCTCTCTTATAATCCTTGTTCTGTTTGGCTTTTGTCCACAACTGGTATAGAACTCCGTGGTCTTGAGGTTTAACATCCCTAGGTACTGGGTATGTATGAGTTATCTGCATTGGTCACTATTATATCACATCTACTTCAAAGCTATAAATTGACCCTTGCTCAAACGGTCTTTCAAGATCTTACCAGCAGTATTTGCGGTGTTGTATGCAGATAGATCAGTGATCCACGGATTACCTGCTGATCCTGCACCACTCAATGCTTCACCTGTTGAACCTGCTAGGTTGTACTCAACTAGAAGTGCGTTCCATACAGCATCTACTATTTGTTGGACTGTTTCCTCGGATTGGTTGACATATATATCGGCAGCCATTGATAGCGTACCTTTTAAGTCAGATGTTAGTGTGCCTGTACCAGCAAGGTTTGCCACCATACCAGATAGCATATTAAGTGAGCCTGTTATGTCACCACTTCCCGCAAGGTCAGCAGCCATTTGAATCGTACCAACCATCGAACCAGTCAATTCACCAAGACCCTCTATAAGAGCAATCATACTTGTTACTAGTGATAGTCCTGCCGTGTCAATCGTTCCTACACCAGCCATAGCCGCTTCAAGAGCTTTACCTAGAGCGAGTGAAGTAATCGTAAGGTCTGCTTCACCATTTATCATCGTGGTAGATGATAGTTCTCCACCATATTCTGCTAAGTGCCAAGAGTAGGGTGGTTCTGTGCCTGTATCAAGAGATGAGGTGAATGGTAGTCCACCACCTTCAGACTCTCCATAATACATCTGGAGCATTTGGCCTTCCATGTTGAAAGCACTACGGGCATTACTAACTTGAGTACCACCAATAAAGGTCGCTGGGTTTTTCAAGATTACTGAGTAGTTGCCGAGTAGTGCCATGATGTTAGTTCCAGATCAGGTCTAGATGACCGCTAAATGCTGAGTTGGCTGGGGTAGCTGCGCCTGAACCGATAACAAAGTAAAGTGCTGCACCGTCATAGACTCTCGGTAGTGAAGGTAGTTGGTTTAAGAAATCACGTTCTGCTGCTACACCTAAAGTCGTAACAGGGAAACGTGCGAGTTCCTTATATAGAGCTACACAGTACGTTCCTGATACATAGGATGTAGAGTTCCTGATTCCCTCAATTGAGGCGATACCTGAATCACCTGAAGCACGAGGTACTGCGTAGTTGTACTTACCAGCTCCTGTAGCACCTGTGTATAGGATGTGAGAGTTAGAAGCTGCTGTCTTACCTACTGGAAGCACTGTAGGAGTTGCTCGTGCTGCTGTTTGGGCTGAGTTCGTATAGTTTAGCGAAAGGTTAGGTGTACCAGCACCCATAGCTGTTGAGGCTGGGTTAAAGAAGATGGCGTTAAGTCCTGCACCGTTTGTATAACGAGGCAGTAACCAGTTTACAGTGTGAGTTCCAGTTCCAGCGTCAGTGATGTTAATAGCTGTTCCTGCGACTGCGTTAGCGTATGAGGTAGCAAGGCTGAAAGTTGAATCACTTAGTTTAATGACATAGTAATCAGTTGCTAGAGCTAAACCTGCTGGTAGTGTTGTGGTGGTGGTAAGGCGAACTTTTGTGCCAGTCAATACATTAGAAGGTATGTTAGCTGTTGAAGTCCAAGTACAAATATCTGTACCTGCGTCTGCTGTAAATGTATCAGTCTGACCAAGTGTGTTAGTTGTAGCTTGTTCTGTAGTGGTTGTAACGGTTGTAACACGGTAGAATCCGACTATATCTATTAGAGTAACCACTGTTGGTTGCGCTGTAGCCGCTGCTGAAACTGCACTTCCGCTCAGTAGATACTTGTAGTAAGTGGGTTGTACGTTACCGCCATGCTGAACCGAGCTTGCTGATGTTGTGTTGTCTTTTACTGCTTGGAAGGTTAAGTTAGCACCAGCGTCAAAGATAGCGTCTGGGCCAGGGTTACCGTTTCCTCTAAAGAGTGTGTGCCACTCGTTTGCTACTGCTGCTGCTGTAGGGTTAGCGTTCTTAGACCAGTCGGCTCTCCATGTTTGTCCGTTAGTCTGTGCTTGTATTATTTGGTCTCGTGATGCGAATCCTGGCATGTCATTCTCCTTTAATTAGTTAATCGACCCAGATGGTCTTAATATCGCCCATCAAAGCTGTTGCCGCCAAAGTTCCTTGTGGTAGGCATATAAAGCTCAAATAGGCATCGTCGTATATTCGTGGTATTACACCAGCTTCCATGAAGTAGTCTTTTTCTACAGGTGCGGTTATCTCTCTTATTACAGATGTTCCTAGTGGTTTAACAAGGATTAGAGTCATAAGACCTACATCTGCATCAATCATAAAAACTGAGTCAATACTTCGTACTCCTGAATCACCAGCTTGTAATCCCACAAACGGCATAGCTGAGGCGTTGGCGTTAGCACCACTACCCTGTAATGTCCCTAAAGCTGCTGCTGAGTTCTGGTAACAAGTTCGTGAAACTCTACCTGATACACCCTCTGAATTAGTGTAGGTGAAGTAGAATCTAGCACCACCAGTCCTACCAGCGACAGACACGGCTATAACCTGTACGCCCTCACCATCGGTATATCGAGGGAGGGTAACGGTGTTGTCTAGTACCTGTTCGCCTAAAACTGAATCATCAATAGATGGGTAGTAGAGTAAGTAGTCGCACAATATCATCGTGAGAGGAAGAGCTGTGGCTACCGTAGCAATTCCTGTTGTCATGCGGAGGTACTTCTCACTTGGAGATACCCCACCGCCATGCTCTAGCCCACCATCTGCTGAGTAGGTGATTTGTTTAGCAATAGCAGGTGGTGCGTCAAACCAATATTTAGGTACTGGTCTACCAGGACTCATAGATAAATCGAACCAAAGACCAGCAGTAGTCACCTGTGATGGTGTTTTGCGCCAAGTATAGCGGCGTTCTTTGCCAGCTAACTCAGCATCTACTAGTTCTTTGATTCCACGTATCATTATTTAAGCGTACTCTTTCCGCTAAGTCCTGCACTCATATCAGCTATGATTGGTTTTTTCTTCTTTTTATCTGCCATGACTAATCCTCGGTGATTGTTAGGGCTGATGCTGCGAATTGAGGCTGGATACCTGATGATACTGAACGAGAAGCACTTAAAGCACCTGAGTAAAGAATCTTGTCTGCTGTTGTTGGAGTCCCACCTACTGTTATTGAAACGTGGGTGATAGTTTCTGAACCAGAGGTACATTCAGGGAATTGGACTAGAGCTGCGTTAGTTGCTGAGTTACCAGCTACTGTCCAGCCAGCGCCCGAACGAGCTACTGCTACACGGTCATAACTTCCGTAAGCTGCTTCGTTAGTTGCTGCTGTTCCTGCTTCGCCTGGGTCGCCTGTGTGTAATGCTACATATAGGTCGCCTGCTGCTGCTGAGTTCTGTAGACCTCCAGCGTCACCAATGTTCGCTATATCTGTGTTGTTGAATATTAGCAGTAACAGGTCGTTTTCAAATGTGTTAGATTTTGACATTATTTAGTTCCTTTCGTCTTGACGGTTATCTCACCGTCTTTAATTGTTATTGTTGAAGCCTTGACTTCCTCTGTTGATAGATCATACTCTCTGGCTACCTTCTCGTGGAGATAGCGTACTGCCATCTCTAGTTGATTGACCCGTGGCGTAACTTCTATTTCTACTTTCTCTGGCATACTGTCTCCTTTTAGTTTATTAAGCATATGTTAGTGCCTCCCTATCATCGTAAACCTGAGTGAAAGCACCACCATCTGCATATAACAGATCAAGGTTGGTGTTCTCATCGAGACTTGCGATCTGCCATACAGCCTGACTAGTCAGCGAGCCTGGTACTGCCTTACCTATATAAGTAGTCTCAGGGTCAGCAGCCTTAGCCCTAAGAATCGTTATATAGACGGTAGAGCCAGTAGCTGGCGCAGCCCTTTCCCATGTCGAGCCATTCCACACATAATTGGCTACCTTCTTGGCAGATATATTATCGCCAGTGAAGGCTGGTCCTATATGTTCAGCCTCGGCAGTAGCCCTCTCTATATTACCTGTACGTGGATCAGCCATAGATCGCCCTCATTTCAGCATCAAGCTTTACTCGTTGCATATCTAACTTTGCAAATCGGTACAGGTCATTAAGATCATTCTTGCCTAACATACGCTGTATCTCACGGACTTTACCAATAACATCGTGGTATTCGATAGCACCATTAGAGACGGCCCATTCTACTAGCTTGTCCATAATCTTTGTCGTTTCGTGATCACCACGCTGTAACATATCTATATTGAAGTAGTCGTATAGCTTGTACATTGACAACTCATCGAGTGGGTTATTCCAAACATACTGCTCATCAGTTGGTTCAGGTGCAGTAATAGGAGCCACAGAAGCGACTTGCAGTGGTTCTTCCCTCGGTATATTGCCAGCGACTCTGGCTGCTACTTCTAATTCACTCATAATAATATTGTAGCAGAAATTACTACAGATAGTTAAGGCGTAATGGGAACTTTCCTTCTCGTATATCATTCATACGTTTCACGTGAAAATCACCATTGAGAGGCATATCAGGATTAAGCTCTGGTTCTTTCTTATGGTAGATCAGTTGGGGACGATTAGTTTCATCGAGTAGGAAGTTACAGCCAAGCATCTCAGCTCGCTCTGCTACGTTACAGTTATTCCACGCCCAGCCTTGGTCATACTCCTCGTCATAGCCACCGAGCTCACGTAGGATAGCCATTGGAGCGAGCCCGACGTTCTCCTCCCATTCTTCAGGCCAGCAAGTACGAACTTCATCTTGCCATGTATAGCGTCCATCTTCTAGTTCACCCTCTGGGTTACGAGTAAGAGTAGTTACAAAGGTCGTAGGTGTAGCTAAGGCTACTAGTTTCTCTAAGCAATCTGGTTCTAACTCAATGAAGTCCTGATAGAACACCACATACTCCCCAACACACATTTTTAGGCCAGCATTGTTAGAGGAACTGAGGTTGGAGAAATTGCCCTCCTTTTTAGGCGGGGCTTGTAGGATGGTAAACGGTATAGGAACAAGGGCCTCTTCCTGCAACCACTTCATATTTTTAGTACCTGTGTCTTCCGCTACAATAACCCACTCATAAAATGCTGGATGCCCTTTTTTCTTACCAAGACTCATAAAGTTTCTCTGTAGGCTCCTGACTGCTGGTCCTTGCCATCCATCACGCTTAGTGACTGTAAGGATACTAATCATTTTGATGCCCAGCACATTATTGAGCTAGCAGGTTCCATCTCATCAATGCCAAAGCCAGCCATTATTAGGTCTTCAGTTAGTATTTCATGGGTAAAACCGTTGTAGTGGAAGTCCCATTGGTCTGTTTGACCACCGAAAGCGTACTCAACTATCTGCCTATCTCTGGGGTTCTGGAGTATCATCTCAGCATGCCAGTGGAAGTTTGGCACTTCAATGTACAGCTTGCCACCGTCTTGCAATAGGTCGTATAACAGCTCTAGGACCTCTACAGTGCGTTTCATGGGGAAATGCTCTAATACATGAGTCATTTGTATTTCTTCGCAACTGGAGGGCTCTACGTGCTTAGGAAGGTCGAAGAACTCACAGCAGATGTCTATTCCTTCTAGTGGCAATACATCATGGTGGGTATAGCCCTCTACTTGCCTTTCGTTCGCACCGACAATAAGTTTCATTTACTCTCTACCCATTCTGCTTCAGGCCAGAAGTCTTGCCAAAAGCTTAGTTCTTTCATTGTTATATGAGAGGCATCATGTTCCCAGTTCGGTGTATTCAGCGTACCTACGGTAAAGAAGAACTGTTTAGCGTTGTCTTCGAGGAGGTGCTTGTAGTTGACTAGTTCGTTCTCTGGGATATGCTCCCACGTATCGTAGCTGATGATCAAATCAACTTCAGGAACTATGAAAGATGATAGATATGGCTTGACACTTTTAGGTGCTTGTCCGATAGCCCACTCTGATACATCAAATCCATAGGCTTTTACTCCACGATCACGCAAGGCTTTTACTAGATACCCCTTAGCGCAACCGAAGTCCAGTACACTCTCAGGCCCATACTTTGTAATTACATCTTCCGCCCATACTTGAAAGCGTGGGTCATCGTTGTAGGTATGGTAGCCCTTACCACCCTCATAGTATTCTTCATCGAAGTATTTAGGAGTTAAATTCGGCATCCCAACCTCCAGCTGTGGTTTTCCAAGAATAGTTTTCTCTAGTGTTAATCATCATAATCTTACGGGTAACTTCTGGGATAGGGTTCTTGAGTCTGAAGATCAGGTCTTTGGTGTACTTCTCTATACCACCCTCTTGCCACTTACCGATTGGTGTCTTGTCGTCTATGGCTTCCATGTGTTGGGTATCGCCAAAGTTCACTACTTCAGCCAAAGCAGCAAAATCAGTACAGACAGGCCATGCGCCACCAGCCTGAGCCTTAACCGCAGTTATGCAGTATATCTCACAGAACTGGGTAGGATATGCCCATACGCCAGCACCCTGTATCATCTTGACGATCTCATCTTGTCCAACTCGTCCGAGGTCTACAATACCGAGATCGTCCATTCGTTTTACAAGGTTGTCTTTCCACGCCATACGTTCTGGGTTGTTGCGGTTGATCTCATCATAAGACTGCCAACCATAGGCTACTGTCAGTTTAGCGTCAGGTACTTCCTTGATCACGTTCTCCCATACATCACAGAGCGTATCAAGCCCACGTACATGCGAGGATTGGTAGATGACTTGCTTGGGGTTACGTTCAATCTTGCCGTCCCATTCCTCAAACTCCGCTGGGTCTATACCGTTACCAGTGTAGAACACCTTGTCGTCAGGGATAGACGGGTATACAGACTTGTGGTACTTGCTGAGTAGCATTACCTTGGTCATGTTAGCGAGTCGTTCTGGGGTGAAGTCAGCGTCGTCCATAACATCGTGCATCCAGCAGTAGGTTTTACGAGCGTCTACTTTGATGTCAAAGAACTCAGGGGCTCGCCATGCAATAAATACATCAAACGTATCACGGAGATCAATTTCCCAGTAGTTCTTCCATACAACACCATCATGAGTACCATCTTTTATACCTGGGTTAGAATAAACGGTAACTTTCCAGCCCATATCATTGAGGTGCTTAGAGATACGGATTACAGCTTCTTCTGAGCCACCGATGCCAGACTCTAGGCTCCAAGGTCCCCAGTCTTTTAGAACGCTACTACCACAGTAGATAGCTATAGACTTCTTCTCCCATGTCTTGGGTGGTCGGTGTAGTCTCATCGCACCAATCACGGCTGGGTTAGATCGGTATGATTCATCTAGCTTGGCGTAGGCTCTCTCGGCCTTTACCGCATCTATTTGCTTCACAGCATTGATAAAGCTCTGGACGGTGTTCTTCTCCTTAACGATAGACTGTAGCATATCCCTAAACTCAGTAGTCGTTGCATCTGGTCGTAGCTTATGAGCTAGGTTAGCAAACTTGAGAGCGGTGTCTATATTAGATGCACCCATCTGGAGGTGGCATTGAGCGAGTAGCATATATGCCTTGTAGGTACGCTCCATCGGATTAGTAACAATGGCAGTAGGGCTCGGCTTCATTACGACAGCTTGTTCTAGCCATACAATAGCTTTGCTCCAGTGCTTTAGCTCCATCTCGGTAGCACCCAGTTCAACCTGAGCACTAATCTCTTTAGGGTTCTGCCACAGGGCTTCGAGGAAGTGAGAATGAGCAGACAATATATCTCCCTGATCACGCTTCATTCTCCCAAGCCAAACGTGGGCTTGTGCTACCTCCTCATCCCATCCACTCATCGTTATATATAGCTCTAGTAGCTCAGTCGCTCGCTCAATATCGCCTGCATCAATATAAGCAGTTCCGAGGTAGTAGAGTGTACGAGGATCGGGTGTATCTCCCTCATGCTCCAGCATTTCTTCCATAATAGTGATGTTGCGGAGCGTAGCCCTGTTCATGCGTGAGTCGTCTGAGTGGTGTACAACCTTGAAATCCGTGGTATAAGCCCTTTGAGCTCTTCGTGTCTCCGTAGGGGTTTCGTGTAAGCTCGAAGCTTCAGGCCACATGATAACCCCGTTGTTCTTAAAGATACGGCAGTTAATATGCTCGGTAGTTACATTGCCGAACCCGTCACTGGCATAGTCGTAGGTAGCCATGATGCCGTCAAGCTTGTCGGCCTTAGCAAGTAGGTCTTTAATCTTCTCAGGTTTATCTACGGTGTCATCAGTATCTAGCCATAGTATCCAATCAAACGATTTAGGTACTTGGGCTAAGTTGTGAAGACGCATCTGGGCAAAGCTACCAGTCCACTTCGTATAATCTACAACAGCTCCGTACTTCTTTACTACTTTAGCCATACGGCCAGTGGTATTCTTGGTGGGTTTGTCTTCCTGCCCGTTGAAGGTTATAAAGATACCGTCTACGTGCTTATGAATGCTCTCTAGGCAGTTCTGGAGGAGCACCATCTCATCATCAGATGACTTAACGATCATTGTAAGCGCTAACATCAGTATTTATCCGCCACTCTAAAGATCGGGAAGTTCTGCACAAACCAACGGAAGTGCTTTTTATCTTTGAATATAGTTGGAAAACCGTCTTTGATAGCACCCACTAGGTCGGGTGGCATAGCCAGTACTTTACGAAGGTCTGAGTGCTTGTTCTTGACTAGGAACGGGTCAAGTAACCCTCCACTATTCTCTCGCTCCTGTTGCTTCTCAAAAGCGACCACACGACCTATCTCACCTGGGTGGGTCTTATCGTAAATCCTAATGATAAGCTCTATTTGCTTCTTGTCCTGATCGTCAGGCATACCCACTACGTTTGACCAATCATTATCCTTCATGGTCGTAACTATACTACCAACCAAAAAACCCGTCAAGTAGACGGGCTTAGTGGTTAGATTAGGTAATACCTAGCCTACGAAGTAGCCACCACGATAAGCGCTAGACTTCTCGTTAAGGGCTTCAAGAGTTGCTTCACCTTCGATAAGAACCTTGGTTGCAGAACCAGTCTTAGCAAGAGGAGTAGCAGCAGTGCGACGACCTGTTAGGTAAGCGACACGCCATTTGCTTGTATCAACTGCCAAGAGTGCAGCAGTACCAGCAGCAGTCGGAACTTCACGGCTAACACGGAACTCGTGTACACCGAATGAGCTTTCGTAGAAAGTGATAGATAGAATCTGTCGCTTCTGTGATGCGTCGATGTTACGTGTTACGTTGGTAGTCCATTTGTCAACAACTCGCTTTAGGTAAGAACCAGTAAGCACTAGGTCAGCGCTTGAGTCAGTTCCACCGTCAAAGATACCAGCAATCATAGCGTTGAACTCGTCTTCGCTAAGGCTTGTACCAGATGCACGAGCAGTTTTGTTTGTCGTGATAAGTGCGATTGCACCGTTCATTCGACGAGCGACACCAGAGTTACCAGAAGCACGAGTTCCAGCGATAAGAGCCTTCTCCATATCACGGGCCATTTCTTTAAGCCTCTTGGTTGTCTGATAGTTCATAGGGTTGTCGATACCGTAGTGAGGTAGAGCCATTTCAGTGTCAGAAACTGTTACAGTCTTCTGGAACATCTGAACGACGTTGTTCACACGAGTAGGACCAGCGATGTCAGCAACAGATACATCAGCACCTTCAATACCAGCGTTGTCGCCAGCGTCTGTTAGTGTGTCTGTCTGCCATTCGTGTAGTGTGTTTGAAGCAGTTGCTTCACCGATGCTCGATAGGAAAGGAGTTGAAGTGTAGTCGATATTAGAGACTAGATCAACAACGTCTTCCATACGTGAGCTGTCAACATGTGTGTATAGGCCAATAGCCATAGTTGTTAATTCTCCGAATTAGTTAATTGTTACTGTTGCCCGTTAAAGGGCTTTACAAAGTTAAGGTTGGAGATCGCAGCAGCCATAAGGCTCGGATCGCCAGTCTTACGATACTCAGCAAGCAATTCTTCTCGGCTCTTCTCGGTAGTATTTGATCGAGTGTTGTTGGGTGTTACCTTAGCGGTATCGCCCACTTGCTCGGAAATCTTATCGAGTTTAGCCTTAAACGTAGCTTTTGCTTCGTCTGAATCATCCGTCAATTGGAGTCCAGCTTCGTCTGCAATGGCTTTCACAGCTTCGGGGAAATCAGCAAGGAGTGCATCTTTCTCTGCGCTGAGAGTCTTTTGTCGTTCTGATTGCTCACGTTCTTCACGTTGGCGATTGAGTTCGGCTTGGGACTGTTCGTAGAGAGTCTTGTATTCCTCTTTTTCCTCTAGCTCTTTGGCCTTAGCCTGTTCTTGAGCGTCCTTGAATTTCTTGAGTTCGTTTTCCAGTTGATTCGCTCGCATCTTGGCTTGTTCAGCTTCCTTGCGTAACATCTCCTGGGCATCTGTATTGACTACGGGGGTAGTTACTGATGGATTAGTATTGTTTTCGAGTACCTGTGGGGTAGCCGTTTCACCTTGTGGTGTGTCTTCCATAGTGTGTTTCTCGCTATCTTACTTTACTAAGCCACTTAATGTTGTGACTTCTACTACATATTATGGGCAAGCTCTAGTTTCTTGTCAACGACTAGCGTCCGACAATCTGGTTAAACGGCACTGGAGTTTTGTTTTTGGAAGAAGTAGATTTCTTTACCTTAGCCTCACGTATATCTCGTTTGCTGAACTTCTGGGCTGGTCCATACTGCGATTCTAGTAGTTTGAGGTTAGTATTAACGCTAGTCGATGGGGCACTAGTAACCGCTTCTGGAGGGTTGTCCATGCCTGTTGGCTTATCTATGCCAAGCTCTTTGGCTCGGTTTGACCAATAAGCTTGTGCTCTCTGCTGATCTGGCGGTAAATCAGTTATGGAGTATTTAGTACTAGTGAAATCTTCCCACGATGCTCCAGTTGCACGATACGCAACCTCACGGGTTAGTTGTGATTTGCCAGGTAAGCCAAGCGTACGACCAGGATATGTGAACGTCGAAGCAAGCATGTCTGTAATAGCCATAGCTACCCGACCCTGCATTGACGATGGGATACGTTTGTCATAGATGTCGCCAGTCTTTGGATTAACGTATGGTGTCTGAGTGTCTATGATTCCTTGATTACTAAGTATCTGGGTCCATACCCCAAACGGTAAACCACCAACTAGACCAACATCGCTCATTGAGTTACCCTCTCCAGATAGCCTTTTCATGGTCCAGTCTAAACTGTTTACTGGTGTAAGCCACTTAAAGACGGCTATTTCAGCAGCGTAGTCTTGTTGCCATGCAAGCCCTACGTCACTCTTTAGCCAGCCATTAAAGTCTATAAGCCCACGCACGATAGCACCCTGTACGGCAGGACGCTGTTGGGCAAGAGCTTTGATAGCTAACCCAGTAACCTTTACGTTATAGCGTGAGGGGAACACCATTATGTTCATAGTTCTTGCAAAGTTTGAGTTGATGATGCCTCGTTCTGGGTACTGAACTATAGGTCGTATGATGCCGATGATCTCGTCTGAGTGCTTTGTGAGCAGTGTATCTATGTCATCTACACCAAGACGCTCGCCTATACTGATTACCAATGATGCTAGGTCCCTTTTCTGGGTCATACGGATATTTGCTGACACCTTACCAAGCACAACATTGGTGGCGGCTTCACCGTAGCGAGTGGGATCAAGCATACGGTACTCGGTCATCTTTTTAACTACGTCGTCAATCTGGGCAGCCGATCCTGGCTTTAGCCTACGCATAACTGACATGGCTGTTGCTTCTGGGCCTAGAGCGAGTGAAGCAAGTATCTTAGTCTCGACGATTTCCTGTGTCATAAAAAATGGGTTCCAGCTATAGCGTAGAGCGCCCTGTGCTCGCATGTAATAACGCTGTAGGGGATTCCTCATGGCATGGTCTACTAGCTTATCGCCAGCACCTCTGATGTGGATTGGTACATCAAGATGAGCCTGTATGATAGATCGTTGCACTTCTTTGGCTACATCATGGCTAACACCGAGTATACCCTTAATTTCGACAACACTTAGCTGTCTCATATCTGTAGCAGTACCTTTAAGAGCTCGTAGCATGAAGCCACCATCTGGGTCTTCCATAGCTTGGCGTAAGGTATTGAGAGTTTCTACCCCATTAAGGTTTACGCCATTCTTACCAACTTTGATACTGTCAATGTTCTCGGCAGCGTTAGTCGTAATCATCCGATATGCTTCTACATGGGCATCATCTATACCAAAGCCAAGCCGTCTGATAAGAGCACCAACTGCCGCAAACTCTGGTTTTGCACCATATACAAGAGCCACATCATCACCCAGAAGCTTAGTTGCTTCAGTAACGGCTACTGGCTTGCTTATACCAAGGATGCTTGCTTTTCCAGCTTTAGGGGCTCCAACAATCATGCTAGCTATCTTTGTGTCAGCAGCTTCAGCGGCACTTACAAACGGGTTGGACACATTGTCTGGC
>Ga0209582_1000702_pt1 | contig 18764 bp, 16 predicted proteins | sample KloWWTmetKNB5Kit_FD_187176 | JGI IMG/M metagenome (GOLD analysis project Ga0209582, IMG submission 187176) | Active sludge microbial communities from Klosterneuburg, Austria, studying microevolution and ecology of nitrifiers - Klosterneuburg... | ecosystem: Engineered > WWTP > Aerobic digester >...
TCTTGGGTCGCTGACCCAAAATGCGGTTCTCACCGGCGGCGGGGCCATCGCGCAGGGGGATGGGGCTATTGCGGTTGGACAAGGCGGCGTGTATATCGGCGGGGTCAACACGGGCTCAATAAACACCGGCACACACATTTCTGGCGATTACATTGGTGGCGACAAAGTATTGGGCGACAAAATCGAGAAAATTATCAACACCGGCGGCGGCGCTTATATTGGCGGAAATTTCACTGGCAGCGGCAATGTGGTTGGCCGGGATCAGGTTGTGAATAATTTTTACACCTCACCGCCATCCGATGCAACGGCGAATATTTCTGCAGCGGGCAAGCGTTTGGCGAAATTGCTGAATGATTATTTTTCTGCCAGCGAGCTGGAAGGGTTGGCCTTTGAGATGGATGCGGACTGGGACAACCTGCCCGGCGACACCAAAGAGGTCAAAGCCCGCGAGTTTGTGAGATTTGCCGAGCGGCGCAACGCGCTGGCCGAGCTTAAGAAGCTGGTGCGCGTGGCGCGGCCTAATTTGCGCGGGCAGTTGGAGTAGGCTGTTTTGCGGGATGAATGCCGCGACTCACCCATCGGCAAGGTGCCGCACCAGCGCCACAATTCCATCCACCAAAGCGCCCCAATTCACCACGCCGGTGACCTGCAAGGCCATAGCCAGCAGTAACACCCACATGATGGCGCGCGGGTTAAACGAAACCGTTGGCGCATACACAAAGTGCGAGTTGCCGGAGTTTTTTGCGGCCTCATCCGCCGCGCGTTTGATATACCACTGCGCCAGCTTCACCGCCGCGTTCACCACCGGGCGGTTGGCTTTTGCCGCGGCATTGGCGTTTTGGGTGATGGATGTCCGGGCAGCCTGGGCTTGTGCCGCCGCCTGGCGCAATTGCTCCGCCGGAGACAACTGCGGCTCGTCGCGGCGGGCGCGAGTGCGAGGCCGCGGGCGCGGCGGCTCTGGCGGGCGGCGCGTGACCGGCGGGAGCGCAATTTGCTCGCCAGCCGCCAACTTTGCCGGGAGCTTGAGTTTGGTTGCCGGTTGCGTTTGCGGCGAGCGCAACGCCTCCAGCAGGGCATCGGCCCAATCTTGCGCGCTGGGGCGCAGCGAGAGGTTTTTGTGGCTTTCCTCAAAACAATGCCAGCACAGCATTTGCAAGCGCGGATGAAGCGCCTTCAGCGAAAGACCGGGCGGCGGGGCGATGACTTTTGAGACGCGGCGGCCATACGGGAACAGCCCCTCGCGGATGCGGTCGGCGTATTCCTTCTCTCCGGCGGCCAGCCATTGCCCGCGATACGGATGGTTGCCGCCCATGAGCAGCATGAAAATAAAAATTGCCAGCGAGAAGTTGTCGTTTTCCTCGCGCCGCACGCTGGTGTGCCAATCGGTCTCCAACATCTCTGGCGCCTGGAACTCTGGCATGCCCACCGGGCAGCGAAAAACCTTCTTCGCGCCGTTTATCTCGGCCATCACCTGAAACGAGTCGGTGTCAATGAACGTCACCCGCGTGTCTGGCTTCACCAGAATATTGCGCGGGTTCACATCGCCCACGATATGCCCAAAACTGTGCAGGTTCGCCATCGTGCTGGCCACGTTAAACGCCACCGCGTGCAAATACTCCCAGCCAAAATTCTCGTAGCGTTTGCGGCGCAAAACGGCGTTGTAAATGTTGATCAACTCATCCGCGCCAGAAACGCCCGGCATGGCGTAGCCGGTGAATTTGCGCTGGGCGTCTTGCAAAACATAGTGCGGCCAGGCGATGGAAACGTGGTTGGCGTTCATCGTCGGGTCGGCGGGGGCGTGCGCGATCATCCATGCCAGCTTGGCTTCCTTCTCTGGCGTGGGCCGGATGTAGGTCTTTGCCACCATGCCCGTGGGATGGCTGACGCGGTAAATGGCCGCCTCGCCCCCGTGCCCAATGGGCTTGTCATCCAGCTCAATGGGCTGATGGGTGTTGGTGTACAAAACTTTCATCGTTGGCGCTCAAAAAACGAACAACTGAACCCGTGCGCGCGGTTCGCTGCGCGTGTCGCATTCAGTTCATTGTCTGCCGCGCATGGCGGCGTCTACCGCGGTGACAATCGCCGGTATAAGCACAACCGCCACAATCAGTTCGGTGATCGCTTGCGGAAAGACGGTGGGGATGGCGCTTGCGGGGAAAAGATTGGGAACCAGCACAACCGCCGTGCCAACGGTAAAGATCGTGTTGGTCAATGCTCCCACCCCTGCGGCGATGGCGGCGGCCAGCCACACTTTCGTGCCGCCTTTGCGCAAAGCCGAATAAACCACCCATGTCAACAATCCAATCAAAATTCTGGATGGGATGTGGACCAATGGGCCAAAGGCCGGAAACGCCCCCAGCGCAAGCCCGCCAAAAATAAAACCGCAAATCATGCCAACAATTGGCCCGCCAATGATGGCCCCCAGAATGACCGGGAGGTGCAAGAAAGTGCTTGCCCCGCTGAGATTGGCGATGGGGATAAAACCAAAACCGATTCCCCCCAGAACCAATGTCATGGCGCCAAAAATGGCCGCCAGCACCATCTCGCGCGAGCCAAATGCCCAACTGCTTTTTGAATCTGATTGCATTGTGTGTCCTCCTTAAGATAAAGCCTGCAAATAAAGCCTGCATTGTGCATTATTCGCAAGCGAATTGGAAGGACATTAGAAATGCGGAAAGCGGGATGCGAAACAGACGACACCAGGAATAAAAACTGGATGCGCGTATGTTGCCGCCACCGGATCTAAACTTGCGTTAACAACCGAGAACGGAGAGAGGTAGAGACGCAAAATTTTGCGTCTCTACCGGGTGACTAACAGCCTGTGGCGATAGGGCGCCATCAGCCTGAAAGGGGGTGAGCGCTAGGGGTTGTTAAACGTGATTGCGGTGTAGTAATACGGAAAACCGAAGCCGAAATCTGTGCCAAACACGCTGACATCCCAGCGGTATGACACCCCGGCCTGAAAGCCGTATTGAGACAATACGCCAGAAGAGAGCTGGTAGCTGTTCGCATACCCCAAGTATGGCTCGGAGACAAAAAACAGGCTTCCACTTGAGTTGTAGAACCGGATGAAGTAGTTGTCTGATGTGGAAGCTGAGCGCTTGTTCCAAGTGAATGTTTGTGGCAAAGACACCGTTGCGCCATTCCCCGGTGAAGTGGTGGTGATATTGGCAATATCAAAGCTGCCGATATTGACAGAACTCCCGGCGGCGTAGTAGGGCAATTTCTTGGTGTTCCACAAAAATAGCCGTGAATTGGTTGAGTTGTTGAAGTATCGGACGTAATACGATTGGTGCTGCGAGAGTGTTGGCGCGCTCAGGAATTTGAATTGACCATTGGCATCGGTTGTGGTTGAGGCGATGGTCGTGTAGGTGTCGCTGTCCCAGTTGTCGCGCCGCAACTCAACGGCTACGCCAGAAATGGCCGCGCCGTTCATCTTGACCGTTCCGTATATACCCAGAGATTGCGGGGTTCCCGGTTTGCCCAGCAAAGGAAGGAAAACCCGGCGGAACGTGTTGGCCTGCGCCATGCTCACCGCGTTTCTGGCGTTGATGATGCCCGCCCCGCACACCGCGTTTGTGCATGAGCTTGTGGCTGGGAATCCGGTGGCAGACCCGCGAATGATGGAAAGAACCTGCGTTCGATTCAGCGCGTTATTGGCCGACAACATGAGCGAGACGATGCCCGCCACATGCGGCGTCGCCATGCTGGTTCCCTGATAAAACGTATAACCCGACGCGCCGGGTGAGGTTTGCCCCAGGTTGATCGTTGATAGCACGCCCTCGTACTCGCCATACCATTGGTCGCCGCCCGGCGCGCTGATGTCTACGCGGCTGCCATGGTTGCTATACAACGCCATATCGCCAATGCGGTTTGTGGCGGCAACGGTGATCACGCCCACGCAGTTGGCCGGGTTATGGCCAGAAACTTCTTCCATGTTGTTTCCCGCGGCCACAACAATGATGGCATTTGCGGCGTTAATATCATTGATGGCGTTCTGAGTGGTGGAGGCGCATGATCCAGACCCGCCCAGGCTCATGTTTAGCACGCGGGCGGGCGAACCATTGGCCGGAACGCCAGAAACGCTCAACCCAGCCGCCCAACGCATGCCATCTGCAATATCCGAGGTGTAGCCGCCGCATTTGCCCAGCACGCGCACCGGCACAACTTTTGAAACCCAGTTGATGCCGGTGATGCCGGAGCCGTTGTTGCTGAGCGCGCCAATGGTGCCAGCCACATGTGTGCCGTGCCACGAGCTTGAATGAAAATATGCGCTGCCACATTCGCCGGCGTTTGACCAATCGCCGGGGTCAGATGGGTCAGAGTCGCGCCCGTTGCCGTCATTGGCCGTGGCCACATCGGCAATAAAGTCATAGCCGCCTTCGATGCGCCCAGCGAGATCGGGATGCTCGGCGCGGATGCCGGTGTCAATCACCGCCACGCGCACGCCAGCCGAGCCGGTGGTGATGTCCCACGCGCCCGGCAGGTTCGCGCCGTAATTTGCGCTGGTGGTCGCTTTAAGATGCCACATCAGGTTGTAATACGAGTCATTTGGGGTGACCAGCGGCGCATTTGTTTCGCGCGGCATCACATCTGCCTGCATGATGGAATCCGGCTCGGCGTACTCAACATCCAGTTCGGCGGCCATGCTCATGAGCTTGGCTGCAAGGGCGCTGGCCTCGGTTTGTGAAACACGCGCTGGAAGCTTGAATACGCTGGCATCGCCGGACATTTCACGCAGAAAAACCAACCCATTGCCCGCGGCCTGCTCTACCGCGGCAATGCGCTGTGCGGTGGCGCGGTTGGGCGCGGCTTCTCCTGCGGACCTGAACTTGACGATGATTTGGTCGGTGGGTGGGCTGATGGAACCCAGGCTGGCGAGATTGCCGCGCGCCACGCCGGGTTGCCGGTCAAATCCGTTCTCCAGAGGCCCATCAGACTGTGCCTTTATGGTGTTTGGAGATGCAAAAGACGCGGCTAAAACAGACGCCAAAGCAAAAAATCTAAGTCCCCTCTTGTATAAATTCACGCCATCCTCCATTTATATGCGCCAGCCACAAGATTTACGGCAAACTATTGAGGCTGACAATGTTAGTGTTGTGCGGGCAATATAGCACAAGAAACCGAATAAATGGACGTATTTTCCCCAGTGTGAAACGCGCCCAGCGCAATTTTTGGATGTGGTTGCGATGCGACTACAATGTTGCGCAACCCAATGAACATCACGGTGTTTGATACGGAAGAACGCGAAGAAGTCAAAGCTGATGAAGAGCTTGATGTCGCGCCCGTTTGCGAAAGCGATCTTGAGGCGATACAACGCGCCAAAAGCGACCCGGAGGCGTTTGGCGTGTTATACGAGCGTTACGTGACCGCCATTTATCGCTACGCGTACTATCGCATTGGGGATGTGCAGGATGCGGAAGATTTGACAGCGCGGGTGTTTGTGCGCGCGCTTAAACACATTCACAATTATGACGAACGCGGCGTGCCATTTGCGGCGTGGCTGTATCGCATTGCGCATAATCTGGTGGTCAATTTTCATCGGGATGCGGCGCGAAAGCCCGCCGTTTCTTTGGATGAAGCCGGAGACTCGGACGAGGCGCTGGCCGGTGTGTTGCGAACGGATGACGCCCACGAGCATGATCGCGTTATTGACATGCAGAAGGAGCAGGCGCAACTGGCAAAGGCCATCCGCGCGTTGTCAGAAGAACGCCAGCAGTTGATTGTGTTGAAATTTGTGGAGCAGATGTCTAATGCGGATATTGGTCAGATTATGAGCCGCAGCGAGGGCGCGGTTAAATCGCTGTATCACCGCACTCTGATCCAATTGCGAGAGTTGATTGAAAATTTTGAGGATGCGGAAGGACGCACAAGCCATGACCGAACTTACACCCGATGACATTGCCTGGCTGGAGAGCCGCATTGGCTCTGCCATACAGCCTGTTTCTCCGCGCGAGGATTTTGTGCGCAGCGCCCGCCTGCGTGTGATTGCTGCCGCGCACGAGCCGCCCGACCCATTTGAACTGGAAATTTCGGTATCCAAGGCGCTGATGGCGACCACATTCGTGTTTGTCGCCGCGCTGGTGTGGCGCAACTACATCTCTCAACGTTCGCGCAAGTGACATAAAGCGTTTTTGTCGCTCAAAACAACCTAATTTAAAACAAGTTATGACGTTTTTGGGCTTAGATGTTGACATTAAGCCTAAAAATCGTAGAGTAATCTTGTCTGGCTAAAGCTATTCTCATCACAGATTAAGCCAGATAGCATAACTATATATATATCTGATGGCAGCTCGAAAGAATACAGAACCTGCGCCGCAGGTTACAGAAGCAAAGGCCGCTTCTGCCAAACCCAAAAAGAACAAAGAAATGCCAGTCACGCCAGTTATCCCGGTTGTGACCGTTAAGACATTTATCAGCGTTACGGCCACTAAAAACGATTCCTCCAAGCAATTTGTGAGCGAAGAGATTACGGTTGTCGAGGAACTGACCGGCGAAGAACAACTTACCAACATTGGCCGCGAAAAAGGCTATGTTACGTACGACGAAATCTTGCAATTCTTCCCCGATGCTCAAAACAACCTTGAGCAAATGGAGGACGTGTTTGCCGGATTGAGCGACGCGGGCATTCAAATTGTGCCCAGCGAGGACGAAGCCGCCGACCAGCTTGTGGACGATGACGACGAGGACGAGGACGAGTGGGGCGAGCGCAGCAAAGAAAATTTGCTGGAGGCGATTGAGGCCGACGACACGGTTGGCTTATACCTCAAAGAAATTGGCCGCGTGCCACTGCTCACCGCCCCCCAAGAAGTGGACCTGGCCCAGCGCATGGAGCGCGGCAAGGCCGCCCGCGAGCAGATGGCCGCCACGCCAGAGCAGAAAGAGATTGACCGCGAACGGCTGGACATGCTCTCCGAAGACGGCATGGCCGCCCGCGAGCATCTCATCAACGCCAACTCGCGCCTTGTTATCAGCGTGGCCAAAAAATACATTGGGCGCGGCGTCCCGTTTTTGGATCTGATTCAGGAAGGCAACATTGGCCTGATCCGCGCGGCCAAGAAATTTGACTGGCGGCGCGGCCACAAGTTCAGCACCTACGCCACCTGGTGGATTCGCCAGGCGGTCACGCGCGCCATCGCCGACCAGGGACGCACCATTCGCGTGCCGGTGCACATGGGCGACCAGATCAACCGCCTGCTGCGCGCCAGCCATCAGCTTACGCAGGAACTTGGGCGTGACCCAACCGTGGCCGAGCTGGCCGAGGCTTTGAACGTGACTGTGCGCAAGGCCGAGCAGATGATTCAGGTGGCTCGTCGCCCCATCAGCCTGGAGACGCCAACCGACGACGAGGAAGAAAGCGTGCTGGGTGACTTTATCCCCGACGAGGACAGCCCCGCGCCCACCGAGATGGTGACCAGCCAAATGCTGCGCGACCAGCTCAACGAAATTTTGGGCACACTGCCCCCGCGCGAGGTTCGCATTTTGCAACTGCGCTATGGCCTGCTGGATGGCGAGACCTACACGCTGGAAGAAGTGGGCCGCAAACTCGGCGTCACCCGCGAGCGTGTGCGCCAGATTGAGGCGCAAGCCCTGAGCCGGTTGCGCCTGCCCGCGCACGCCCGCAAGCTGCGCGATTTCATCAAAGAATAAATTTCGCAAACAAAAGCGGAGGCCATCGCATGATGACCTCCGCTTTTTTATTTTTCAATTCAGAAACAGACTGGCTGTTTGCTACCTGGAAACGAATATCACCGGCAGGTAAAGAACATACCCCCCTGCGCCGGGTGTGCGGGTGGGCGTGGGTGTGCTGGTGGATGGAATTGTGGTGGGCGTTGGCGTTGCGGTATCCACGGGCGTTCCGGTGGGCGTGGGCGTGCTGGTGGATGGAATTGTGGTGGGCGTTGGTGTTGCGGTATCCACGGGCGTTCCGGTGGGCGTGGCTGTGCTGGTTGGTGGAATTGTGGCGGGCGTTGATGTAGCTGTTCGAGTCGCCGTTGGTGTGAATGTTGCCGTTGGCGTGGATGTTCGCGTTGCGGTTGGCGTTGGTGTGCGGGTGGGCGTGTTAACAGGCACACCAGACGTTGGCGTGGGCGTTGATGTAAATGCAGGCGTGGATGTCGGCGTAAATGTTGGCGTGGGCTGCCCGCAAGCTGCGGCCACCGTGTTCGTTCCACCTTTAAAATCAACAGCGCCGGTGGAACCGAGGATTTCTGCCAGGAAGTACCACGTTGTCACCCCGGGTATCGGCGCGGTGTCCACCCACTCGTAATCCCACGAAAGACCAGGGCCGCCCATGGCCGGGATCCAATCTGAAATGAGCGTGGCGGTGGCTGAACTATTTACCGTGTTGCGGTAGATGAGATACGCGGCGGTGTCACTCTCCGAGCGCGTTCCCCAATATATCGTCACTTGATCGCACACGGTGTTGCTGGCGTTAAAGTACATCAAATCAATGGAATTTATTCCAGAAGGCCCGTCTGGCGCAGGCTCTTTGCCAAAACCAGGTGCAGGCGCGGCAAAAAAAGCGCTTAACACAACCAAAAGGCCCGCCAGACCTCTTAAAAGAAGATTTGTTTTTCGGCCCCAATTGCCGATGTTGCTCCACATATTCTTAAAGCCTCCAAATAACCAATATTGTCGCGCCTGTTCCCCTAATTTACTCCATCAAATCCTAGCGCATTTGAATAAACCGGGCGCGAATACGGCGCAGATTCTCATCTTTCAAACCGCCGCTGCGTAAATAGCCTTCAACATCGCCGTGCGTTTTGTTCACCTGTGCCAGCGCCATAAGCATGGCTTCTGGCTTGCACAACATGCTTTCTCTTAGCCGGGTCTGTTTAAGCGGGTCGTTTGGATATTTCGCCACAATCATCTCGTATAGCTCCGCCAAATACACATCGCTTAATGCGTAATCCTGAGCAATGACCTCTGGCGGCGCGCCAGCAATGCCCAGCAACATGGCCGCGATAATGCCGGTGCGGTCTTTGCCCGCGTGACAATGAAACATCACCGCGCCATCCGCCTCGGCCATTATTTGCAAAATTTCTGCAATGCGCTTTTGTTTGTGAATCACCGCCTCGCGGTTCCAATCCACGCGCAATTGGTCGTCAACCTCCCACGTTTCAAGGTCGCGCTGTTCCAGCAAAGATTCTGGCAAATACCGAATCCCATCCACCTGCGCCAGCGGATTTGGCAGTTTCTCCAATTCAGTTGGCAACCGAAGGTCAATCACCACGCGCACCCCGTATTCCAGCGCGGCGCGTATGCCCTCGGGGGTAAACCGGTGCGGGCTGTCTGAGCGGATGAACACCCCGCGCCGCGTATGCGCCCGCCCATTTTGCGCGGGCAAGCCGCCCAGGTCCCGCGCGTTCAAATTATTGGGCCAATCCAATTTTCTTGCCCGATGAATATCGGGCGTATGATTTTCCATGCGCTCTATCGTACCTTGCTTGCGGGGGCGCCCGGTATTCGTAAACTTTTCTAATTCATGCAAAACCTAAAAACGCACTTGGTGAATGGCGGGCGCGTCGAACAAAATGCCGGCGTGTATCGCCTTGTCATTCCGCCCACGCCCGCCAGCGCCTACACCGATGCCCAACTGGACGATTACGCTCACGAGCTGCCGCGCGTGTTTGCCAACGCGCCGCCGCAAAATTTGCGTTTTCGGGCGCGGTTTTCGCACCCGCACATCAAAGGCACGGCGGGGTTTGGCTTTTGGAATCACCCGTTTTCGCGCGAGGGCGATGTGATTGCCCCGCCGCGCAACGTGTGGTTTTTTTACGCCTCACAGGAATCCAACATGCAAATTACGCGGAACACGCCCGGGCATGGGTTTAAGGCCGCGGTGTTAAACAGCCCGTCCGTTTTGCCATCATCCCCCGGCCGGCTCACCCGCGCCATGAACGCCGCGCTCAACTTTTCTTTGCGCGCGCCGGGCGTCTCGCGCATGGCGATGGCGCTGGCCCGCGCGGTGACGCGCCCGCGCGAGGCGGCCATCCACCCAGATATGACCGCCTGGCACGAGTATGGCCTGCGCTGGCACAAAGAAACCGCGCTCTTTACGCTGGATGGCCGCGAGGTTTTGCGCGCCCCTTCGCCGCCTCATCAGCCGATGGGTTTTGTGGCGTGGATAGACAATTACCGCGCCACCGCCTCGCAAAATGGCGGGTATCAATTTGCCTACGTGGACACGCCAGAAGAGCAGTGGCTGGAGCTGGAGATAAAACGCGACAAACGCGATGATTGAGGCGGAGTAAAATCACGGAATTCCATTTGCCGGAATTTCGTATGGCCGACGTCGCATTGATTGGGGTTGCCCTTCTTGGCACATGTCTTGGCGCGTTTGTTGCGCTCATGCCCGGCTTGCACGTGTATAGCATCGCGGCGTTTGCGTTGGCGCTCTCTGGGCAAAACCTCATCCCGCTGGCAAACGAATCTCTGGCGATGTTTTTGCTGGGCATGGTCACCGGCTGGGCGGTCGTAAACGCCATCCCGGCGGTGTTTTTGTTTGCGCCCGATGACGCCAGCGCCATGACCGTGATGCCATCTACAAAATTGATGATGCGCGGGCGCGGCGCAGAAGCGGCCATTCTCATTGGCGCGGGCAGCCTGGCGGCGTGCGTGGCGCTGGTGGCGCTGGCCCCCGTGCTGGACGAACTCATCCGCCCGCTCCGCGCCATCATCTCGCCGCATTTGGGCTGGATGCTGACCGCCATCATCGTGTTTTTGCTCTTGGGCGAGTGGCCGCGCGGGAACGAGCGCCTGCCCACGCCCGCGCGGCGGCTGGCCAGCGCGTGGGCATATTTGGGCGCGGGGCTGCTCACTTTTTTGCTCAGCGGGCTGATGGGTTTTGTGTTGATGTATCGCTCGCCCATCCCGCCAGAAGCGGCGTACCAAAATTTGCTGCCCGCGTTTGTGGGCTTGTTCTCGCTGCCGGGGTTGATTCAGGTTTTGGCGTTTGGGTCGGCCATCCCAAAACAAGACAGCCGCGCCACGCCCAGCCTGAGCGCAAACCTGCTGGCTCGCGGCGCGCTCACCGGCGTGGCGGGTGGGTTGTTCGCGGGCATCATGCCGGTGATTAGCGGCGGGGTGGGCGGGCTGCTGGCCGGGCACGCCACCGCCCAGCGCGATGACCGCCTGTTTCTCATTTCGCAGGGCGCGTCTAAAGTGGCGTATTACGTGGGCGGGTTGCTGCTGTTGTTTGTGCCGGGCGCGGGGCTGGTGCGCGGCGGCATGGCGTGGATGTTGAGCAGCGGCTACATGCCATACGGTTGGCGCATCTATTTGCTGGCCATCTCTGGGGTGGCGTTGTGCGGCGCGTTGGCGTTTGTTTTGCTGATGGCTTTCTCGCGCGGCGCGGCGGCCATCGCCAACAAAACCAACCCGCGCATCGCGGCGGCCCTTGCGCTGGTGATGGCGCTGGCGATCACGATGGCCTTCACCGGGCTGCCCGGTTTGGCGGTGGCCGCGGTTGCCACGCTCGTCGGGCTCATCCCGGTGTTGGTGGGTGGCCGCCGCATGAACTGCCTGGGTGTGCTGCTTTTGCCCATCACCCTCAACGTTATTGGCGTTGGGCCAGATGTGGCGCGGGCGTTGGGGCTGGTGTGAGGAATGGGTAAGAAATTGCGCATCATTGTGTGCGCGTGCGTCGGCGTTTAACGGCAGCGGATAAAATCCGCCGCCTAAGCAACGGGAAACCCGCTGACGCGGGTTACAAAATTTGCGCGAACCCGCCAGCGGGTTTTCCATCCTCTAGCCGCCGGATTTATCCGGTGGCGGCAACATGCGCACATCTTGTCAGAGCGATTTAATTGGAGCGTATTGGAAAATAACGTGAGTTCGGGATAAGCATCGCAAATCTGCAATGGGGCATAAGACCAAAAAAAACAGCCTAAACCTGTCATTCCGAACGCTGAAGGTGGAGGAATCTGCGAGTAAGTCAGGCTTGGTGCGTGGTTTTTGCAGATTTCTCGCTCGAAAACCTACAGTTGCTATTGAATTTCTAATTTTTTGGTTTTATGCTTCCTTTAGAAATGCAAAAAGCTGTTTTTGAAGGACTTGTGTTTGACGAAGCCGAAAACCCCATCCCGGTGGTGTACGTAGGCAATGACCCGACCTACGTGGTTGTGGATCATGGCTTTAAATATCATGTGGATGCGCAACGGGTGGACGACCAGGTGATTGCCGCGTTTGTGGAGCAAATGCAAGCCAACAAGGGCATGGTTTCCGATGCCATCATGAAAATGATGGGCAAAGACGACTTGTTCACCAAGGCCAGCGTAGATTCCAGCTTGAAGAATGCCGACAAGCAGATGGCCCAACTGCACACCACCGGCATCCCAGAACAAGCCCGCGAGTATTTGGGCATGATGGGTTTTAAGATTGTGATTGACCGGCACGGCGACATCATTAGCCTGACCACGCCCAGCGCCGCCGAGCCTGAGGAATAACCCGCGTAGCGCCTCTGCTACACTTTGCCCCTTCATGGATATTGCGCTTCTTCTCAAGACCATCGTCATGGGCATTGTCGAGGGTTTAACTGAATTTTTGCCCATTTCATCCACCGGCCACCTGATTTTGGCGGGCAGCCTGCTCAACTTTCCAGAGCGCATCCGCGCAACATTTGAAATTTTTATTCAGTTGGGCGCCATTCTGGCGGTGGTGGTGTTCTTCTGGCGCGACCTGCTCCCGCTTGTGCAACGCGCGCTCAAGGGCGATGCGGCTGCGCGGCGGTTGATGATCGCCGTCGCCATCGCGTTTGTTCCGGCGGCGGTGGTGGGTGTGCTGGCCAGCAGCGCCATCAAAAAGATTTTGTTTGGCGCGCTGCCAGTTTCGCTCGCCATGATCATCGGCGGGGTGATTATGCTGGCGGTTGAGAACGCCATCGCCAAACGCCAGCCCAGCGAAACCGGCGTGGAAAATGTGAGTTACAAAAGCGCGCTGGGCGTGGGCGTGGCGCAAATTGCCGCGTTGTGGCCGGGCATGTCGCGCTCGGCATCCACCTTGGTGGGCGGTTTGTTGATGGGGCTTGACCGGGCCACGGCTTTGCGATTTTCGTTTTACCTGGCCATTCCAACGCTGCTAATCGCGACCATTTACGATTTTGTCAAAAGCATCAAAGACATTCAGGGCGGCGATTTGCCCGTGTTCGCTTTGGGCGCGGCGGTGGCGTTTGCGGCGGCTCTGGTTGTGGTCAAGTGGTTTTTGGGATGGGTCTCTCACCACGACCTCAAGCCCTTTGCGTGGTATCGCATCGTGGTCGGCACGGTCATCCTTGTGCTGGTTATTTTGGGCGTGGGGCTTTGAAATAAGAAAGCGCGTGGCGCAAGTTTCTCTTGTTTCTACTGAATCACACGCTTGGTGTTCACAAACCAATCGCCAATGGTGCGCAGGCGGTCGCTGGCATACACCAGCGGGGGAATTTGCACGTTCTTCACCCGGTTGCTGATGGCGTATTTGTAGGTGGGGTAATACAGCGTCAAGGCGGGCAAATCCTCGGCAAACAAATCCTGAAATTTGCGGTAGGCATCGCCGCGCACAACGCGGTCGGTGGTCTTGCGGGCGTTTTCCAGCAATTGCCCGGCGTCCTTGCTGTCCCATCCGCTGTAATTTTGGCCCTGCACCGCCTGGCTGGGATGGTAAAGCGCATACGGGTCGGGGTCGCCATCCAGCAAAATTTCTGCCAGCGTTACCTGAAACTGGCGCGAGGTGAGAAAGTCGCGCTCCAGATTGCGCGTGACCGGCAACACCGCCACTTGCACGCCAATTTGCCGCCACTGTTTGGCTGCCAGTTCGGCAACCGCGCGGTGAGAGGGGTCATCGGGGGTGAGCAGCGTAAAGGCAATCGGTTCGCCATCTTTTTGCCACACTAAATCGTTGGATGGAGCCACGGTTGCCAGCTCGTAGCCCGCGCTTTGCAAAATTTGTCTGGCACGGGTGGGGTCATACGGATATTGTTTTACGCTGGGGTTATATGCCCATGTGTCTGGGATAAACGGGGTGTTGGCCACCACCGCCTGCCCGTTTAGCGCCTCGCGCACAATCGTTTCGCGGTCCAGCGCCAGCATGAGCGCTTGCCGCACGGTTTTGTCTGAAAGCGCCAACGCGCCGCTGTCTTTGCGCTGGTTGATAATCAACGCGCCGTATCGCGCCTGCTTGGTGGTGTAAATGTTGATGTCGTTTCGGTTGTCCAGCCGCGCCAGATCGGCGGGGGCCAGCTTGCCCACGCCGTCCACATCGCCGTTCAAAAGCGCATCCACCGCTGCCTGCGTGTTGGGGTAATACTTAAACGTGAGGCGGCTGATGTTTGGCTTTGTGCCGTACCACCCGGCGTATGGCTCCAGCGAAACCTGCGAGACGCGCGCCCCGCTGGTGTTGGCCTCGGCCACGCGCCAGGGGCCATCGCCCACGGGTTGCAGGTTAAAGTTAAGCGAGGCCAGCGCGCTGGCTTTTGTGCCGCTCAAAATATGGGCGGGCAGCAGGCCGATGGTGGTGTAATCTGCAAAAGAGGCCAGCGGTTCTTTGAGCGCCAATTGCACCGTTTGCGGGTCGGTCTTCACCGCTTTTACGCTGCGCCACGCCGCGCCAATATCCTGACGTCCAGGAAAATCCGGGTCTTGCAAAAGCCCAATGGTGAAGATCACATCATCGGCGGTCACCGGCTGGCCGTCGTGCCATTTGGCATCGCCGCGCAGTTTGAAAGTGTAGGTGATGCCATCGGATGAGATGTCCCAGGTGGTGGCGATGTCTGGCACGACCTCGCCCGCATCCGTAAACCTGGTCAGCCCGGCAAAGACCAGGCTGCACAAATCGCGGTCGGCCTCGTTGGTTTGGCACAGCAGCGGGTTGATGCTTTGTGGCGCGCCTGCCACGCCTTCCACATACGTGCCGCCAGCATCGGGCAGCAGAATGGTGCGGCGCGGAGCAATGAGCTGATAAACAAGAAAGGCCACCGCCGCAATGCCGATGACAATCAGCAAAAGGGGTAGCCTAAAAGAGCGCATGAAAAATGCGTTGACGGGTCAGCAGGTTCTCAAGCTCACCCAAAACGAGCAAACGTGTTAACTTGCGAACCTGCGAACTTTTTTAGCCAGCGGACGCGGCGAGCGTGCCGGACATAATCACGTTGACAATGGCAAGAATGAAGAACACAATGGCGAGCAACACGGTTGCGGTAAACAGCATCCGATCCACGCCGCGGCGTGTTTGGTAAATGCTTTGTCCGCCGCCGAATACGCCGCCAAGCTCTTCGCCCTTGCTTTGGAGCAACACGGCGCCAATCAGCGCCACTGCCAGCACAATTTGCGCAATGCCAAGAAATACGTTCAGAATCATAACGGCGAGATTATAGCTTAGCCGGGGTGTAACAATTTTCAGAAGGAATACTTGATCTCAGACGGGAGACGGGAGACGGGAGACGGCCTAAACGGTCCTCCGTCCTCCGTCTTCCGTCAATTCACCGGTATCCCTCTGCTTGCATGTTGAACAAGCGGGCGTAGGTGCCATTGAGCGCCAGCAGTTCCGCGTGTGAGCCAAGCTCGGTGATGGCGCCATCTTCCAGCACGGCGATGCGGTCGGCCATGCGCACGGTGCTAAAGCGGTGGCTAATCAGCACGGCGATCTTGCCGGTGGTCAGGTCGCGGAAACGCTGAAAGATTTCGTATTCGCGCTCGGCATCCAGCGCGGCGGTTGGCTCATCCAGCACCAGCACCTCGCCATCGCGCATAAACGCGCGGCCCAGCGCCATCTTTTGCCATTGCCCGCCAGAAAGCTCCGTGCCGCGCTCAAACATTTGCCCCAGCATGGTCTCCCATTTATCGGGCAGCCCGTCAATCACCTCGCTGGCCCCGCCGCGTTCTGCCGCGCCCTCAATTCTCAGGTCATCTTCAAGCGCCTTTATTTGCCCAAAGCTGATGTTTTCTTTGGCGGTGGCCTGGTAGCGCACAAAATCCTGAAAAATCACCCCAATGCTGTCTCGCAGGTCGTTCAGGTCATATTCGCGCAGGTCAACCCCATCCAGCAAAATCTGCCCTTCGGATGGGTCATACAACCGCGTGAGCAATTTGATCAGCGTGGTCTTGCCCGCGCCGTTGCTGCCCACCAGCGCAATCTTCTCGCCGGGCCGCATAAACAGGTTGACGTTTTTTAGCACAGCTTCGGGCCGGTTGGGATACTTGAACGAGACATTCCGAAACTCAATCCCCTGTTTGATGGGGTGCGGGACGGGGCGCGGGTTTGCCGCCGCGGGCATGGCTGGCGTAAGCTCCAAAAACCCAAACAGGTTGGACATGAACAACGCGCTTTCATACAACGAGGACAGGTTGCCGAACATGCCCCGAAACGCCCCCTGGCTTTGGCGGAACAACGCCAAATACAGGGTCATATCGCCCAGGCTGATGGTGCCGCCCATGGCCCGCAGCGCCACGTAGGCATACGCGCCGTAATACACCAGCGACGCCACCATGCCAAACAGCAGCGAGGTGAGACTGCGCTTTTTTGCCAGATCAGTGTCCTCGGCATAAAACTTCCAAAACAGTTTTTCATACCGCGCCAGCAGCGGCTCGCCCAAGTTGAACAACTTGACTTCTTTAGCCGCTGAATCCTGAGTGAGCAGGCGCTCCCAGTAATACATCCGCCGGGCTTCTGGGGCGCGCCACGAAAGCAGCCGGAAGCTGAGCCGGCTGAAGCGCGTTTGGGCCAAAAACGAGGGCAGGCTGGCCCCAAACAAAACCAGCGCAATCAGCGGGTTAAAAGCGATGAGGATGATGGCAAATGAGGTAAGGGTAATGATGTTCTGCACCAGCAAAAAACTGCTGTTCACAATGTTGAGGGCGCGGTAATCGGCCTCGCGTTGGGCGTTTTGCAGTTTGTCGTAATACGTGGCGTCCTCAAAATAGTGCAGATCCAGCGCCAGCGATTTGCGGATGATGGCGGTGTTGACATGGTGCGCCAGCCGCGCGTGCAGCACATGCTCTGTCAGCGTCCGTGCCTGATCCATCACCTGCCCCAGCATCATGAGCGTGAACTCCAGCAAAAGATACGGCGCAATTTGCGGGCCAAGCTGCCCCATATTCACCGCGCCTGCGTCACGGGCGCTGTTCATGCTACGCACCACCGCATCAATGATGAGTTTGCCCGCAAATGCTTGCCCCGCGGGCAGCACGGCGCTCACCAGCGTCACAAGCCCCATCAGGATGGTGGCTTTGGGGTGGGCGGCCCACACCAGCCCCAAAGCGCGCCTAACGTTGATGGCGGCCTCGCCCACGCCGGCGCGCAGCTCGGCCAATGTTTTGCGCGGTTGTTTGCCGCTGGGGCGCGGGGGACGGTTGAATCTGCCTTGTCTCATGTTTTGTGAAGAGCCAACTTTACTCTGGTTGTATTTGATTGTGGTCAGAAGAAGTGGTCAATTGGGCAATGTTTTGTCAGACGCGGAAAATAAAGCCCGTCATTCCCGCGCAAGCGGGAATCTATAACAAACCCGCAAAAACGCTTGTTAGGAAAGCAATTTCCCTTGCGTTTTGGCTTGGCGCGTTATGGATTTCCGCTTTCGCGGAAATGACGTTCTCCATTTGCCTATTGACCACTCCTTGGTCAGAAGTCAACTGGATTGGGGCGTAAGACTAACCTCGCAGGTTGGCTCGCGCGGTTGTGTGGAGCGCCATTCCGTGTATCGGCGTTCCACCGGCAGCGGATAAAATCCGGCGGCGGTCACCGGCGCACATCGCGTCAGGGTGACTTACTGGGAATAGACCTGCCATTCCATGCGCGCAAACCCCATTAAATTGAAAAATCTCCTCACGTTAAAATAAACCGGAATCACAAGACCCAGCACAACCAGCGCCATGAAATTGCCGCACACCCTCCACATTTATCTTCGTCTTGCGGGGGCGGTCACGCGCTCGCAAATGCAATACCGCGTCTCTTTTCTGGTGGATAGTTTGGGCGTGATGCTGACCAACGCGTTGGAGTTTGCGGCGTTTGCGCTGGCGTTTGGCGCGTTTGGCAGCATTGGCGGCTGGCCGTTGGCGCGGGTGGCCTTCCTTTGGGGTCTCTCGGAAATGGCCTTTGCCACGATGGATATGCTGTTTAGCGGGTTCGACCCATCGTTTTTCTCAAAAGGCATCAAGCGCGGCACGTTTGACCAAATGTTGCTGCGCCCGGTGAATTTGGTGGCGCAGGTGTTCGCCTCGGATGTGGCGCTGCGGCGGCTTGGGCGCGTGGCGCAGGGGGCGGCCATCTTTGCGTTTGCGCTACTTAATTTGCAAATGACTTGGCCGCCGGAGAAAGTTATCTATTTGGTGATGGTGTTTGTGAGCGCGGTATGCTTTTACGGCGCGTTGTTTGTGCTGGGGGCCGCGCTGTGTTTTTGGACCACCGAGTCGCTGGAGATCGTCAATATCTTCACCTACGGCGGAACAACCATGGCCAGCTACCCGATGCACATTTACAACGATTTTTTGCGGCGGGTCTTTACGTTTGTCATCCCAACCGCCATCATGATTTATTACCCAGCGCTGTATTTTTTTGACCTGCCCGACCCGCTGGGGCTGCCGCGTTTTGTGTCATTTCTCGCGCCCATTACTGGGGCGCTTTTGCTGATGGCCGCCCTGCTGGTGTGGCGTTTTGGCGTGAGCAAATACCAGAGCGCGGGCGCGTGATACACCGCTAAGAAACTGTTTTTCAATTACACAAAGTCGCTCTGATTAGATGTGCGCATGTTGCCGCCATCCCCGCTTTCGCGAGGAGGACGTGGATCAATCCGGCGG
>Ga0209582_1000710_pt1 | contig 18566 bp, 17 predicted proteins | sample KloWWTmetKNB5Kit_FD_187176 | JGI IMG/M metagenome (GOLD analysis project Ga0209582, IMG submission 187176) | Active sludge microbial communities from Klosterneuburg, Austria, studying microevolution and ecology of nitrifiers - Klosterneuburg... | ecosystem: Engineered > WWTP > Aerobic digester >...
ACGACATGCCGGTGGCCGATTTCACCATCGAAGACATGAAGAAGCAGCGCGTCAAGCTCAAGGACGAGCTCTACCACATGCTGCTCGCCTTCCGGGCCGGCCAGCAAGCCGCCAAGGCCTAAATAGACCCTTGGCCCGATAGTGCATCCGGTAAAATTGCCGGATGCACGCTTTGCCTTACTGGCGCCTCTCGGGCTACTACTTTTTTTACTTCGCCTTCGTTGGCGCCTTCTCGCCCTATTTCGGGCTCTATCTCCAATCCCTGAATTTCTCTGCCTGGGACATCGGTCTGCTGATGTCGCAGATGCAGTTGATGCGCCTGTTCGGCCCCAGCCTGTGGGGTTGGCTGGCTGAGCGTTGCGGGCAGCGCATGCTGATCATCCGCCTGGCAGCGCTGATCAGCCTGGCCGGTTTCAGCGCCTTTTTCTGGCTGGGCAAGCTGCCCGGGATGCTGTTTGCGATGGCGGTGCTGGCCTTCTTCTGGAGTGCCGCCCTGCCGCTTGTCGAGACCCTGACTTTCGACCATTTGCGCGATGAGCCCGAGCGCTACAGCCATATTCGCCTCTGGGGATCGATCGGTTTCATCGTTGCGGTAATGCTGACCGGTGCCCTGCTCGACATGGCGCCACCGGTTGCCGTGCTCTGGATCTGCTGGGGAATTCTGCTCGGCATTCTGACCTTGGCTATTGTCGTGCCGGAAGCGCCCCTGGTCGCGCATCATCAGGAAGGCCGGGGAATCGGTGAAATTCTCCGTCAGCCCCGGGTCAGGGCGTTGATGGCGGCCTGTTTGGCGATGTCGGCAGCGCATGGCGCTTTTTACGTGTTTTATTCGATCCATCTGGCCGAGCATGGCTATAGCAAAACGGAAGTCGGCAGCCTGTGGTCACTTGGCGTTCTCGCCGAAATCGCCGTTTTCATGTTGATGGCGCGCCTCTCCCTGCGCTTTTCGTTGCGGGCCATTCTGCTCGCCAGTTTTGCTGCGGCAGTCTTGCGTTTTCTGCTGATGGGTTGGGGTGTTGAATCGGTCGCTGTCATGGTGTTGGTGCAACTGATGCATGGCCTGACCTTCGGTGCCTATCACGCTTCGGCTATCGCCGCGGTCAATGAGTGGTTTCCTGGCCGGGCGCAGGCGCACGGGCAGGCCTTGTATTCCAGCCTGTCGTTTGGAGCGGGCGGTCTGATCGGTGCGTTGATCAGCGGTTACACCTGGGAAGTGCTGGGTGCCGGTTGGACTTTTACGCTCAGTGCTGCTTTTGCCGTAGTCGGCTTCGGGCTGGTCTGGGGCTGGGTCGGCAAGAATGCTGCGGTCGACGGCGCGCCAAGGCAAAAAACCGTCGATCCTGTGCAATAATTCAACGCTTTACAGCCCACTTTACGCCCCATGTCGAAGACCCTTTACGACAAGCTTTGGGAGAATCACGTTGTCCATCAGGAAGCAGATGGCACGGCGCTCCTCTATATTGACCGTCACCTCGTGCACGAAGTGACCAGCCCGCAGGCTTTTGAAGGCCTTAAGCTGGCTGGCCGTAAGCCCTGGCGGATCTCTTCCATCGTCGCGACGGCCGACCACAACACGCCGACCGATCATTGGGAAGAGGGTATCAAAGACCCGGTTTCCCGCCAGCAGGTTGAAACGCTGGATGCCAATATCCGCGAAGTCGGCGCGCTGGCCTATTTCCCGTTCAAAGATCCGAAACAGGGCATCGTACATGTCGTCGGCCCTGAAATTGGCGCGACGCTGCCCGGCATGACGGTGGTTTGCGGCGACTCGCATACCTCGACCCACGGCGCCTTTGCCTGTCTGGCGCACGGTATCGGTACTTCGGAAGTCGAGCATGTGCTGGCGACGCAATGCCTGCTGCAAAAGAAATCGAAAACCATGCTGATTGCCGTCGATGGCAAGCTTGGCAAGGGCGTCACCGCCAAGGATGTGGCGCTGGTCATCATCGGCACCATCGGCACGGCCGGCGGTAACGGTTACGCCATCGAATTCGGCGGTAGCGCCATTCGTGGGCTGAGCATGGAAGGTCGGATGACCCTGTGCAATATGGCCATCGAAGGCGGTGCGCGGATGGGCTTTGTGGCGGTTGACGATACAACCATTGATTATTTGCGCGGTCGCCCCTTCTCGCCGAAGGGCGAAACCTGGGACAAGGCAGTTGCCTACTGGCGCACGCTGCACTCCGATAGCGGTGCGAATTTCGATCTGGTACTGACCCTGAAGGCAGAAGCCATTCGCCCGCAAGTGACCTGGGGAACTTCGCCGGAAATGGTCGTTGCCGTCGATGCCATCGTGCCGGATCCGGCCAAGCAGACGGATCCGGTCAAGCGCGAAGGCATGGAGCGCGCCCTGCAATATATGGGACTGAGCCCGAATACGCCGATCACGAGCATCGCCATCGATAAAGTATTCATTGGTTCCTGCACCAACGCGCGAATTGAGGATTTGCGCGAAGCGGCATCGGTCCTCAAGGGGCGCCATATCGCCGCCACCATCAAACTGGCGCTGGCCGTGCCAGGGTCAGGTCTGGTCAAGCGCCAGGCGGAAGCCGAAGGGCTGGACAAGGTATTTGTCGCCGCTGGTTTCGAATGGCGCGAGCCGGGTTGTTCGATGTGTCTGGCAATGAACACCGACCGTCTGGAGCCGGGCGAGCGTTGCGCCTCGACCTCCAATCGAAATTTTGAAGGTCGTCAGGGGCCGGGCGGGCGTACCCATCTGCTCAGTCCGGCGATGGCGGCTGCGGCAGCAATTGCCGGTCATTTTGCTGATGTTCGCGACATTGTCTGAGAAAGGAGTTGACCATGAAAAAAGTTGCTTTCATATTTTTTACGCTGATTTCCGCTCTTTCGTTTGCCGCCTGTAACACCGTGCATGGCATTGGCAAAGATATTGAAAAGGGTGGCGAAGCCATCCAGAAATCATCTCAGTAAGAGGTCGCATGGAAAAGTTTACTCGCCTCGAAGGATTGGTTGCGCCGCTCGACCGTAACAACGTCGATACCGATGCCATCATCCCCAAGCAGTTTCTCAAGTCGATCAAACGTTCCGGTTTTGGCCCGAATGCCTTTGACGAATGGCGCTATATGGATATTGGTCAGCCTGGGCAGGACGCGACCGGCCGGCCGAAAAATCCGAATTTCGTGCTGAATCAGCCACGCTACCAAGGTGCACAGGTCTTGCTGACCCGCGCCAATTTCGGTTGCGGCAGTTCGCGTGAGCATGCTCCGTGGGCCTTGCTGGATTTTGGCTTCAAGGCCATTGTCGCCGAGTCTTTTGCTGATATTTTCTTCAATAATTGTTACAAAAATGGCATCGTGCCGATCGTCCTGCCGGCGAATGAGATCGAAGTGCTGTTTCAGCAAGTTGAAGCGACGCCTGGCTACAAACTAGTGGTCGACTTGGCTACTCAGGCCATGATCCGTCCGGACGGCTACAGTATTCCCTTTCAGATCGACAACTTCCGCAAGGAATGTTTGCTGAATGGTTGGGACGACATTGGCCTGACCCTGCGCCATGCCGAAAAAATTCGTGAGTTTGAAGAAAAGCGCCGCATTAGCCAGCCCTGGCTCTTCGCTTAAGAAGGAAAAATTATGAAGATTTGTGTTCTGCCGGGTGACGGCATTGGCCCTGAAATTATTGCGCAGGCGGTGCGTGTACTTGATTCCCTAGACCTCAAGTTTGAATTGGAAGAGGCGCTGCTTGGTGGTTCTGCGGTCGATGCGACAGGCAGTCCATATCCGGAAGCAACGCAAAAGTTGGCTCGTGAAGCCAATGCCGTGCTGCTCGGTGCTGTCGGCGGTCCACAGTGGGATACGCTGCCGCGCGAAAAGCGCCCGGAGCGCGGTCTGCTTGGTATTCGCAAGGATTTGAACCTGTTTGCCAATCTGCGTCCGGCGATTCTTTATCCGGAACTGGCCAACGCGTCGACGCTGAAGCCGGAAGTCGTGGCCGGGCTGGATATCCTGATCATCCGCGAGTTGACCGGTGATATTTACTTCGGTCAGCCGCGCGGCATTCGTGAGGAAAACGGTGAGCGAGTCGGCTTCAATACCATGGTCTATAGCGAGTCCGAAATTCGCCGCATCGGCCATGTGGCTTTTACGGCTGCCCGCAAGCGCGACAAGCGTGTTTGCTCGGTCGACAAGATGAACGTCCTCGAGTGCACCCAGCTCTGGCGCGATGTAATGATCGAAGTGGCCAAGGATTACCCGGATGTCGAGTTGTCGCACATGCTGGTGGACAATGCCGCGATGCAACTGGTCAAGGCACCCAAGCAGTTTGACGTGATGGTGACCGGCAACATGTTTGGCGACATCCTGTCCGATGAGGCTTCGATGTTGACCGGCTCAATCGGCATGTTGCCGTCTGCCTCGCTCGACGACAAACAAAAGGGCTTGTACGAACCCTCGCACGGTTCGGCCCCGGACATTGCCGGCCAAGGCGTCGCCAATCCGCTGGCGACCATTTTGTCGGTAGCGATGATGCTGCGCTACACTTTTGGGCAGGAGGAGCAGGCACTACGCATCGAAAACGCAGTCAAAAAAGTCTTGGCGCAGGGTTTTCGCACCGGCGATATCTACGAGCGCGGCACGAACCGGGTCGGCACGAAAGAAATGGGCGACGCCGTGCTGGCGGCGCTTTAAGAACAGAGAATTTTCACGGAGAGTGATGCTATGAAGAAGGTTGGTCTGGTTGGTTGGCGCGGTATGGTTGGTTCGGTCCTCATGCAACGCATGGTGGAAGAGGGTGATTTCGCCTATATCGACCCGGTGTATTTCTCGACCTCGGCCGCTGGCGGCAAGGCCCCGGTGTTTGGCGGCAAGGAGGCTTCCCTGCCGTTGCAGGACGCTGCTGCGGTCGACGCGCTAAAACAGTGCGAAATCATCATTACCTGCCAAGGCGGCGACTACACCAAGGAAGTCTTCCCCAAGCTGCGCGCCACTGGTTGGAACGGTCACTGGATCGACGCCGCCTCGGCGTTGCGCATGGCTGACGACGCAGTGATCATCCTCGACCCGGTCAACATGAACGTGATTAAGGATTCGCTGGCCAAGGGCGGCAAGAACTGGATCGGCGGCAACTGTACCGTTTCCCTGATGCTGATGGGCCTCGGCGGCCTGTTCCAGAATGACATGATCGAATGGGCGACCTCGATGACCTATCAGGCTGCCTCCGGTGCCGGCGCACAGAATATGCGCGAGCTGATCTCCCAGATGGGTGCCATTCACTCATCAGTGGCCGATCTGTTGGCCGACCAGGCTTCCGCTATCCTCGACATCGACCGCAAGGTGGCTGAAACGATTCGTTCCGACGCCTTCCCGAAGAAGAATTTCCGCAATACACCGCTGGCTGGTTCGCTGATTCCATGGATTGATGTGCCGGTTGAAGGCGGGCAGTCCAAGGAAGAGTGGAAGGGGGGCGCTGAGTGCAACAAGATTCTCGGCCGGCCGGCTTTCCGTTCGGCCGGTTCGATCCCCATCGACGGCCTGTGTGTCCGTATCGGTGCGATGCGTTGTCATAGCCAGGCGCTGACCATCAAGCTGAAGAAGGATGTGCCGCTCGACGAAATCAGTGACATGCTGGCCAAGGCGAATCCGTGGGCCAAGGTCGTGCCGAACGACCGCGAGATATCCGAGCGCGAACTGACACCGGCCGCCGTCACCGGCACGCTGACCGTTCCGGTTGGTCGCCTGCACAAGATGGCAATGGGTCCGGAGTACTTGGCAGCGTTCACCTGTGGCGACCAACTGCTGTGGGGTGCAGCCGAGCCGCTGCGCCGCATGCTGCGTATCCTGCTCGACGCCTGATTCAATCGTCTTTTGCAAGCAAAAAACCGGGGCGCTAAACCCCGGCTTTTTGCTTGTTGGAAATATGCAAAATCGTAGTGTGAGAAGCGGGTTTAGCTTGCATTGCTAAGTGCATGATGTTAATTTGAAAGTCCCAAAATAGACGCCCAAGGTTTCGCTGTGAACGAAACTAATCGCTCCAAGTTCAAACAGCGCGCGACTGCGCTTGCCGTTGCCTCTTTCATCTCACTCACTCCGTGGGTTGCCGAAGCGGCTGGTATTGGTAAACTTACCGTTTTATCCAGCCTGGGGCAGCCCCTGCGGGCCGAACTCGACATCGCCGCTAATCGCGACGAGTTGGCTGGCATGACTGCTCGCCTGGCCCCTCAGGATGCGTTTCGTCAGGCGGGTATCGATTACGTTTCGATTTTGCTCGATCTGCGCTTCACGCTGGACAAGCGCCCCAATGGGCAGGCGGTGGTCAAAGTAACCTCGGTCAAGCCGGTTAACGAGCCTTTTCTCGATTTTTTGGTTGAGCTGAATTGGCCGACCGGGCGACTGGTCAGGGAATACACCTTCCTGCTTGACCCACCAGATATTGCAGCGCAGTCGCCTCGTCCGGTAGCTGAGGCAAGGATTGTCGAAACGGTGCAAGGCGGCGGTGTTTCGCCAGAGCGTCCCCGACCCATGGCCGCGCCGCGTCAGGCGTCGCAACCGAAATTGGCTGCTGAGCCGAAAAAAGCCGATGACGCGGCCGGGCGTCTTGTGCAGCCGGGCGAGACCTTGCGCAAGATTGCGGCGGAGACCAAGTACGAAGGCGTTTCGTTGGAGCAAATGCTGGTCGGTCTTTTCCAGAAAAATCCGGATGCTTTTATTGGCAATAATATCAATCGGCTGAAGGCGGGCGCGATTTTGGGGCTTCCCGAAAAGTCATTGGTCGAATCCGTGACCGATGCCGAAGCCAAGAAAGTCTATGTAACCCAGGCCGAAGACTGGAACGCCTATCGGCAGAAGCTGGCGGCACGTACCGCCAAGGCACCTGCCAAAGAAGTAGCGGCCAGTCAGTCCAGTTCCGGAAAAGTCGTTGCCAAGATTGAGGAAAAAGCGACACCGGTCGAGCAAGGCAAGGATCAGGTCAGGGTTTCAAGCACTGAAATGCCGGCCAAAGGCGCTGCAGCAGGCAAGGCTGCGATCAGTGAAGCAGACCAGTTAGCCAAGGAAAAGGCTCTGAAAGAGGCTCAGGATCGTCTGGCTTTGCTTGAAAAGAATGTCGGCGAGTTGCAAAAACTCGTTGAAATGAAGAATCAGAAGCTGGCGGAGTTGCAACAGCAAAATGCAACTAGAAAAGAAGAGGTCAAACCGGTTGAGCCAGTAAAGCCAGCGGAACCTCAAAAACCCATCGAGTCGCCCAAGGCGCTAGAACCGCCAAAAGCTCCAGAGGAGCCAAAGCCAGTCGAGCCGGTCAAGGTCCCCGAAGAGCCTAAGCCGATTGTGGTTGAAAAGCCTGTTCAGCCGAAACCGGTTGAGCCGCCGAAAAAACCGGTACCGCCGCCCGAACCCACTCTTGAGCCAAGTTTTCTCGGTTCTTTGCTTGAAGATCCACTGCCCCTGGTGGGCGGTGGCGGCATTCTCGCCTTGCTGGCTGGTTACTTCATGCTGAGGCGTCGGAGTAATCAGAGTGCCTCGATGGAGACGACAGCGGCGCCCGGTCCATCCAGTCTTGGGCCAAATTCAGTCTTCCGGATGACGGGTGGGCAGAGCATTGATACTGGTAATACGCCGCCGCAAACAGGTGATTTTAGCCAGACGGGCCCGGGTACTATCGATACCGATGAAGTTGATCCGGTGGCCGAAGCAGATGTTTACATGGCTTACGGTCGCGACACCCAGGCGGAAGAGATCTTGCTCGAAGCCTTGCAGAAAGATCCACAGCGCACGGCTATTCACGCCAAGTTGCTGGAGATTTATGCCAATCGTGGCAGTGTCAAACAATTTGAGACGCTAGCCACCGAGTTGTATGCACAAACGGGTGGTGTTGGAGCGGAATGGGAGAAGGTGGCTGCACTGGGCGCCGGTCTCGATCCGAGCAACCCGCTTTATTCTGGCGCACGTACATCGATGCCCACTTTTGATGCCGATGCGACGATGATTGTTTCGCCAGAAACTATTGCCAAGGCGACGCTGGTCATGCCCGGTTCGCTGGCGAAACTGGCCGAGTCGGCTTCTGTCCCGGAAGTCACACCCGAGCCATCGGGTTTTGACGTGGATAACTTGGTTTTGCCGGCGCAGACCAATACTGAGGCAGCGGTCGTGGCGCCGGAGCCGTTAGTAGCCGATGCTGCGGATGAGTTGATGAGCCTTGATTTTGATCTCGGTTCGCCTGAACTGGAAACGCCCGTCAAGGTTGCACCAGAGTCGTTCGTGGACACCGTGGTGTCCGGAGATACCAGCGATGCCTTGGATTTTGACCTCGGCACTGAAACAATAGTGGAGGCAGCAGCACCAGTGGCCGTTGAGCAACTGTTGGGGGATTTGGCTGTAACGGACGAATTTTCGATGGATGGTCTCGATTTCGATCTGAATATCCCGGAGCCGCTGAAACAGGACGAGCCTTTTGATGCCACACCAGATTTCTCGCCTGAAGGTACCTTGGTGATGCCGTCGGCGATGGGGGATGCGGTTGCCACGTTTATCGGTTTTGACAATGCGCCCGATTCGCCCGTCGTTGAGCAAACGCCGACCAGTGAGTTGCCATCGGTGGCCGATCTTGATCTGGATTTTTCCTCAGCATCAACACAAACGGTCGTCAGCAACATTGCTGAGTCTGCACTGACTGATACGCTGATTCAGTCGGCGGCACTCAGTGACTCAACCGAGTTTGACAATCCCGAGCTTGCAGACACGATGGTTAATCCAGGTGTACTGGATGACGATTCGCTTGAGTTTGATGTCAAGCTGACAGATTCCGTATTTCTCGGACAACCGATGGCACCGCCCGAGTTCGATATCGGTTCGATCAACCTTGACCTTGCTGCAGAACCGATCCTGATGGCACCCGTTGCTGATGATTCATCGGTAGTTGCCAAGGCCCCGGTAGAGGCTGTCGAGACACCAGTAGTAGATGCCGCCGATTGGGAAGAGGTCAATACCAAGCTCGATCTGGCCAAGGCCTATGAGGAAATGGGCGACCTGGAAGGAGCTCGTGAGCTTCTTGATGAGGTCGTTGGTGAAGGCCCGGCCGATCTGGTCGAGCAGGCACGAGTCATTCTTGCCCGAATAGGCGAGTAAAATCATCGGCTTGTGATTGCCACATGGCCCCGCAAGGGGCTGTGTGCATTTTTGGGGTCTGAATTGCATCCTTCTACGACTTTGATTGCCTGGCTGGCCGCGGTGTTGAGTGTGCAGTTTCTTGGCTACGCCGGCCTCGGTGTACTCGCTTTGGCCATTGTGCTTTCGGCGCCGGCCGCCGTCCAATCATGGCTGGATTATGTCCGGAGAGGCCGCTGGTTGCTGCTGATGCTCTGGATTATTCTGGCCTACAACACGCCGGGTGAGGCCTTTAACGATTTTCCCTGGGCGCCGACTTACGAAGGTTTGGCTGAGGCCAATCTGCATGCGGTGCGTCTTGTGCTGATGCTGGCTTGCCTCGCCTGGTTGTTCAATCGCCTGGGGCGTGATGGTTTGCTCAGTGCGTTATGGGGAGTATTGTTGCCGTTGCGGTATTTGGATCTGGATGTCGAGCGTCTGCTCGTTCGTCTTTCGTTGGTCCTGGAGAATCTCCAGACGCCACCGGAAAAAGGTGCCTGGAAACGGATGCTCGATTTCCAGCCCAGTTTTGCCCAAGGCCCAAGTCAGTTGCAATTGCGCCAACCGGCCTGGCATGTCTTTGATGCGGTCACCATTATTCTCGTCAGCGCCTTGTTCACCGGAGCACTTGTCGTATGAGGATCGCTTTGGGGCTTGAGTATTGCGGAACAGCTTTTCGTGGCTGGCAGAGCCAGCTGCAGGGTAGTACGGTGCAGGATGCACTGGAGTTTGCGCTGGCAGAGATTGCCGGTCAGTCGATTCGAGTGATTTGTGCTGGGCGGACAGATGCTGGCGTGCATGCCAGCCATCAAGTTGTGCATTTTGATCCGCCCGTCGAGCGGCCGGTGACCGCTTGGCTGCGTGGCGTCAATTCACATTTGCCGGAGGGCGTTGCAGTGCGTTGGGCGCAGCCGGTCGACGCAGAGTTCCACGCCCGCTTCAGTGCCCGTGGTCGACGTTATCGCTATCTGCTGCTCAATCGCCCGCAACGAGTAGGATTGTGGAACGGACGCGCCGGCTGGACCCACTGGCCGCTTGATCTGGCGCCGATGCAGGAGGCTGCCGGTCGACTTATCGGTGAGCATGATTTCTCGGCTTTTCGTGCTGCTGAATGCCAGGCGAAGACACCGGTCAAGACGCTGTGGCGGGCCGATGTTCGTCAGCAGGGAAATTTGTTTGTTTTTGATTTTGAGGCAAGCGCTTTCCTGCACCACATGGTGCGCAATCTGGTGGGTAGTCTGGTTTATATTGGCAAGGGGGCGCAGTCGCCAGCGTGGGTGGAAGAACTGCTGCATTTGAAAGACCGAAAGTACGCAGCCCCGACGTTTTCACCGGATGGTTTGTATTTTCGCGGGCCGATCTATGAGCCGCATTGGGGATTGCCCGATCCGGACGATGACTTTCTTGATGGGGTATTGAAGTGAAAACATGGATCAAGATTTGTGGTCTGACGCGTGAGGAAGATGTCGATGCAGCGGTGGCAGTGGGTGCCGATGCGATCGGTTTTGTCTTCTACCCGTCGAGTCCGCGTTACATCACGCCGCAACGGGCGGCGGCGTTGGCCCAGCGTATTCCACCATTTGTCGATGTCGTCGGCCTCTTTGTAAACGAATCTCCGGATGTTGTCCGCGAGACCTGCGCAGCCTTACCCATCAACATCTTGCAGTTTCATGGTGACGAGGATGCGGACTATTGTCGGCAGTTTGCCCGGCCCTATCTGCGGGCAGCAAGGGTGAGGCCAGAGCTTGATCTGTTAGAATTCGCCCGCTCATTTCCCGATACTCGGGGTTTGTTGCTGGATGCCTTTGTCGATGGGTACGGTGGCGGTGGCCATGTTTTTGACTGGGCGCTGATTCCGCCCGCCCTGCCAGGATTTTTGGTGCTTTCCGGCGGGTTGACCGCAGCCAATGTCGGTGAAGCTATCGAACGCGTGCGGCCGGTTGCAGTCGATGTCTCTTCCGGTGTCGAAATGAGCAAGGGTATCAAGGATCACTCGAAAATTGCTGCCTTCGTGGCGGCTGTACGGAAAGCCGATGAATCAATATAACTTCCCTGACGCCAAAGGCCATTTTGGTCCCTACGGTGGTGTGTTTGTCGCCGAAACCCTGTTCGCAGCGCTTGAAGAACTCAAAGCCGCCTATGCGGCAGCGCAGGTTGATTCGGCTTTTCGTGCCGAATACGAATACGAGCTGAAACATTTCGTCGGTCGCCCGTCGCCGATTTACCACGCCAAGCGTTGGTCGGAAATGCTCGGCGGCGCACAGATTTATCTGAAGCGCGAGGATCTCAATCACACCGGTGCCCACAAGGTAAATAATTGCATTGGTCAGGCCATGCTGGCCCGCCGCATGGGCAAACCGCGGGTTATCGCGGAAACCGGCGCCGGTCAGCACGGCGTGGCGACCGCCACCGTTGCCGCCCGTTATGGTATGGAGTGCGTGGTCTATATGGGCAGCGAGGACGTCAAGCGCCAAGCTGCCAACGTCTACCGCATGAAATTGCTCGGTGCCACGGTGGTCCCGGTGGAAAGTGGTTCGAAAACGCTGAAGGATGCGCTCAACGAGGCAATGCGTGACTGGGTCACCAACATCCACAACACCTTCTACATCATCGGCACGGTGGCTGGCCCGCACCCCTACCCGATGCTGGTCCGCGATTTCCAGAAAATCATCGGCGAAGAATGCCTGACTCAGATGCCGGAGATGGTCGGCCGCCAGCCGGATGCGGTGATTGCCTGTGTTGGCGGTGGCTCCAACGCCATGGGGATTTTCTATCCCTATATTCCGTTTGATAACGTGCGTCTGATCGGTGTTGAAGCCGCCGGTGACGGCATCGAAAGCGGTCGCCACTCCGCCTCGCTGACTGCCGGCGTGCCGGGCGTGCTGCATGGCAACCGGACTTACCTGTTGCAAAATGAGGATGGTCAGATCATCGAGACCCATTCCATCTCCGCCGGCCTGGATTACCCTGGCGTTGGTCCGGAGCACGCCTGGCTAAAGGATATCGGTCGCGCCGAGTACCAGCCGGTGACCGACAGTGAGGCTCTGGCGGCTTTCCATACGCTTTGCCGCATCGAAGGCATTATTCCGGCGCTCGAATCCAGCCATGCGCTGGCTTACGCCGCCAAGCTGGCGCCGAGCATGGATAAGGACAAGATTCTGCTGGTCAACCTTTCCGGTCGGGGTGACAAGGATATGCATACCGTGGCCGAAAAATCCGGGATTCAATTTTGAGACCCCCGCGCTTACTTTGTTCGCTGCCCCCCGCGGGGGCTTCGGCCTCCTTCGGGGCGACCCAGCAGGAGGCCTTCTGATGTCGCGTATCAAAACCACTTTTGACCGCCTTGCCGGCGAAGGCCGCAAGGCGCTGATTCCATTTATTACGGCTGGCGACCCGGATGTGGCGCTGACCCTGCCGCTGATGCACGCACTGGTTGAAGCTGGTGCCGATGTCATTGAACTCGGTGTGCCGTTTTCCGATCCGATGGCCGATGGCCCGACCATTCAGCGCGCCTCAGAGCGCGCCCTGGCCAAGGGTATGAGCCTGCGCAAGGTGCTTGAACTGGTGGTTGCTTTCCGTGCTACGGACGCCCAAACACCGGTCGTACTGATGGGTTATGCCAACCCGATCGAGGCGATGGGGCTGGAAAAATTCGCCACTGCCGCTTCTGGCGCGGGTGTTGATGGCGTGCTGGTTGTGGATTACCCGCCGGAAGAAGCGGTGACCTTTGGTGCTGTGATGAAGGCCCAGGGCATGGATCCCATTTTCCTGCTTGCACCGACGTCGACCGCAGCACGGATTGCGCAGGTTGCCGAAATCGCCAGTGGTTACGTCTATTACGTCTCGCTGGCCGGGGTGACCGGTTCAGGTGCGCTCAATGTGGAGGCGGTCGCCGAGCGTTTGCCGCTGATTCGTGAAAAAACTGGCTTGCCGGTTGGGGTTGGCTTCGGTATCCGTGACGCGGCAACGGCGGCCCGCATTGCCGGCATCGCCGATGCCGTCGTTGTCGGTAGCCGAATTATCGAAGAAATCGAGAAATCCACGGCAGAAACTGCCTGCGCCAACGTCAAGGCGCTGGTTGCAGACATTCGCCGGGGCGTTGATGAGGTGCAAAAATGAGCTGGCTGAGTAAACTTCTTCCTCCCAAAATCAAGCGTGAATATGGCGCGCAGCGCCGTGGTGCCTTGCCCGAAGGTTTGTGGAGCAAGTGCCCCTCGTGTGAGGCTGTGCTCTACGCGACCGACCTCGACAACAATCAGCAGGTTTGCCCCAAGTGCGCTCACCACAATCGGCTGAATGCGCGCCAGCGACTCGAACTGCTACTCGATCCGGAAGCTTGTTTTGAAATCGGAGCCGAGGTTATTCCAGTCGACAGCCTCAAATTCAAGGACAGCAAGCGTTATCCCGATCGCTTGATGGAGGCCAACGAATCCTCCGGTGAGAGCGATTCGCTGGTTTGCCTGCAAGGCTCGATCAAGAATATCCCGGTTGTTGCTGCGGCCTTTGAGTTTGGCTTCATGGGCGGTTCGATGGGCTCTGTGCTTGGCGAAAGGTTTGTCCGTGGCGTACAGACGGCCATTGAGTTGAAGGCACCTTTTATCTGCATCACCGCTTCCGGCGGTGCACGCATGCAAGAAGGCCTTTTTTCGCTGATGCAAATGGCCAAAACAACTGCGGCGCTAACCAAGCTGTCCGAAGCCGGCCAGCCCTTTATTTCCATTCTGACCGACCCGACCATGGGCGGCGTTTCCGCCTCCTTCGCCTTCATTGGTGATGTCGTGATTGCCGAACCAGGCGCCCTGATCGGTTTTGCCGGCCCTCGGGTTATTGAGCAAACTGTACGTGAAAAATTGCCGGAAGGCTTCCAGCGTTCCGAATTCCTGCTCGAAAAAGGCGCCATCGACATGATTGTCGACCGCCGCGAACTGCGCGATCAAGTTGCTCGCGTCATTTCCTTGTTGCAAAAATTGCCGGCTGCCGCTTGAAGACTCTCGACGACTGGCTGGCCCATCTCGAAGGTCTGCACCCGAAAGGCCAAGCCGGTATTGAACTAGGGCTGGATCGTGTCAGCCTCGTCAAGAAGACGCTCGGACAGTCCCAGCATTGCCCGGTGATCATTGTTGGCGGCACCAATGGCAAAGGGTCGACCTGCGCCTACCTGGAAAACATCATTGACCGCGCTGGCTACAAGGTCGGCTGCTACACCTCGCCGCACCTTGTCGCCTATAACGAGCGGGTTCGGGTGAACGGGCAGTCGGCGAGCGATGAGGCACTGTGTGCCGCTTTTGTCCGTGTCGAAGCGGCCCGGCAGCAGGCCGGCAATGTTTCGTTGACCTATTTTGAATTTGGCACGCTGGCCGCCTGGGAAGTCTTTGCCGCTGCGGGCGTCGAAGCGGTAATCCTTGAAGTGGGTCTCGGCGGCCGGCTGGATGCGGTCAACGCCTACGAACCGGATATTTCCATCGTCACCGGTATTGCCCTCGACCACACTGACTGGCTCGGGCCTGACCGGGAGAGTATTGGCTACGAAAAAGCCGGAATCTTCCGCGCCGGCAAGCCGGCCTTTTGTGCTGACCCGAATCCGCCGCAAAGTCTGCTCGATCACGCCGTTGCAATTGGTGCCGACTTGCGCCTGATTGGTCGTGATTTCGGGTTTGAACGGATGCAGGGCGAGGGTAATGAAAATCGCCTGCAATGGCGCTGGTGGTGCCGTTCCGGTGATAGGCTGGTCAAGCGCTCGCTGGCTTACCCTGGTCTCCGTGGCCCCATTCAGCTGTATAACGCGGCAGTCACGCTGGCCGCACTCGATGCCCTGACCGATAAACTACCGGTCACCATGCAGGCGATCCGCCCGGGTTTGATTGAAACCGAACTGGCCGGCCGTTTTCAGGTAGTGCCGGGAAAGCCGGCGATTGTCCTAGATGTTGGCCACAACCCACAGGCTGTCAAGGTACTGGCTGACAATCTGTCGACCATGGGGTTTTTTGATCGGACCTATGCAGTGCTAGGCATGTTGAGCGACAAGGATATTGCCGGCGCACTTTTGCCTTTGAAAGGCAAGATCGATTATTGGCATGTCGCCACGCTGTCCTGTATTCGCGGTGCTTCCGCTGAAAAAATCGCTGCAATCATTACCGACGCCAGACTAGGGGGGGAGGTTGTTTGCCATGCTTCGCCCGCACAGGCCATGCAGGCAGCTAAGGGTCTGGCCGCCGAAAGTGATAGAATTCTGGTCTTTGGTTCGTTCTATACAGTCGCCGGGGCGCTTGATGCGCTACGCAAGAAACCCTAATTCATGGAAGAAAACGACGTTCAGTTGCAACTCAAGAAACGCGCGAGACGCCGCCTGGTCGGTGCTGTTGCCTTCGTTTCCGTGGTTGCCGTCGTACTGCCGATAGTCATGGATCATGAGCCGCGTCAGGTGGTTCAGGATGTTGAAATCCGAATTCCGGGACAAAACGAAAAGCCTTTTGCCCCCAAGTTTGCCGCTACACCTCCCGAAAAACCAGCCGAAAAGCCTGCCGAGGTCGCAGAAACCAAGGTGGTCGTACCGCCGACGGCGCGGGTTGTGGAGGCAGTTAAAGATAAAGCGGTCGACAAGCCAATTGACAAGCCAGTTGAGAAAGCGCCAGTGAAAGTCGAGAAGGCTCCCGAGAAGGTGCCTGCCAAGCCGGTCGAAAAGCCAGTCGAAAAACCGGTTGTCAAAAACGATGATGCCAAACGTGCGGCAGCAATTCTTGGCGGGCAATCGGTCGAGGCCAAACCGGTGGCGACATCGGGTGAATATCTGGTGTTGATCGGGGCGTTTTCCAACGAAGCCAATGTCAAGAATTTGAAAGCCAAGCTCGGCGAGCAGGGCATCAAGACCTTTAGCGAACCACTCGATACGCCGCAAGGCAAGAAAACGCGGGTTCGGGCGGGGCCTTTTGCCAGCCGTGAGGCGGCAGAGAAGGCGCTGGAAAAAATGCAGAAAATTGGTGTTTCCGGGGCTGTTGCGGCGAAATAATGACTGTTTTTGACTATGTCGTGATCGGCATCGTCAGCCTGTCTTTGTTATTCGGGCTCTGGCGAGGTGTAGTGGGCGAGGTTGTTGCCTTGCTCGCCTGGATCGTCGGGATTCTGGCTGCTGTCGAGTTTGGCGCTTACGTGGGCCAGTCGCTCTTTGCAGGTCTGACCGATCCGGCGATTCGAATGCTGGCGGGTTGCGTGGTGATTTTTATTGGCGTACTGGTGGTGATGTCGCTGGTACGCATGGCGGTGCGAAGCATGGTCAAGGCTCTCGGGCTGAGTGTTTCAGACCGCTTGTTGGGAATGGTTTTTGGCTTGGCGCGTGGTGTGCTGGTCATCATGGTGCTGGTTGGGCTGGGCGGTATGACTGCCGCCCCGAAGCAACCATGGTGGAAAGAGGCCACGTTGTCGCAGCCTTTGGAAACAGCCGTTCTGGTCGCCAGGCAATGGCTGCCGGATGATTTGGCAAAACGAATTCGATTCAGCTAGGCAGGAAAAAACTATGTGCGGGATTCTCGGTGTGATGGCAACATCGCCGGTCAACCAGTTGCTTTACGATGGACTGATGGTGCTTCAGCATCGCGGTCAGGATGCAGCCGGGATTGCAACGGCCGAAGGCAATACCTTTCACCTGCAAAAAGGGCCGGGGCTGGTGCGCGATGTCTTCCGCACCCGCAACATGCGCGCCCTGCCGGGGAATTGGGGTATCGGCCATGTCCGTTATCCGACGGCCGGTTCGGCAACGAATTTTGCCGAGGCCCAGCCTTTCTACGTGAATTCGCCATTCGGGATCGTGCTTGGCCACAACGGTAACCTGACCAACGCCGATCAACTCAAGGATGAGATGTTCCGGCTGGATCGCCGCCACATCAATACCAATTCTGATTCCGAAGTCCTGCTCAACGTTCTGGCGCATGAGTTGCAGTCTTCGGCGCATGGCTATGAGCTGGATGTGGATAGCATTTTCCAGGCGGTGGCCGGCGTGCATCGTCGCTGCCGGGGCGCCTATGCCGTGGTGGCGTTGATTGCCGGCTATGGCTTGCTCGCCTTCCGCGATCCGCATGGCATTCGACCGCTGGTTTATGGCCAGAATTCGACGCCGGAAGGTATCGAGTATCTGGTTGCTTCCGAATCCGTCGCACTCGACACCTTGGGTTTCCAGATGGTGCGTGATATCGAACCGGGCGAGGCAATCTTTATCGACCTCAATCACAAGCTGAGCAGCCGCCAATGCGCGCAGCAACCGACCTATTCGCCGTGTATTTTCGAATATGTCTATCTGGCTCGGCCGGATTCGGTGATTGATGGCGTTTCGGTTTATGAAGCCCGTCTGGCGATGGGTGAGTCGCTGGCTGAAAAGGTGAAGAAACATATTCCGGTCGAAGATATCGACGTTGTTATTCCGATTCCGGATTCCAGCCGTCCGGCGGCGATGCAACTAGCTCACGCGCTCAATATTCCGTTCCGTGAAGGCTTCGTCAAAAACCGCTACGTTGGCCGCACCTTCATTATGCCGGGTCAGGCCATGCGGAAAAAATCGGTGCGCCAGAAACTGAATACCTGCGCCCAGGAATTCAAGGGCAAGCGCGTGCTGTTGGTCGATGACTCCATCGTGCGCGGTACAACGAGCCGTGAAATTGTTGAAATGGCCCGTGCTGCGGGTGCGGTCAAGGTCTATTTCGCCTCTGCCGCGCCGCCGGTGCGCTTCCCGAATGTCTATGGCATTGATATGCCGACTCGTGCCGAGCTGATTGCAACCGGCCGCGATGATGAAGGGATTGCCCGGGAAATCGGGGCTGATGCCTTGGTGTATCAGGACATCGAATCCTTGAAGCATTCCGTGTCGAAGCTGCGGCCCGACCTGACGGAGTTTGATGCTTCCTGTTTCGACGGCTGCTATATCACCGGCAATATCGACGAATATTATCTCGATGCAATTGAAGGCAAGCGTGGCGGCAAGTTCAACAAAGCTGCTGAAGACGAGGACGATGGCGAAGGCAATGCCGCCCAGCAGCTCGTCCTGCAACTGGCCTCAGGGACGCGTGACTGATGAGCGGCTTTGATCAAGACAAACCGAGCTATCGCCCGGAGACGCTGGCCGTTCGAGCGGGGCAGGAACGCAGCCAGTTCGGCGAACATTCCGAAGCGCTGTACCTGACTTCCAGCTTTGTTTTCAAGAGCGCGGCCCAGGCGGCCAAACGCTTTTCCGGCGAGGAGCCGGGTAACGTTTACGCCCGTTTTTCCAATCCGACCGTCACCATGTTCGAGCAGCGTCTCGCTGCCCTGGAAGGCGCCGAGAACTGCGTCGCCACATCAAGCGGCATGGCGGCGATCATGGCGGCGGTATTGGCGCATCTGAAAAACGGCGATCACATTGTGGCGTCGAACGGCCTGTTCGGGGCAACCGTCCAGTTGTTCTCGAACATCCTGTCGCGCACCGGCATTACGACGACCTTTGTACCGCAG
>Ga0209582_1000716_pt1 | contig 18450 bp, 20 predicted proteins | sample KloWWTmetKNB5Kit_FD_187176 | JGI IMG/M metagenome (GOLD analysis project Ga0209582, IMG submission 187176) | Active sludge microbial communities from Klosterneuburg, Austria, studying microevolution and ecology of nitrifiers - Klosterneuburg... | ecosystem: Engineered > WWTP > Aerobic digester >...
TCCCCCTCCCACCATCGTGACAAGATTGAGCCGACGTTCATAGGTATATCCTCCCCAGACTTCTTCTCGCCTGATCCGATTCGTCTCCTCAACGGTTTGGGTGACTCTCACCGTCCATCCCAGGCCATCGCTGTGGGGTGATAGTGCCAATCGAGGACGCTCTACAGCCGTCGTTGAGGTGGTGTCACGCGATTCTTTGAACGTCTGCAACGTGGTCGGCGTGAAGACGGGGGCACAAGATACCACGGTGACGAGCCCGAGCAGGACCACGCTGATCGTCCGACTAGGCCACAGCCAAGCAAGGTACGCGAGGGAGCGGATCTTCTCTCTGGATGAGAACAGAAGCGGAGTGGGACTGATCCGGTAATACCTGTTGGGCATAGTTGTGAGACCGAGTCTCGAACTACACGCAGGTGGCAGGTGCGTATACAGGTCTAAAAACTATAGCACAGGCGAGTGACGAATGGTGCAGGTGGGAGACTTAGTAATGGCTCGGGTCATTCGGATGGATCCGGGGCACAGCGCATATCTGCTGTGGGCGGATTCCATCGGGAGGTACGCCATCTTGCCGCATCAGTATGCCGACCGTCAGTACAAGGTACGCGACTCATTGATGGGAGCTGTGTACAAGGTCGGTGACGAGTTTCCGATGCTCTCGCAGCGATCGATGCACTACTTCCGCCGTATTGCGGAGCTAGTGCTGGCTCCGGTGTTGGCGGACGACCATGTGCACATCAAGCGTGTGGCGACGGCTCAAGCCGCGTCGTTTGTGAAGGTTGCCGTCGAGACTTATCGCAACGGGGAAGATGTCATCGCGACCTGCAAACCCCTGTTGTACGAGTTCCGGACCTACACCTCCCGCACGATCGCACTCGTGAAGTACCACACGGAGTTGGAAGCCTACATTCGCGAGGCATTAGCGCCTGCCCCGAGTCGGTCGGTGCGTCGAGTGGACGTGTATCGGGAAGAACATCAAGCGCGAGTCATTGTTGAAAGGGGCACGATCGCACAGTTTCTTGGTCGCAAGGGGATGAATGCTGCGGTGGCCAGCAAATTGACCGGGTATGGTCTGGTGCTCGTGGACGAAGCGGATCTGGGGAAAGTCGCTGGGGCGTAATCGAGGAGGTGAGGCATGGCTCATGGGGTGGACGTAGAACGACAACCGGGGATGGTACGGCGTGAGGGCCCGTCTCTTCGGAGTGCGTCTCCGACGAACGGACGAAGGCCCGATCGAGCGGAAGAGAACAGGAAGCGGATGGAAGATCCGAATTCGATTCTCCTGTTACCACAGACAAAGGCGGGGATGGCGTGTGTGTCCCTGTTGTACATGTTCGACAAGGTCATTCATCGGCTTCGACGGGCAGCAGGGTCTCAGCTTTCCATTGAGCAAGTGCGCAATGAGTTGGCTCGTGTGGAGCAATGGGTGGCGCGGGCAAAGGGGATCTTACGACAGCTTGGAGTGGGGGAGTTCGAGTTGCTCCCTCAAGAGCCGTATCCCGACCTAAAAGAGCGGAGCGTGATGGCGGCGCGGCGCAATGCGCGAGTCATTACGCCACGCGTCGGAGACACGGTGAGACTGGTGCCGGTGATTCGCGCCCTAGATAATGCGCTCAACAGCATTCGTCTCCGAGCGGAAGATCTCACTCCGTATGTGAAACATTTTCAGGCCGTCGATGAGCTTGTAGTGGCCCTGCACGACGTCATTGGGCATGTCGCTCGCGTGACGGTGACGGAGTACGAGCCGCGGGGCGCGGTGAAAGCATTTCTGAACCAATAAGGAAAAGGGAGGTGGTCACCCCTCTCGTATGAAAGGAGCACGGAATGTGGCAACGCATGGCAGCCCTTAGTCTCGCAGTGTTGTCCGGTTGCGTCAGCGCCGGGGAATATCAGGATTTGGAAACCAAGTACCAGCATCAACTCGCGGTGAAGGAAGTCATGGAGACCGAGCATGACGAGCTGTCCCACCGAGTCGATAACGTATCCCAGGTGTATCGGCATGTTGCGCAAGAGCAGATGGGGTTAATGGCCCAAACGGAAAAATTGCAGGGGGACTTTCTGACTGTGAAGGGCGTGGTGAAAGACACCCAGAATCAGTACGAGTCCCAGCGGGCGCAGTTTGCGCAGCAGGCGCAACAACTGTCCGGGGTCGATGCGCGCCTGCAAAATATTGCGGGGAAGATCGAAACCCTCACCGAAACGACGGTCGCCCTAGCCAATCGCTTCGAACGTGTTGAACTGTCGATCGGGAAACTGGGGAAGTCCTTGCAGGCGCGAGGGGGTGCTCCCGACGTCCCGAAAACGCGCGTCCAGTTGGGTGAGGGCAAGTCGGGAAGTGCTCCGAAAACGGAACCTGTCGCCAAGGCTGGCAGTCCGAATACGGAGGGGAGCGCAGGCGCGGGGGGCTCGGGTGGTGAACCGAGTGGGACGAGCCTGGCGGTCGCTCCGAGTCCGGTGGCGACGGCCACTGTCCCTGCCAAACTGGATGTGCCGATGCCCGTTCCTCATAGGGTGATCGGGGCTAAGATCGAGTCGCCTCGGGCCAAGCCCGATGCGGACAAAGGATGGTTGCGACGTTTTCTGGATGGCTTCCGTGGGGGGAACGGGCAAGACGCGGAACCGGTGTCTCCTCCGCTAGCTTCTGGGGTGTCGGGAAAAGCTTCAACTGGACGTCCCCTTCTTCCGGCTGTCGATGGGGAAGTGATGGCCGCGCCGATGAACACATTGACGATCAGTATCGACGCGGATGCTCAGAAGAAGGCTGAGGCCTCACCGTCTGATACCGAAAAGCGATAGGCCCGAATGAAAATTCTCACGGTGGATGTCATCCCCGGACATACCTATCGGTATTTTCAGGCGTTGATTCAGATAGAGACCGTCGGGATCGCTTCCTGGCGGGATGCCGTGGTCCGATTCACGGATTTCTGGGGAGGGCGCGCGAAGACGTATGACAGTCCGATCGTCCATGCGACTCAGAGCATGGTGAGTCGGCTTGCGCAAAGCGCTGCAGCGTTGGGAGCCGACCTGATAATTGGGTTCGACATTCAGATTCATCAGGTGACGGCACGATACTGGGGGTGGGGGATGGCACAAATCATAATGCGAGGAACGCCGATTCAGTTTACGGATCGTGACGCGCTGGGGACGATCTTGGTCGGTGAACTGGCCCCCTTCGTTGCGAGTGACCAGTATCCCCGACATCAACCGAACACAGGTTTCGAGGGAGAATCAGCAGGGATGGACGAGATGACGGTGCCATCCTTGGATACGGCTCGGTTCGGCACGCGGCTATAGGGGAGTATGTCTGTGATGAAACTCACACTCATGGGATGTTGCCTTGCGGTCTGTCTTGCGTGTGGAGCCGGAGAGTCGCGCGCAGACTGTAACGGGATTGATGATCTGTACCTCAAAGCAAAGTGTGAGGTGGAGGGGCAAAAGGCCTCGGGCTTGATTGGTGGGGGGATTTTGGCGCCGAACATGACCAGAGTGCCGCAGTACTCAGGAACGCCGGGCTGTGTCACGGCAGGGTGTTCTGGGGCTGCCGAAGAGAAGTACTACGATGATCCTGGAAGTTTGAGTGCGGCTGGAGGCACGGCCGCCGGTAACGATGAGAGGTACACTCAAATACGGCAGAGCAGAGTGGACCGTGATGGATGGGACCTACGGACGAGCGGTGCAGTGACGACAGCTCAATCCGCGGCGGAGACCCTACCGCCAGATTCCATCACATGTGGCAGCCAGGATAGTTCAGTGCCTTTTTGCGTGGATACCAACACTCCCCCAAATGAGAATCTGGCGTTGGCGGCAACCTGGTTATCGATGACGAGGAATGTCGAAGAGGATTGGGATCCGGACCGGCTGCGGATCTTCACGGGCAAAAGGAGCACCTGTGATTTCAGCACGATCGGGCGCTCACTGATCAATTGCTGTGATTCGGACCCAGACAAATTGATTGGGAAATGCTCTGAGGAGGAGATCGCGCTAGCGCGTGACAAACAGGATTGGAAGGCCCATTTGATTGGAACACATTGCGTGGATAAAGGGCCGTTTGGTGTGTGCATCCGCAAAGAAGAGGTCTACTGCACTATGAAATCCGAGCTTGGTCGGATGGTTCAGGAACAAGGTCGTGCGCAGTTGGGTATGACCTGGGGATCAGCGGATGCGCCCCAGTGTGACGGATTTACGGTCGATCAGTTCAGCGCTTTGAACTTTCAGGCGATGGATTTCACCGAGTGGTACAAAAATGTCTCAGCGAATATTGACCCTGCCGTGATCACGAAGGAAATGGCGACGAAGATATGCACCTACACGGGCACCTGTTAAGCGGGGGTATCGTGGGCTTCAGGGTGGCATTCTCCAGACCGAAAAGTCGCCGTTCAACGTGGCTGTGTCTTGCGGTGGTGTGTCTCGGTGTCTTGCCGGACAGTGTTGGGGCGGAGATGCCTCCGGACCGTTTTTGGTATGTGAACCACAGTTGTGTCGTGGCGGCGGCGAACCGCTACGCGGTGACCGTGCAAATATTGGAAGCCATTATTTTAGTGGAGAGTGAAGGGGATCCGCATGCGGTGAATGTGAATCGGGATGGGAAGGGGGATCGGCGAGGACCACTATCTTTCAAGCAAGCCACGGAGCTGGTTGCTGAACTGTGGAAGGCGGGGGCGAATTTTGATGTGGGGATTGCACAGATCAACAGCGTGCACATGCGGCAGTACAAAATTGATCCAGTCCATTTTCTCGATCCTTGTATCAATATCCAATGGGCGGCGTTTGTCTTGCGGCAGAAAATCAACGAGTACCAAGAAACGTGGACAGCCGTAGGCCGTTACAACGGAAGTCGCAACATCGCGGGCTACAGCTGGCAGGTGTATCGGGCACTGGAGCGCCTCGCAGGCATCAGGCGAGCCCGTGGGTTGTTGCGATGAGCGCGCGGGGTGAGGTCGGAACGGTTTTCAAAAGGAGGAGCTGTGAGTAACAGACAAGCAGAGGGGTGCGCCACTGAGAATGCGTTGCGCGCACGTTGGGCGTTTGATGTGACGCCAGGCCGTGAACGACACGTGGCCTTGCAGCTCCAGGAGCTGGGGTGCACGGGCGTGGAACGTCCGACGAAAGGCTATGTGATCGCTCAGTGTGATCCAACGGCCGTTCCCGTGATCAAGGGGCTGTCTGGAGTGGTGCGAGCGCTTCCCTTGCTGGATACCGACCTCTTCGAGGACCTCAGCAATGTTGAGCCACTTCCGGCCAAGGTTGCTGATGTGGTGCAGGTCAGTTCGGGCCCCTATGCGCAAATGACAGGGATCGTGCGAGCCTTGGAAGGCGAGGATGTGCTGGTGGATGTGAGTTTGATGGGGCGGGTGGTACGAGTCCGGACTAAAGCGACGCATGTGAGCGTGATGCCGTTACCGGAACCCTGGAGGTGACATGCTCGGGAGATTGTGGGGAGCTTGGCGGGGCGAATCTGCAAGAGTTGACGCTGGAGAGACAGCTCCGCGTGTGGTGCCGAGCCTGATCGAGATCACCCTGGAAGACCTGGCCAAAGACGTGTGGCTTCCGCTGAATTTGGACTTCATTCAGCAAACGGGAGAGTTGGTCGAGGAATCTGAGCCCGCGTTCAGTCCAGTAGAGAATGCAGTGGCTGATCCTGAGGTGGCCACCGCTCCTGCAGCCCTGACATCTCCCAGTGTGCCTACTCCTGTGGTGGGCCCGGCCTCTGCCCAGCCGGCGCCGCCTCCTGAGGGGGGCGCACAGGCCGTCACACCCGATCTCGCTACCTCTCCACGCCCGGTGTCGTCTGGTCGGTCGTCCGCACTCATTCGGGATTTCATCATGCCCTATCAACCGGTGATTGAGAGCCAGCGCGCACTGGAGCCGCTGCTGACGGTGGTGAAAATTCTCGAGGAATATGGGGATTGTCCGTCGATTGTGACGGCCGGTATCGAACGCGACGAAGAATGTACGGACCTCTATTCCATTCGCGATACGCTCGCGAAAGTCACCCTGCGAGACCATACCTATCGGGTCACGGAGTTAGCGTTGGCGTTGCTCAAGCAGACCTACCGGGATGGGGATCTCATGATCCCGAAGGTACTGGTGGCCGCACTGGGACATGATCTGGGCAAGATCCCGCGCTTTCGTGCGACGGCTGCCCATGCGATGGGGGATCATCCGGTTGTGAGCGCCATTAAGCTCCAAGAGTGCTTTGCCGGCACGTCCATACCATGGTTCAGTGAAGTGCTGGATGCCATCAAGGGCCATCATCGGATCGGGAAGGATCGGTTGGGCGTGATTCTTCGGCAAGCCGATGGGCAGGCCCGCGTGAAGGAAATGATTCTCAGCACACAGGAGATACAGGAGAAGCCGTTAGATAGCTGGTGCGCGGGCCCAGATGTCCTGGCGATCGTGGCGCCCCGGATCAATCGTCCACTCAAAGGGAACAAGTGGGCGGCGTTTTCGCTCAAAGGGGTCGTTTATGTGACGCCGGATGCCATTCTGGAGGCCGCCAAAGAGTTGGCACGGCAGAAGAAGATTGTCGAAATGGGACTCATTCGATCGACCGATCGTGAGGATACGCTTCGGCGACTGGTGAAGATTCTCGGTGCGGCGGGTCTCCTGGCCATGGAGATTGGAGAGCATTTCTACGGCCGGCCGTTCGACATCTTCACGAAGAAAGCGGGCATCAAACAGCGGGGCTATTTTGTGCCGGTCAAGCTTGAGGCGTTTCAGATCGCCGAATCGGAACTCGAGTCTCGCAAGGTGGCGTTTATGCAGTTAGTGACGGAATTCCAGCTCGGTCGAGGATAGGAGTACAGGTATGGATCCGGAAACATTTATTGCCGTGTCATCGTGGGTGAATACGACGTTGCTGGCCGGTGTTCCACTCCGCATCCTGGCCTCTGCCACTCTGGCAGCGACGTTCTGGTTCGGGGCCTACAAACAGCGCATTGCACTGGGGCTTTTGTTTTTCATGCTGACGATTCTGCTGTCGTATTTTCGACCCCTGATCAACCTGATCGGCTCGGGGAGCATGTAACAATGGAGCAATCAGCTGCGCGGCGAGGACCGATCTTTGCGGAGGGGGCTTCAGGACGAAGCCGTCCCCGAAGTCTGATTGCGGCGATCAGCGAGATTCAGGAATTGGCGGTGGTGGAGAAGCTTGGCACGCCGCTTCCGGAACATCTCATTCTGCTCGATCGCAGCTTTGCCTATACCGAGGTGGGGGTGCATAGCGTCGTGGTCGATGGGCTGATCAATATGCTAGGGGTGCCGATGGGACTCGGCGTCATGGGGAGCTTGATGCCGATCTTCGGGGATCCAGATCCGAGCCTCTTCGATCAGGCGTTTGCCCAGCTGATCGGGATCACCTACGGCGTGGGGTATGCGGTGATGATTGGGCATAACCTCGGGTCGTGCTACATCGGAAAAGTCTGCAAACGGGCGATCCAGGACATTTATCAATCGATGATCGTGGCCAACATCATAAAGGTGATCCTCCTGTCGGTCTTTTTTAATTTCATGTATCAGATCTTGACGCCGGAACATGTACAGGAGGGATTTCAGATGCTCTGGCCGCTGCTGCGAGGCGTGATGTCCGATCAGATGGCGGTCGAGGTGCAAGACTGGGTGATCAGCATGCGCGAGGTCATGATTCCATCGGCCACGGTAGTCATTCTGGTGACTATTGCCACGCTCTGTGTTCCCTATGTCTATTTTGTGATTGGCGGCCGGGAGGCTGCGGAAGAAAAGCGACGGAATCGCCTGTATGACGTCTGTTGACTACGTTCATGCCTCTGACCTTTCCCCCGAAAACTAGACCATTGGCTAGAAAGTCAGACTGTGCTGAGATGGGAGCCACAGGAGGGGCCCATGACTCGAAAACGGCACACGGAGGAACAAATCATTGCCGTGCTCAAGGATGCTCAAGCGGGTACTGGGGTTCACGAGCTCTGTCGTAAGCACGGGATCTCGGACGCGACCTTTTATAAGTGGCGGACGAAATATGCCGGGCTGGAAGTCAGCGACGTGAAGAAACTCCGCCAGCTGGAAGACGAAAACCGTCGGCTGAAACAGATGGTCGCGGAGCAAGCGCTGGACATTCAGGCGCTGAAGGCCGTCACCGCAAAAAACTGGTAGCGCCCAGAGCGAAGCGAACGGCGGCGCAGTGGATGGCCGAGCGCTTTGGGCTGAGTCAGCGACGGGTGTGCCACTTACTGGCCCTCGATCGGAACACGCTGCGGTATCGCAGCCGACGCCAGGAGGATGCCGCGCTGCGGACCCGGATCCGGGAGATTGCGGAAACCAAGCGGCGGTATGGGTGTCCCCGAATCTATATCCGGCTACGGCGGGAAGGCTGGCGGGTGAATCACAAGAAGGTGGAGCGGCTCTATTATCGTGACGAAGGGCTGTCACTACGGCGGCGATGACGGAAGAAGGCTGCGGCGGTGCCACGAGTCGCCTTGCCCAAGCCCACACAACCAGGACGTTGTTATGCCATGGACTTTGTCCATGACCGGCTCGTCAGGGGCCGGCGGTTCAAGTGTTTGACGATGACCGATCTGTACTCAAAAGAGGTGCCGGTGATTGAGGTGGACGTATCGATAGGCGGGGCGCGGGTGTGCCAGATTCTAGACCGGCTGTTCAACGCACGGCCGTTGCCGGACACCGTGATCCTGGACAATGGCCCTGAATTCTCCGGGACCGCCTTGGATGCTTGGGCGGTGCAGCACGGCGTGCATCTGCACTTCATTCAGCCAGGGAAGCCGGTGCAGAACGCGTTTATTGAGAATTTCAACGGCAAGTTTCGGGATGAATGTCTGAACGAGCACTGGTTTCTGACGCTACAGGAAGCCCAGCTTGTGATTGAAGCGTGGCGACGAGAGTACAATGAAGAGCGGCCGCACAGTGCCATCCGGAATCTGACACCCATGGAGTTTATCAACCATCATCACAACCAGCCCCAGACAGCGCAGGAGTCAACTTCGTTGGCCGTGGTGTAACAAACGGGGGAAGGTCACACTGGCAAGCCATGCGACCGGAACTCAAGCAGAAAGGGACCTGTGGGAAACCTGAGGGTTCCCATGACAATAGGATTTCAGAAGGAAATAGATGACGGCGCTGCCCCCAGAAACCTCGCCGCTTACCAAACAATTAGGCACTAACCGATAAGCTTTGAGTATTTGCCAATGATAGCATCTGCATTAGCAAATCCGGCTGCAGGGTACATAGACGATCGTGACTACGAGTATGCCTCCCCCGTCAGCAACAGAGAAGATATCTCTGGCTTCGATCCCCTGAGATCGCTTACTGAAGCTAAGTACCGCTTTGGCTCGGCATGAGGGATAGCCACACCGAACTTGGCATTCAAGTCTACTGGCTTCATTTCGAAACATGCCAGGCCAGAGCCAAGCGTAACCAACTTGCTTCCCAGTGGAGTAACGACTAGTCGGCAACCACCCAATATCTTCATGCTATCTTTATAACGTTGCATCGCTTTTAGAAGCTGCCGATAAGCTTCGAATGGGTTCGATTCGTGCACATGAAGGATATTGGTAGTGGGAGTTTTTCGCGACTGGAACAGTGGAACTGCATATTCAACCAATAAATCGTCAGCGCGCCTTGGATTCAGGGACGGATGTGGTAGAACGGGGCAGATTTCAGCCGAATCGGGAATCTCGGCAAGCGTTATTAATTTCTGCAATTGACTCACTCTGTTCTCGCCAAGAATGGGAAACCACACAAGCGGCCAATCGCGAGCGCTTTCTACATGCATGGCACCAGAGAAGCCAGGAATTAGGACAAGGTCATTACTTGGATCTTCCGCGCGAATTCTTCCATCCAATCGAGCGTCCTCAGCGACGAGAACCTGAAAATTTATGCCATTAACGGCTAATGGATGGGTACTTCCTTCAATAATCTGTTTGTCAGGCACCAATCTATTCAACAAACTCGTCAAAAGGGCAAGGTAGATGACTCTTGGCAACGAGCTCACATCAAGAACGATATCGGTGTGATCGACGATCTCATCAAGCACTGCTCGTATGCCAATACCTAGAGCAATACCAACGCTGATGTCTTCCTCCCCGCTCGACGATGACCCAATCGGAATAGTTTTTACCGTTCCCAACGATGAGAAGATACCTTGTAATCGTGCAGCGTTCTCCTCCGTAAGTTCAGCAACATCTTCATCAAGCTCGTAATCCGTAAAGCCGACTAGTAATAATTCAGCTTTTTCTACTCTTCGCCCAGCTGTCTGCAAGTTGTTAATTAACTCTTGCATGACCGGTTGTGCCCGAAGGTCGAAGCCACGGCCGGCAATATAGAGTAACCGCACGGGACGTTTATCAAAGAGTCGATCCCAAAGTTCGTGAACCGCAGCTCCGCGGCGGAAGACGTAACGATCCCAAAGCATTAGGTCATCTCCAAACGGAGACGACGACTAGGTGATAGACCGCGTTCCATCCAATCAACTAAGTCTGTCGCAGTAACATCCTGCCAGCCGCCCTGCTGTAAAGGGAGATCGTAATAGGCACACAGTGCTCTATTCAAATAGAATACAGTGCCGTTCTCGCGGGATGTACTGGCAGCACTCGACTTTGCAAACAACAAGTTTTCTGCAGCGCATTCGGCCAAAACGCGGATCAATAGCGCATTTTTGCTGCCGATTGGATTAATCACCTCTGATAGTTTATTGAGCTCTGATTGTGACAGGCGCACTCCAGTTACCCCGGGCGCATAGGGTGCATTAGGCGCAAAGGTCTTTTCTCTGCAAAATACTCCAATAGAGTCTAGAAGCCTTCGCGCGCGTGAGCCTTCAGTATGGCTTTTAGGAATGAAATCGCGTTTCCGCTTTACTGCGTCCTTTAGTAATTTTTCTTGTTCCACCGGGGAAAGGATCAATTCTGGTTTACGTAATATTTGTTTATGCTGCATACCTGTATAGAGAGCCGAGGCTAGTGAAAGCAGTTCTTCAACGTTGTTGCTCGCCATGATACACAAGCGATCCAAACCGAAAAAATAAGGAATCTTAAGTTCTTCATGCATGAAGATTTCCGCGGCCCCTCTGACTTGGGAACTATCGCGATCTTCCAAAACCTCCGCGGACAGAGCTAGCTCCAAGGTAAGCTGACGTTTTGATTGATCACGCGCAAGCAATATCCGAGTAACATAAAGCTCGAAGAGAGACTCGATGCTGGCCTCTGCGCTTTTCTGTTCTGCCCGGGCTAGCCATTCGCTGTAACGAATGTTGCTCTCGTGCCGCCGCATGTCTTCGCGAAACGTCTGAATACCTTTCTCGACTTCAGGACGAATTTCATCAAGAACTAATTCTCCTCTCAGACATTGGGAAAATGAATGAGAAGCGACTACATCTTGCATCATCATTCTTCTGTCCAAAATGCTCTGCGCGAATGTCGCAAACTGATGTGGGCCTTTGGAACCACTCCACATTTCTTCCAAAGCATACTCATGTAGGTCACGCCCTTGCCTAATACCTTGCGAAATTAACTCACAGCCAAGGGCAATAGAGCGTTCGGCAAGCCACACTGGAATGGCCGGCCGCTGGACGGTCAATTCATCGATTAAAAGAGCACGCTGCTTGCGCCTGAGTTTATGTAGGTCATCGATCATCAGGAGGCGCTTTGGTGCTACTTCCCTTCCGTCAACAACGAACTGCACGGCTTGTAGCCAAACCGGCCCTTCAAATTGGAGGTGGAAAGGCATATCAATGGTGCTTTGCCCGACAAATGCGTCGAGTTTGGCATACACGCGTTGTTCGTGTTGCTCAGCCCAATCAGCTAATTCACGAGCACTAGATAAACAGGGAATTCCCTTGAGGTGGCTCGCCTGCTCTCCGTACTTTAACTGGATTAAATCGAATTGCTCGGAAGCACTGAACCCTAATAATGCCCCAACGCTTCGAAGCGTTCTCAGTACGATTCGACAATCGAGCAAAGCACGAAACAATCCCTCTTGTTTGATGTCTGCACCCGGCGGAAGATCGGCATAGCCGGAAGCGCAGGACAAGAAAACTCCTAAAAATTGAGGCCGATCTTGATCGTTAAGCACGCCCCGCGAAACGAGTTTCTGAAAGGATTCTGCTATCTCCGCCGATGCGCGACGAGAAGTCCAGAAGCTGCGTAGCGCTGAAGGCGTGAACGCTCGCAATAGCGTTGTCTTGCCTCCGCCTGGAGCGCTTCTAAAGATATGGACTCCACCCTCAAAAGCATCCTCGTGCAATTTCTCCAAAATCTTAGGGGAGAATAATCGTACGAAGTCAAGATCCGACGTCGTGCGCTCCGACATCCGCTCCAAAAATGGATTGACGTGATAAGCCATTAAAACTCTCGGTATCGACTGACACGAGGGAATAAGCCAAAGGGACTATATGACTCTGCTCCCCACAGCAGGTAAATCGAATTGTTCGGACAATTGTGCGACAAAACCACGGGCAGGGCGCAATTTGCAAATCCCAAACGTGCATCTTCAGTTCCACCAACAGCGATGTGCTTGTCAAAGGCTCTTTCATCGTAGTAGATGGATTTCCCAAGGAAAGAACGTATTTTCGCATCAGCCTCATGCTTAAGTGAAATCTCGGACTCGATGGGACATAAGACTCGCAACTGCAATGGCTTGTGACCTTTCTCAGATGTAAAGCGTTCAGACCAATACTCAATATGATCTATAGCTTGACGAGTTGCGATATAAAGTAAGAGAAAGACTTCATAGTGGGAAGTGTCAACAAGATCTCCGCGGTGAAGGCGGTCAAAAATCTTTGTGATCTTACCTTTGAAAGTTCGGCTCTTGCTGTCGAATCTGATATAAGTATTGCCGCTGCCAGAGAAATCGTCGAGCAACCAAATCAGATTGAAGCGCGGCCGTTTGATTTCGAGACCTGATTTCTGCAGTGACGATTCCAGCTCTTTGAGCATGTCAGCAGCCTTCTCGTCGCTAAGCTCGTAAGCTTGCCAGATCTGTTCATTGCTGATCTCTCCACCACTGGCTCGCCGCAAATCGTTTGTACGAGCACCATCGCTTAACCCCAAGTATAGGGACTTAAGTTGCAGTTCCTTGAAGCGAATATGGCGCGATATTTTACCTACGAGATGTGAGGAGATATCCTGCTCTTCGGCAACTAGTCGTATGCGCTCTTGAACGATTAGGTCGGGGTATGCTGTGCCGACTAAGTGAGTGAATTCTGCCTCAGAAAAATATACGAGCCGTTGGACCACCAGCTGCAGAGCAGCATTCCGATCCTCCGCATTGAATTGATCGAGCCAGAGGGCGAGGCTCTCCAGGAAGCGCCGACCTGGTCCAAACCGTTGATAGTGGTCGTACTTATAGTCTGCTAGTAGCTGCAGGGTCGGAAGAAATTTAGGAACAACATCGAGATCTTGCCAGTCCATGACCTTCGCTAGTAGCTTGGCAGCGTTCTGGTCATGCATGGTCAGGCAACTCCGACGATACCGGCTGTCGGAGGCGTACGGAAAATTCACCGACGCCATACTCTACAAAGTGTTCTAAATACCAAATTGTGGCATCTACATCTCGCCGATGGGGTGGCGCTAGATTCCATCCGCGATCAAGTCGACGTGACGGAACGTCCACGCTAAGCGAAAATCGATGTTCAAGAAGAGCTGAATCGTTCCCTGGCCAAGCGCCTTGGTCTCCGAGGGTTAGGATTTCGTAAGGATCTATTTTGAACTTCTGAATGATATGCGCAATAAGTCGTGACTTGGTGATGCCAGTTGCCAGAATGTCGATCGAATGTTTGCTTTTTACCATACTGGAAAGATCTAGCCCAGCTTGACGAAGCGCATCGGCAATAACAAACCACATGTTATCTGTTGGAAGACCCTCCCGAAATCGAACGCTCACTTGATAGGGGTGGGTCGTTTTGAAATCATCGATAGGGACGCCGAGCGCTCTTAGGCGAACGATTATGCGCGTGACATGACTCAGGAATTCGCTTGGTTCCTGCTCTTTCACAGGACCAGTAGCTGCATCCGTAATTGAGCCACCGTTATAAAGCCCTAGTTGGATTCTCGCTAATAGATCAGCGGACAAACTTGTCTGGAGGGTTTCCTGTACTGATCCGCCTCGTCCTGAGGCTATACCTACAATGACGCCGGATCTCACTAGTCGCTCCAGGTGTTGGAGAACTATTTTGGACAATTGACCACTGTTTCTGTGCGAACTGCACAGCGTGCCGTCATAGTCAAACACAACTGAGCGAAAGCGCTGCCTTTCGAGATCATCGAGGTATTCATTCTTGGCTCTACGCATTGGGCCACTGCTACGGCTGGATGGCCAACGGGCTCCGAGTACCTCATATTTGGATCGCTCCATATCATTATCTTCCTCAGTAGGCGCTGGAATAGCATCCTGAAGATTCAAATAATAAAGATCGCGACCGAACTGAGGCACCACTGGCTGCGCTGGATCTTGTCCGAGGCCGTTGGAAATGGCCGACACGAGATACATTTGGGCGATTAAGCCAGCTATTAATTCACGCGGGGCAGCTCCAGCAAGATTCATAGTTAATGTTGGAACATCTTTCGGGAATAACGCTCGCATCTGATCCCATAGGCGGTCAAGCGATGGTTCAGTGAGTGCTAAAACTGTGCACTCTTGTGGTCGATTAGCTAACCAAAGATGTCTGCCGTGCGCATACGATCGTAAGTCTGCCAATTGCGTATGTAATAATGCAGCCTCTGAAAGTTTTGATTCGAGGTCATCAGCTATAGGTTTAAGTAGGGGGGAATATATAACTGTAATGGTCCCGCGTGAAACGCAACTTCTGACAAACTCTCTCGAATGATCCGCCCACTCATCTAATGATCGAATTCCGATACGAAGCTGCGATAGCTCCATAGGCAAGTTATCGGACGCCTGATTCAGTTCGCCATAAGCACGAGCTATCAATACTGCATCGAGCAATAAACTGTTGGTGGCAAGATAACCGTCCTTTTTCGTGAGTTCGAAGGTATGGGAGCTGACGCCTGTAAGTTGATTGACTTTATGCATCAAGGGGCAATTAACACGGTTGGTGAGCACGTGTACCGCGCGAGGGCTGTGCCTTCGAGCTCGCTGCAACGCTTCAATGATGTCTGGATTCTTGCCCTCCGCTGAAATGAGAAATACAGGGCTTGAGGCAGCTAGAGTTGGATTGCAGATGATTTCCAGTGGTGTCGAAGGACGAGAAACTCGCCCAGTATATGCTTCATGTAGACTGCACAGTAACGAAGCGATTGTGTACGACCCTCCCGAACCGACCCCAATAACACTGCATTCGCTAGCAGAAGCAATAGCAGTTTTAAGTCGCGTTACATCCTCGGACATGGCTGCGCGATAAGTGGCGGCCAATTGCTGCAATTCAATATCGTAATGATTCAGTGTCATTGCATCTAAGTATTAAATGGTCAGAAGATTTCTACCGAGCCATTCAACGAGCTTTCTGCTTTCGTCAGCCGAACTTTCGTCGCCTTGGGAGACGGTTTCGATATATTCCTTTGTTCTACTCGGATTTCCATAAGCAAGATACCAAGCATGTTCAATCCTATACCATTCACTTCTCCCCAGGTTCTATTGACTGGGCTATCCGTTCGGCAGGATTCAACGAGTCGAGATTCCCCTGTCGATAGAAGCAGGGCTCGCAAATCATCATGCTGTGAAAATTTTGCACGCAGGACTTCTCGCATACGATCGAACTTTATTTTAGACCAGTTGGGTACGATGTCCCACGTGTAGAGACCATGTGCTGCCATTGCTACGAGTGACGGGCTCGGAGCGCTCAGGATCCATTGGCGCACCTCCACCTTACGGGCTTTACCAGCTTGGTATGCATGCTCAGCCGTTGGAAATACTGTTCCTTCGAACAGCACAGGGCGCCGATGGAGATTGCTGAAGGCTCCGTATGGCTTTTCATTAGCTCGATAGAAATGAATTTCGACTGGATGATCTACGGCGCGCCCATTCACCCGAGATAACGGCCTTCCGCTGTTCTTGGATTTTTTCATGGAGATCCTTCCTTATCGGGCGGCTTTAAAGGATAGAAGTTCAATTTCTTACAGTGGTCGATAAGAAGTACTTCGATTAAGTTCGTCAGGCTGCGACGATCGTGGGCTGCGGCCTTTTCTGCCGCAACTTTAATCTCCGGGTCGACGCGCAACGTAACTGTTGCCGTCTTGGTCTTTGGACGTCCGCGCGGCATGAGCTTTCTAGCGAAAATTTAGTACTGCATTATGATTTAATTATAGAATCATATAGAATGTATATGTAATGCAGTTTAATTTACATGACAAGTATTATTTGTATGGCGGAAGAAATGGACGGTCAGAGAAAGGCCGCAAATCACCGCTCATCGCGTCGGAGCCGCATGCCGGAAATGGAGGGTGTTAGGCTGGTAACGTAACGGCGGCCCCTATTCTGGGAAGTTAGGGCTTTTGAACGTGCAGAACACCGGATGAAATTTAGGGTTTAGCACACGAACAAAGTCGGTACATACGGTAGCGTTAGTAGCCTCAAACCATGAGTGTCTCGTGTGGGACCAACTGCTTGTAAGTCATTGCAAAATCTCACAACTCCTCCGACCATTCTGAGCAATCATCCCATTGTTTTCCCTCATTTTCCCCACTCTTTTCAGGCGAAGAATCACGCAGCGAATTCTTCACCACTGAAAGATTTAGACCCATGCCCGCATAGCCCATTTCGTTAGGCTCTGACAAGCGCCTCTCTACTTTGCTCAATGTGCTTCTTGACCCTCTCCGGCAGAGCCCGTTCAGCAAGACGCAACTCATAAGCCTGCTGCAGGTTCATCCAGAATTCAGCTGTGGTATTGAAAAAGGCTGCCAGCCGAACCGCAGTGTCACCCGTTATACCCCGTTGTCCTTTGATAATAGCGGTAATCCTGTTTGCCGGCACCCCGATTGACTTGGCCAGCATACTGGCATTGATCGGCGGGACTGACGGCTTCATGAACTCCTCCGACAGAATTTCCCCTGGATGAATAGGCCGCATGCCATTCTTGATCATCGCATGGTCTCCTTCAGTGATAATCGGCGATCTCGACTTCATAAGGTCCGTCGGCCAACCACACAAAACAAATCCGCCATTGATCATTGATCCTGATGCTGTGCTGTCCAGCCCGATTCCCCTTCAGTAGCTCCAGCCGATTTCCTGGAGGCGAACGCAAATCTTTGATGTCAGCAGCATTATCCACCATCGTCAGTTTTCGCTCAGCTACCTTTCGGAAGCTAGAAAACTCCTTAACCATCTCTCCTGAAAAAAACCGCTCGGTCTTTTTATCTCGAAAGGATCTGATCATCGCCAGGATACCATATTTTACGCTTTACGTAACACGTATGTGCTAGATTTGTGCTACTTTTCTTCAAAAACGACAGAATTCAGCAGAATCAATAGACTCACCAGAAACATCTCAAGCAAGCGATTTATCAAGCAAAAGTGGGGAAACCACTGCAACAACGAACCCTTGCGAAATATAGCCTTTTCACGCTCTTAATCAGCGGGCCATTCGTAATTGGCAATATCCTATGTCGGACAGCCTATTTGTAAGTCATTGTAAAACCATGTATCAGATCGGAATGATTAAGCACCTAAGTCATTGATTCTACGTGTTTCCTGGGGCCCTTTTAAGGCGAGGGTCCTGGGTTCGAATCCCAGCCGACTCACCATATCTTTCAATAACTTCGCCGCTTCCTCTGATTCGACTTGTGGCCCGGTCACGGTTTTGTTCACGGTTGACGATTGCGTGAGTCCTTCCACCGCCTGCCAGAGATGCGCCGGCGATAGGTGCGCATACCGACTTAACATGGCGGGAGACTTCCAGCCGCCAAGCGCCATGAGGGTTCGATCGTTGGCTCCTCGCATGGCCAGTCGTGATGCGAAGGTGTGTCGAAGGTCATGGAAACGAAACGGGTGTAACCCTGCCGCTTTCACGGCCCGATCAAAGGCCCGTCGAAGATACCGGACATCATGCGGGAAAATCGGATCGAGCGGTGAGGGGAATCGTTCCTCTTTCAACTCACTGAAGAGTCCCACAACGATTGAATTCATAGGGACTCTCCGGCGTTCCCCGGCCTTGGTTTCATGAATCGTCAACACTCCCACATGCCAATCGATATCGGCCCAGGTCAGTCTGAGGAGTTCCCCTTGTCGTAGGCCGGTATGCATTGCCGTGATCACCACGGAATGGTAGGCGAGTGGCAGCCGTTCGAGAAGCAACGTCTCCTGGTCGGGGGTGAGATATCGCACCAGGACATTGTTTGGCTTGGGCGCCTTCACGAGGGTGGCAGGGTTATCCCGCAAAAGGCCCAATCGTCTGGCTCGATTTAATGTCGCCTTCAGCACGGTGAGGTGCCGAACCAGGGTGGCGGGTTCTTTCCCTTCCTCTTGGAGTGCGGTGAGCACCTTCTCAATCTGTCGAGGCGTAATCGTCGCGGCGTC
>Ga0209582_1000727_pt1 | contig 18222 bp, 17 predicted proteins | sample KloWWTmetKNB5Kit_FD_187176 | JGI IMG/M metagenome (GOLD analysis project Ga0209582, IMG submission 187176) | Active sludge microbial communities from Klosterneuburg, Austria, studying microevolution and ecology of nitrifiers - Klosterneuburg... | ecosystem: Engineered > WWTP > Aerobic digester >...
TGACTGTGAAAGGCGATGGTCTGCCCGCCTTCCACCACATCGAACCGCAAACCACGGGTTGCGTACTGGATGTTGTCCGCCCGCAGGCGTGCCGCCTGGCTGCATGACGTAGTCCAGACATCCAGAGGGCCGTTAGCAAGATCTGCAGCAAGCTGGGCGCCCTGTGTGTCATCCACATTGATGACCGCTGCCTGCAGCCCCGGCCACACAAACAGACGCCGCTTGGCGTCCCAGTACGACGCCATGCTGCCGTGGTAATCCAGATGGTCCTGGGTGAAGTTGGTAAACACGGCAACACGGATGTCGGTCCCAGTCAACCGGTGCTCCTCCACCCCGATGGACGACGCTTCCATGGCGCAGGCCTTCAGGCCCGTATCCACAAACGCCCGCAGGGTCTGCTGCAACAGGACCGGGTCAGGAGTGGTCAATCCGGTAGACAACACATCCGGTGGAATGCCAACGCCCAGGGTTCCAATCACGCCACACGGCCAGGAGCGTTCTGCAGGCAAATTTTTCAGTGCCTGCGCAAGCCACCACGCTGTGGACGTCTTGCCGTTGGTGCCGGTGACGGCAACCACATCCAGTGCGCGGGACGGCTGTCCATAAAACTCGGCAGCAATAAGCCCGGTGTCCGCTTTCAATCCTGCATACGTAGCGTAAGACTCGCCCGACAGTCCAAAGGCTTCTGCACCGTCACGCTCCATCAGGCAGGCTCCGGCGCCTTGTGCAATGGCTGTAGCAGCGAAACCTCTGGCATCCACTGCAGCACCGGGCCAGGCCACAAACCCGTCGCCCGGGCGCACTTTGCGGCTGTCAGCCCACAAGGCACCGCATGCGCGGGACTTGAGCCACTGCGCTGCCTGAACTGGCGTATGGAGTTCCTGCATCAGAAACTCTCCTCTACCGCGTTCGCAACGATTTGCGGACGCACAGCCATGTCGGGTTGAACGCCCAGCATGCGCAATGTTTGCTGCACCGTCTCGGAAAACACCGGCGCGGCCACATCGCCGCCAAAATACTTGCCGTTGCTGGGCTCATCAATCATCACAGCTACAACAATGCGCGGCTTATCAATAGGTGCCACTCCGACAAAAAAGCCGCGGTACTTTTTGGCGGCATAACCCTTTCCTTCCTGCTTGTGGGCAGTGCCGGTTTTTCCGCCAACCGAGTAGCCCATGGTCTGGGCTTTGGGTGCCGTACCACCGGGGCCTGCAGCCAGATACAGCATATGGAGTACTTCCCGTGCATGGCGTGGCTCAAACACTTTGACACCTTCCACCTGCTGGGCGGTCTTTAGCAAAGTGACAGGAACCAGAGAGCCATCCCGCGCAAACACGCTGTACGCACGCGCCAACTGGAACAGGCTGGCCGACAGGCCATAGCCGTAACTCATAGTCGCCTGTTCAATGGGACGCCAGGTTTTATAGGCACGCAGGCGACCACTGACCACGCCAGGAAATGGCACCTGCGGCTTTTGTCCAAGCCCCACCTGGCTGAACATTTCCCACATTTCGTGCGGCTGCATCTGCATCGCCAGCTTGACCGTACCCACATTGCTGGACTTCTGGATGACCTCATTGACGGTCAAGGCCCCAAGCGGGTGCGCATCGGTGATCGTAGAGCCGGAAATGGTGATTTTCCCTGGGGCCGTCTGGATGATGCTTTCCGGTTTGACCAGTCCTTTCTCCAATGCCAGTGCGATGGAAAACGGCTTCATGGTGGAGCCTGGCTCAAATGTGTCGGTCAGCGCACGGTTGCGCAGTTGCGCCCCCGTCAGGTTGGAGCGTTTGGCGGGCGAATAGCTGGGGTAGTTGGCAAGCGCCAGGACCTCCCCGGTCAGCACATCCAGAACCACCACGCTGCCTGCCTGCGCCTTGTTCTCCACCACTGCCTCGCGCAGCTTCTGGTAGGCAAAGAACTGCACCTTGCTGTCGATGCTCAGTTGCAGGTCGCGCCCCTCCACGGGAGGAATCTGGTCGCCCACATCTTCCACCACACGCCCCAGGCGATCCTTGATGACGCGGCGCGAACCGCTCTTGCCCGCCAGATCCTTGTTGAAGGTGAGTTCCACCCCTTCCTGGCCGTTGTCTTCCACATTGGTAAAGCCCACGACATGAACCGCAGACTCGCCTTCCGGGTACTCGCGCTTGTATTCCTTGCGCTGGTAGATTCCCTTGAGATTCATCTCCGCGATCTGCTTAGCGATGCCAGCGTCCACCTGGCGCTTGATCCAGACAAAAGTCTTGTCTTCGTCCCGAAGTTTCTTGGCCAGGTCGCTCACAGGCATATCCAGCATCTTCGCCAGACGCTGCAGTTGTGCCTTGTCCAGATCGACGTCTTCGGGAATGGCCCAGATGCTGGGCGCTGGCACGCTGGAGGCAAGGATCAGTCCATTGCGATCCAGGATGCGCCCACGGTTGGCCGGCAAATCCAGCGTCCGCTCGAAGCGGACCACGCCCTGGCGCTGAAAGAAATCGTTGGCAACCACCTGGATATACGCGGCCCGCGCAGCCAGCCCGAAGAAGGCCAGTGCAATCGCCCCCACCACAAACTTGCTGCGCCACACCGGCGTGCGGCTTGCCAGCAGGGGGCTGGAGGTGTACTGGATGCTGCGGCTCACGGCGCAACTCCGGCTGCGACGTCTTCGCCTGCGGGAGCCGAATAGGTCACGTAGGTAGTGATGGCAGGTGTCGCCTGGCGCATCTGCAACTTCTCCCGCGCCAGTTTTTCCACCCGGGCGGGCGTGGCCTGCCCACGTTTCTCCACCTGCAAGCGCTCGTATTCTGTCTCCAGGCGGCGCGCCTCCGAGCGCGCCCTGTCAAGCTCGGTGAACACCCGCCGTGACTCGTACTGCACATTGACCAGGTAAACGGCACTGGCCAAAACGGCAAGCAACAGCACGAGGTTGAGGCGCATCATGCTGCCGTCCTCCGCGCCACACGCATGATCGCGCTACGTGAGCGCGGATTGCCGCGCACCTCGTCATCGCTGGGCTTGATACGCCCCAGGGACTCAAGCTTCATGACCTTGGGCGCTGCAAACGGGGCGCGACGGTCGTACTCATCGCGCGAATGCTTCGCGATGAATTGCTTGACGATCCGGTCTTCCAGCGAATGAAAGCTGATCACAGCAAGACGGCCTCCGGGCTGCAGCACATCCAGACTGGCCTCTAGCGCCTGTTGCAGCTCTTCAAGCTCGGCGTTGATGAAAATCCGAAAAGCCTGAAATGTGCGCGTTGCAGGGTCCTTGCCCGGCTCGCGGGTTTTGACCGTGTCAGCCACGAGTTGGGCCAACTCGGTGGTGGTTGAAATTGCGCCCCGTTCCTGTCGGCGAGCAACAATCGCCTTTGCAATTGACCCAGCAAACCGTTCTTCACCATATTCACGTATCACCTCCGTGATTTGATTGACTTCTGCTGTTGCCAGCCATTGCGCCACACTCTCTCCGCGCGTGGTATCCATGCGCATATCCAGCGGACCTTCGAAACGAAAACTGAATCCCCGTGCGGGGTTGTCGATCTGGGGTGAACTCACACCCAAATCCATCAACAGGCCGGTCACGCTTTTCGCGGGCAAATCGCCCAGGTGGGCGAAGCCTTCGTGGCGAATGGAAAAGCGGGGGTCGGCTATGGCTGCGGATTCGGCCACCGCCTGGGGATCTTTGTCGAAGGCAATCAATCGCCCCTGAGGCGACAAACGCAAAAGAATCAAACGGGAGTGGCCGCCACGCCCGAAGGTGGCATCCACATAGGTGCCATCGGCCGCATCGGCAAAGTTGTTGGCCCCGTCTGTGAACAATGCATCGACCGCTTCGTTCAACAAGACGGTGGCATGGTTCCATGTTGTTTCCACCGCAATCGCCTAGAACGAAAAATCCTTGAAGACATCGGGCATGTCGCCCTGCATGGCCTTCGCTTCCTGGGCGTCGTAGGTCGCCTTGTCCCAGAGCTCGAAATGGTTGCCCATGCCCAGCAACATCGTGTCTTTGGAGATGCCTGCGGCAGCGCGCAACTCGGGCGACACCAGCACCCGGCCGGTGGCATCCATCTCCACATCCATGGCGTTACCCAGGAAGATCCGCTTCCACCACTGTGCCGACATGGGCAGGGCGGCAATACGCTCGCGGAATTTTTCCCACTCGGGGCGGGGAAACACCATCAGGCACCCGTGCGGATGCTTGGTGATGGTCAGGTGGCCGTTCGCGGTGGCGCTCAGCACGTCACGGTGCCGGGTCGGCACAGAGAGCCGACCTTTTGCATCCAGACTGAGAGACGAAGCCCCTTGAAACACGACAGACACCCTTTTGTTGTGCAACAGCTCGAAATAGCAACTCAGAGGCACTTTTCACCACTTAATTGCACTTTTTTGCACTGTATCAGCAATTGCAAGGCTTGCAAGAGGGCTTGCGAGAATTTTTTCCAATGAAATCAAGGACTTAGACGCGACTCCGAAGGCAAATGGGAGCCAAAAATCGTTCTAAATGAAGGACTTAGCACGCTTTATGAAAGTGATGCTTGAAGCCCTGTAACAAACCGCCCTTTACAGGATGTAGCGTGACAAATCTTCGTTTTGGCTGAGTTCGGCCAGACGCACGTCGACGTAGGGTGCATCAATACGCACCGTTTGCTCCGCCATAGCCGCCGCATCGAAGCTCACATCGTCCAGCAACCGCTCCATGACGGTCGCCAATCGTCGCGCCCCGATATTCTCGGTACGCTCGTTCACGTCATAGGCAATCTGGGCCAACCGGGTAATGCCTTCCGGGGTGAACTCGAGGGTCACACCCTCGGTGGCCAGCAAGGCCTGGTATTGCTTCACCAATGACGCATGGGTCTGGGTCAGGATCGCTTCAAAGTCCTCAACGGACAATGACTGCAACTCCACCCGAATCGGAAAACGCCCCTGCAGTTCCGGAATAAGGTCACTCGGTTTGCTCAGGTGAAATGCACCGGAGGCGACAAACAGGATGTGGTCTGTTTTGACCATGCCGTACTTGGTGGATACCGTGGTGCCCTCGACCAGCGGCAACAGGTCGCGCTGCACACCCTGGCGCGAAACTTCGGCACCACTGCCCTCGCTGCGCGATGTGACCTTGTCGATCTCATCAATAAACACAATGCCGTTTTGCTCCAGCATCTGCAGTGCCTGGGTCTTGATCTCGTCCTCGTTAACGAGCTTGGCCGCCTCTTCGTCGGCCAGCAGCTTCTGTGCTTCACTGATCTTGAGCTTGCGCGTCTGTTTGCGGGCCTGCCCCAACTGTCCAAACATGCCGCGGAGCTGTTCGGTCATCTCCTCCATGCCCGCAGGCCCCATCACCTCCATTTGTGGCGCGGACACTGCCACATCCAGCTCGATTTCGCGGTCGGCCAGCTGGCCCTCGCGCAGTTTCTTGCGGAAAGTTTGTCGCGCCGTGCTTTCGGGTGTCTCCACCGAGGACGCCATTCCGAACTCAGTCCGGGGCGGCGGGATCAGGATGTCAAGAATCCGCTCTTCGGCAGCGTCTTCGGCGCGCGCACGCACCTGGGTCTTTGCCGCCTCACGCGTTTGCTTCACGGCGATTTCTGCCAGGTCACGGATGATGGAGTCCACGTCCTTGCCAACGTAGCCGACCTCGGTGAATTTGGTCGCCTCGACCTTGATGAAAGGTGCATCTGCCAGCCGTGCGAGGCGCCGTGCAATTTCCGTCTTGCCGACCCCCGTAGGGCCGATCATGAGAATGTTCTTGGGCGTGATTTCGGCACGCAGTCCGGCCTCCACCTGCTGGCGGCGCCAGCGGTTGCGCAATGCAATGGCAACCGCACGCTTGGCCTGGGCCTGGCCCACAATGTGGCGATCGAGTTCAGTGACGATGTCCTGTGGTGTCATGACAGTTTTCAATCCAGAGTTTCGATGGTGTGCTGCATATTGGTATAAATGCACAGCTCGCCAGCGATTTCGAGCGAGCGTTTGACGATGTCTGCCGCACCCAACTCGGTGTTGTTCAACAAAGCGATAGCCGCCGCCTGCGCGTACGCGCCACCCGAACCAATGGTCACAATGCCATTTTCCGGCTCCAGCACATCACCGTTGCCCGTAATGATCAGGGAGGCATCCTTGTCCGCTACCGCCAGCATGGCTTCCAGGCGGCGCAATACGCGGTCGGTGCGCCAGTCCTTGGTCAGCTCGATGGCGGCGCGCACCAGGTGTCCCTGGTGTTTTTCCAGCTTGGCCTCAAACCGCTCGAACAGCGTGAAGGCATCTGCCGTTGCACCGGCGAAACCCGCCAGCACTTTGCCGTGGTAGAGCTTGCGCACTTTGCGTGCCGTGCCTTTGACGACGATATTGCCCAGCGTAACCTGACCATCGCCGCCAATGGCGACCTGCATGCCTTCTGGCGTCTTGCGACGAACGCTGATGATGGTGGTGCCGTGAAATTGTTCCATGGGATTGAGATTCGGGCGATAACCCGGATTGCAAGAGAGACTTGGGGCACACGCGTGCCCGACGATCAAATGGGCCTGGGGATCACCCGGGCATGCTCGTTGATACCGATGACGCTGAAGAAGGCGGCGACCAGACGGTGCACGTCCTTGAACTGCACCTGTCCACCTTCTGCCTGCCGCATCGTCGCCCAATTCAGGATACTCCCCGCAGCAGAAAAATCCACCCGGACCAAATTGGCACATGACACGACCAGGAGACCACTGCCTTGCGCACCTTTGACCAGCGCACCCAGCAATTGTGTGGCATCACCCAGCACTTCACCGCGCAATTCAGGAATATCCCCTGCTGCGCTGGACTGCGTCGGAATGGCGCCGGTAGGGGCGGCCGCTGCGCCACGGTGCGCTGGCGCTGCCTCGGTCGCTTCGAACTGGCATCGCGCCTCCACCCACGCAGGAGGGGATACCTCGTAAGTCACGCAGTAGTCCAATGCCGCCAGCTCAAACTCATCGATGAGATTCATGGAGCGCAAAGCATTGAGGCGAACATGCCACCAGGCCCGGTCCACCGCACGGTCTCCCGATGGCGTCAGAGCCCGCAGCCGCTCCAGGAGGTTGTGGGCGCCAGAGAAGCGCAGTGCAACCGGTTCATCACACAGACTGACAAATAGTGCATCCAGCAAGGGGACCGCATCGACGGCAATCCCATCCAGAGTGCCCCACCCCACATGCCAGGGCGTGGGATGCGTTGACAAGGCGTCGCGTAAAGCTTCCATGGCGCGGGCATCCAGCATGGACGGACTTTGCCAGATCACCCCGTGCTCAGTAGACGACCCCGCTGAAGCGGTCCCAAACGTCCCTTGCGAGGATTCGGAGGATGCTCCATCTCCCCCCAGGGATGCCCACACGGGCACCATCCGGCCGAAACGCGCACCAAACTCCTTGACGGCACTGTCAAATTGGGGGCGCTTATGGGTTACCCGGTACAAATCCAGCAATGCCGCTGCCCAGGACAGCGCCACCTCTGGCTCCAGAACTTCTCCCCGCAACGCTTCCAGCAGCCCCTTTTCGGCTCCGGTATCGTCCCCGTTGGCAAAGCGGATGGCTGCCTCTTCCAGTTCAGGATCGGTCGACATATCGTCGACCTCCATCGCAAACAGTTCGGAGGTGGAAAAACTCTGGTCTTCTCCCGAGAAAGCATGAGAGGAATCAGCGTGGGCTATCCGTCCGGGCGCCGGCACGTGGCCCAGTGGCACATTGGTTGGCTCAAAATCCGCAGGACCTTCAGGCAGCGCCTGCAAACCCACGGCCTCGGTCGGCGCGAAATGGTGGGGGGACTGGGTAGGTGCCTGGGTAGGGAACTGACTGGCGCCCTGGCTCAGACTGTCGCCCGAGAAGCGGGAAATTTGCGCAACGGCGACATCGCCCGCACGGGTTCCCCCCTCCTGCTTGCCCTTCCACCATTGCTTGGACATTTGGGCTTCGATCTCGTCGATCTTCTTCAGCGTGACGGCACGACCATCTTGGTCGGTAGCCACACTGGACTGGAAGAAGGACGGGCGTGCCATGTTGGCCATGGCCGCTGGATCCCGGTTGCGCAGCTTGCGCAACTGGTCAAATTCGCGCTTGCGGACAAAGTCGTTTTGCCGCTTGCGCTCAATCATGGCCTTGAGGGCCTGCTTGTCATAGCCGCTTTCCTGCGGCTGGTCCGGGTTGTCCAGCTCCGACCAGTCTTTGGTCGGATTGCGGACGAACTTCGCCACCTTCGACAGCAAACCGGGGCGATCGTCTTTAGTGGCCATGGGAACAGTTTAGCGCAGGGCTACCTATCTAGCGCCGGGAATCAATCCCCGAACATCTTCTGCTTGAGTTCGCGGCGCTGCTGGGCTTCCAGTGACAAGGTTGCGGTGGGACGGGCCAGCAGGCGACCTACGCCGATAGGTTCCCCGGTTTCGTCGCAGTACCCATAGTCACCCGCATCAATGCGGACGATGGATTGTTCAATCTTCTTGAGCAGCTTGCGTTCACGGTCACGGGTACGCAATTCGAGCGCGTGCTCTTCTTCAATGGTGGCCCGGTCAGCGGGATCGGGCACCACCGAAGTGTCTTCGCGCAGGTGTTCAGTGGTCTCACCGGCATTGTTCAGGATGTCCTGCTTGAGCTTGGACAGCTTGAGACGGAATGCTGCCATCTGGACATCGTTCATGTACTCAGAATCAGGCATCGCCATCAGTTCGGCGTCCGTCAGCTCCGCAACCGGCTTGGTCTTCCAGTTGTTGGCGAGTTTGGGGTCTTTTTTGATCGAGGAAGGCAAGGCAGGAACAATCACGGGAGAGGGAGTCGATTGGCTATAACTGGCTTTGGCAGCGGTCGACGCCACCGACTGGGCCATGGAAGGCACGGTCAGCTGGGCGAGACGGGACGAAGGACGCCCCGCCTTTTGGGGAACTGCCACTGGGGCCGGCGCCACAGGTGCGGGCGCGGCTTTGGGCATGGCTTGGGGCATGGGGGTAACTACTTTTTCTTTGGGTACGGAGGCAACCACAGCCGGTTTGGCTGCAGATTTGACAACGGGTTTAACAGGAACAGCAGCCTTGACGGGTGTCTTGGCTACCGGCTTGGCTACCACTTTGGGAGCAGCCTTGGGCACAGGTTTCGCCACGGCCTTGACTACGGGTTTTGCTGTGGCTTTGGCCTTGGGAGCGGCTTTGGCTACCGGCTTGGCAGCAGGCTTCGCGACAGCCTTGGGTGCCACTTTTACTGGTGCCTTTACGGCTTTCTTGGCCACTGGTTTTGCCGATGCTTTGGTTACCGGCTTGGCAACAGGCTTCACATTTTTCTTGGCCACTGGTTTGGCTGGCGCCTTGGCTGCTGGTTTGGCTTTTGCGGTCTTCCCGGTCTTGGCTTTCACTTCTTGTCTCCTGGCAGGGCTGGCCTGCGCGTGGTCTTTCGTGCCTTGGTCCCCGCTGCGGGTCTTTGTGGACCGATCTGGCGAGGTTTCTCCGGCGCGCGAGTGTACAGGCTTCCCCATAGGAAAACCCATCAGTTGCAAAATCGAGACAATCATTTGGCTCCCTGCCAGTAATTAGTAAGTCTGGGGACAGTTACAGACACGTTCGTGTGACATCCGAACGGGAATGCGTCGTTCGTTACACCAGCGATTGCTCCAGCCCCTGCAAAAGAATGTCCTTGGGCAGATCGATGCCGATGAACACCATTTTGCTGATGCGTTGCTCGCCTTCCCCCCAGGCAGGCCCCAAGTCGCTGCCCATCAACTGGTGCACGCCCTGAAAGATCACCTTGCGGTCGGTGCCCTTCATGAACAGTACTCCCTTGTAGCGCAGCATGCGGGGTCCATAGATATTGACGATGGCCCCCAGAAAGTCTTCCAGTTTGGCCGGATCGAATGCCCGCTCGGACTTGAAGACAAAGCTTTTGACATCGTCATCGTGATGGTGATGATGGCCATGGCCGTGTTCCCCTTCATGGGCGTGCGACGGATGGTTGCAGGCCTCCCCGGGCGCATGGTCATGGTGGTCATGCCCATGGTCATGGTCGTCTTCCTTCAGGAAGTCCGGGTCAATGTCCAGCTTGGCGTTCAGATTGAAGCCGCGCAGGTCAAACACCTCGGCCAGCGACACGTCGCCAAAGTGCACCGCCTTTTGCGGGGCACGCGGATTCATGTGCTTGAGCCGGTGCATCAGGGCTTCGAGCTCGTCTTTGGACACCAGGTCCGACTTGCTGATGAAGATCTGGTCGGCAAAACCCACCTGGCGGCGCGCTTCCTGGCGGTCGTTGAGCTGCTGGGCGGCGTGTTTGGCATCCACCAGCGTCAGAATGGAGTCCAGCAGGTAGGTCTCGGCGATCTCGTCGTCCATGAAGAAAGTCTGCGCCACCGGGCCGGGGTCGGCCACGCCGGTGGTCTCGATCACCACGCGCTCAAAATTGAGCTCACCCTTGCGCTTTTTCTCGGCCAGATCGCGCAGCGTGGCGCGCAGGTCTTCGCGGATGGTGCAGCAGATGCAGCCGTTGCTCATCTGGATGATCTGCTCGTTGGTGTCGCTCACCAGGATGTCGCTGTCGATGTTTTCCTCGCCAAACTCGTTTTCAATCACGGCAATCTTCTGCCCGTGGGCCTCGGCCAGCACGCGTTTGAGGAGGGTGGTTTTGCCGGACCCAAGAAATCCGGTCAGGATGGTGGCGGGAATCAGAGACATGTGGGAACCCAAAAAACAGCAGCCCGGAGTGTAGCGTTCTATTGTGGCGGCGCTATTTGCGCATCACCACCAACCCTTTGAGGTACTCGCCTTCCGGAAAGTAAATGGTCATGGGATGGTCTGGTGCGCCGCCCATGCGCTCGGTGATGAAGCCATCCACTCCCGCATCGCAACCCGCAGACGCCACGATCTTGTGGAACAGGTCGCCACTGATGCCGCCCGAGCAGCTGTAGGTAAACAGCACGCCCCCAGGCTCCAGCAGCTTGAATGCCAGGCGATTGATATCCTTGTAGGCCCGGGCCGCGCGCTCAGCGTGCGCCACAGTGGGTGCAAACTTCGGAGGATCCAGAACAATGGCGTCAAAGGTGCGCCCCTCCTGCGCAAACTTGCGCAGCGAGGCATTGACGTCCGCATCCATGAAGTCGGCCCGGCTGGCCTCAAACCCGTTGAGCGCCACGTTGGCGGCGGCTTTCTCAATGGCTGGGCCGCTGGAATCGATGGACGTGACGTGCACCGCACCGCCCGAGAGGGCCGCGACGGTAAAGCCACCGGTGTAGCAATAGCAGTTCAGCACCCGCTGGAAGCCCAGCCGGCGGGTGTACTCAGCAAACTTCTTGCGGCTGTCGCGCTGGTCCAGGTAAAAGCCGGTCTTGTGGCCTTCGGCAATGGAGAGCGCCAGTTTCCATTCGTGCTCCTGTAGCACCAGGTCGGTGGGGCCTTCGCCGCGCAGCCAGCCCGTCGCCTCGGGCAGCCCTTCCAGTGTGCGGCTGCTGGCGTCCGAGCGCTCATACAAGCGGGTCAACCCGGTCGCGGCCAGCAGGGCGTCGACGATCACGTCTTTCCACTTTTCCACGCCAGCCGAAGTGAACTGGGCCACCAGTGTGTCGCCATAGCGGTCCACAATCAGCCCCGGCAACCCGTCGGATTCGCCATGCACCAGGCGCATGCCGTCGCTTTTTATGTCAAATCGGGCCCTAGCCCGCACAGAACTTGCGCAAGCAGCTATAAAAAAGCTAGCGTCTATGCGCTGCTTCTCGTCAAAACTCCAGACCCGGGCACGAATTTTGGAACTGGGACTGAACGCCGCCCAGCCCAGAAACTGCCCTTCGGCTGAATCGACCCGCACTGTCTCGCCGCTGTCACCGCCGCCCTTGGCGATGGCCGATTCAAAAATCCAGGGATGGCCGCGAAGCAGCGAGCGCTCTTTGCCCGCACGAAGTCGAATGGTTTTCATGGGGGCTATTGTCGCTTGGGGAGGTGGCCGACGGCTGGGCGCGGGAGACGCTGGACGGCATGGCACTCGGCTCCGTTCGTGTCCCCCGCCCTGCGGGCTCCTCCTTTACCTCACTGCGCCAAGCGCCATGCCGTCCAGCGTCAGAGGCGTTGTAGGTTGCCGAGGGGCATTCGCGCAGGCATCCACCACAGTGTCATTGGTCTACGCAATAGCTACATGGAAGAGACCGCTTCCGCAGCAAAGCAAAGGTCACTTCAGACTGATTGCCGTCATCCAAGTTTCCAGACAGCAGTAATTGAAAACATGAAATTGGCGACTTCAATGTCTGAGATGAGAGGCAGCGCCCGGCGTATCGGGTGAAGTCCTCTCGATTAAAGGATTAGGCCACGCGCTCAAGCGCTGAGACCGGGTAAATCTGTACCGAGCCTGGATGCGCTTCGGACTCGACGGCATAGCCTTCTGGCGTGAGTTTCGTGCTGTACCAGCCGACGATATGGCCTTGCCATGCGGCGCCCGACTTTTTGCGAACGCGTTCTCCCAACCCAAACGTCGCTGGCAATGGCGGTTGAATCTGATAATCGTGTGATATTCCGACGGAAACGCTACTCTGTTCCATATTCAACCTTTTTGTGAAAGCCGCTACAACTTGTAGATCTGCCAGTTCCCATTTGTTCAATTGGGTGAGTTCCATGAATGTCGGGTTCCGCTGCATTGCAGCCGCCCGCCAAGCCATTTTGCATCTTATGTCCGTAACCACCACGCCACTGGGCTGGCAGATCGGATGCCCGGGCGTCGGCCCCATTCGCCGTTGCCACCGAGTCTGTGCACCAGACAAGGTGTTGACCAGCACATGCAGGACAACCCCAACAGCTGACGGCGAGCGTGGGCCAGAGAACGGGTCTCCGGTCTGCCAGCCCTGACGGGAAGTTTTCGGGCAGTCACCCGCGCCGCTGCGCGCGCAACATATACAGGTACAGACTTTCCACCTTCTCACGTGCCCAAGGCGTCTTGCGCAGAAATTTCAGGCTCGACCCGACGCTGGGGTCATGGGTGAAGCAGCGCACCGGGATGCGCTCACCCAGTTCAGCCCAGCCAAAGTGCGCCACCAGCTCGGTCACGATGGCCTCCAGCGTCTTGCCATGCAACGGGTTGCGGGGCTGGCTTGTGGGATTCTGGGGCGTGTGCATGGCGCTATTGTGGCATTGGGCTCCCGGCGGTTTATAGTGTCGCAAACAAGGAAAAAGGTTGTGTGGGATACATGACTGAACCAGAGACACCCGAAGACCAGGCCCAGCTGGAGCGCATCCGCATCTTCTTTGGCCACGCCAAGGGCAACCTCATGAGCCTGTTGCTCGGCGGCGCCATCATCGACGCCGTGCTGCACTCGGGCGGCACATCCCTTCTGGCAATACTCTGCTGGGATGTGGTCCTGGTGCTTGCCGTGATTGCGGCATGGATGCTCGAAAGCCATGTGTTGCGCACGGGAGTTTCCCGTGACAACGCGCAGAGCTTCTACAAGCTGCGCGTCAGGATGGGAGCACTGATTTCCTTCGTCTATGGCGTGTCCGTATTCCTGCTGCCGACGCAAGACACCCATGCCGAACACACGTTTCTGTTCATGATCATGTCCACGGTCGTAACCACCGTGGCACTGGGGTATGCGGTCATGCCGTCCTACTACCTGACGATCAATGTGGCTGCCATGGCGCCAAGCATCGTGCTGTTTCTGTTCCTGTATGCCACCGCGCGCGACAGCTACTACCTGCTGATGGTTTTCGTGTCTTTGGTGTGGCAGTTCGTCATTCTGCGCAAGGCCCACCTGGTGTCACGCACAGTGATTGATAGCATCTCGATCAACCTGCGGCTGCAGCAGGAGATTGAGGAACACAAGCGCACCCGCGAGGCCATCAGTTACATGGCCATGCATGACGACCTGACGGGGCTGGCCAACCGGCGCTATTTTGAGCAGGTGTTTGAGCGCACGCTCAACCAGGCCGGACGATCACAGTCCTGCTTTGGCCTTCTGTCCATCGACCTCAACGACTTCAAGCCGGTCAATGACACGCATGGCCATGCCACAGGCGACCATCTGCTGAAAATTGTGGCCGAGCGGCTGCGCAAGGCCACCCGTGCCGGGGATTTCTGTGCCCGCATCGGCGGGGATGAGTTCGCAGTGCTGTGCAGTCCGATCAAGGACCCCACCGATCTGGACACCATCACCCGCAACCTGAAACAGGCGCTGTCCGCCCCCTTTGCGCCCGATGACATCGTGGTACCGACCAGCGCCAGTATCGGCTGGGCCGCCTATCCGGCCGATGGCGACAACCTGACCCGACTGTCTGCCTGTGCAGACCAGCGCATGTACGCCGACAAACAGGAACAGAAGGCCGCCAGCCGCGCCTGATTACCCGCCCTTGCTGCCCTTGGCGCGTGCGCGCGGATGCGCCGCATCGTAGGCCTTGGCCAGGTGCTGGAAGTCCAGCCGGGTGTAGACCTGCGTGGTGGTGATATTGGCGTGGCCCAGCAGCTCCTGCACCGCGCGCAGGTCGCCACTGCTTTGCAGCACGTGGCTGGCAAACGAATGGCGCAGCATGTGCGGATGCACCGGTGTGGACAGCCCCGCCATCTGGCTGCGGCGCTTGAGGCGCTGCCACACGGACTGCGGCGTCAACCGCGTGCCATTGCGCCCGGTGAACAGGGCAGCGGCTGCATCGGCATGTGCTTCCGGCACGGGCACCGCACGCGAGGTGCCGGTTGGCCCACGCAGCGCCAGCCAGCGCTCCAGCGCCTTGAGTGCGGTATTGCCCACCGGCACAATTCTGCGCTTGGAACCCTTGCCCAGCACATGGGCCTGCGCTGCCTGCAGGTCGACCCAGCCGCGGGCCGTGCTGCTGGCCACCACGTCCAGCCCCACGAGCTCGCCCACCCGCAGGCCACTGCCGTACAGCAGCTCGACCATGGCCGTGTCCCGGGCTTCGAGCCAGGGATCGTCGTCACTCTGAAAGTCCGCAAACTGGACTGCGTCGTCCACGCCCAGTGCCTTGGGCAGGGGTTTGGGTGCCTTGGGCGAGCGCACGTCCTGCACCGGGTTGCTGGTCACCAGACCATCCCGGCCCAGCCAGGTGTAGAACCCGCGCCAGCCGGAAAGAATCAGCGCAATGCCGCGCCCGCTGCGGCCCGCGCTGTGCATTTGCGCCACCCAGCGCCGGATGTGGGCGTTGCGCACCTCCAGCAGGGGCACCTGCGCTTGGGCGGCCAGGCCGCTGAGCCGCTGCAGGTCAAGCGCATACAACTCGACCGTGCGCGCCGCCAGGCGCTTTTCGACACGCGCATACTCCAGATACCGCTCGACCAGACCGGCATCTGCGTCCATCGGTTTAGCGCAGTCGGGAAAGCGCGGCACTGGCCAGTTGGCCAATGCGCGCCAGGAAGTCGGTGCCCATGCCGCTGTCAAAACGCTGCGCATCCATGGAAGCCAGCACCAGCATGCCAAATGCAGGCGTCACACCGCCTTCGACGGTTTCCCGCAGTGGAATCAGCGCCAGCGACGTGACGGAGGTCGGGTCGTCCAGCCAGCTGACCGCTTCAAATCCGGTGTTGAGGCCGCAGAACGGCTCCATCAGCGAGGAGGCAAACAGGCGCGCATCTTCGCTGACCCCCTGGGTCTGCGGCAAGCTTGCGTATTCAGGGGCCACACCCCACAGCCGCAGCGCCACCTGGGGCACAGCGAACTGGTTCTGCACGCCCTGGATCACCTGCTGTGGCAAGGCCTGCAGGCTGGTGGTCTGCAGCAGCGTGCGCGCCCAGCGCAGGATCTTGTCCGACAGCAGCACGTTGTCGTTGCCATGGCGGATCATTTCCATGATGCGCTGCTCCAGCAGCTTGATCTTCTCGCGCAGCATCTCAGCCTGGCGCTCCTGCAGGCTCACCGCGCGGTGGCTGTGCGGGCTGGTGAACTGCACCGCCGCCAGCAGCTCGGCGTGGCGCTGGAAGAAGTCCGGTGTATTGCTCAGGAAGTGGGCAATGTCGTCTTCCGTGATGGGGTTGGTCAGGGGTTGGTTCAGAATAGTCATAGGTTGTCAGGAAGTTCAATTTCGCCCTGGAACACGGTGGTGGCCGGTCCGGTCATCATCACGGGGGTGTCGCCACCCGCCCACGCAATGGTCAGCACGCCGCCACGGGTCTGCACTTCGACGCGGGCGTCCAGCAATCCCAGGCGAATGCCGGCAGCCACGGCCGCACAGGCACCTGTGCCGCAGGCCAGGGTTTCGCCCACGCCGCGCTCGTACACGCGCAAACGCACATGACTGCGGTCCACGACCTGCAGGAAGCCCACGTTCACGCCCTGCGCAAAACGCGGGCTGGCCTGCACTGCTGGACCCAGGGTGGACACCGGCGCAGTGTCCACGTTGTCGACTAGCAGCACGCCGTGGGGATTTCCCATCGACACAGGCGCTATCAAAACAGTAGCTGACTGCGCAATACCAACGGGGGCTAGTGGCCAATTACCCCATGAACCCTGCGGTACAAAGGTCAATCCGGAGGCGTCAAACGGAATATCCTCCAGCGCAAACACTGGCGCGCCCATGTCCACGGTCACCCGCCCGTCAGGCGTGAGCTGGGGGGCAATCACGCCCTTCATGGTCTTGACGCGGATGGTGTCCTTGGTGCTCAGCCCCTTGTCATGCACAAAGCGCGCAAAGCAGCGCGAACCATTGCCGCACTGCTCCACCTCATTGCCATCGGCGTTGTGGATGACATATTCAAAATCGATGCCCGCGCCCGGCGAAGGACGCACCGTGAGAATCTGGTCCGCACCCACACCAAAGTGGCGGTCCCCCAGAAACCGGTAGTGCGCCGCCGTCAGCCCCAGGCGGCCGCGGGTTTCGTCCAGCACGACAAAGTCGTTGCCAGCACCCTGCATTTTGGTAAACGGAATACGCATGGCGGCAATTATCTGCGCAAGGACCCGGCGCACACGCCATCCGGGGGTTTTGGCTGCAAAATGGCCGACATGCCCCGCACTACCCAACTACTCGACCCGCAATCGGCCAGCCCCCTTCCCGCGCCGGCCGAATGGCAAACCGACCTGCCGGTCCGTCTGCTCAAAAACGTGATGCGCCTGACCGCGCCCAACCCCGGCGTGATGACCGGCCCCGGCACCAACAGCTACCTGGTGGGCGACCCACAGACTGGCTTTATCGCCATTGACCCCGGCCCAGCCGACAGGGACCACCTGCAACGCCTGTGGCAGGCTGCGGCCCACACCGACGGCAGCGGTGGCAACATCGCCATGGTGGTCTGCACCCACTCGCACCCGGACCACTCGCCCGGAGCGGCCCCACTGCAGGCCCTGTGCGCCAGCAAGCCACCCATCCTGGGCCTGCCCTCCGCCCCCACGGCCCGCGCCGCCAGTGAATTCACGCCCGACAGGGTGCTATCAAATCAGGAGCTGCTTGCGCTTATTCCGCGGGGAGATGCGGCCAATTTGGCACATAACCACACCCTGCAGATCATCCACACCCCCGGCCATGCAGCCAACCACGTGTGCCTGCTGCTGGTCGAAGACGGGCTGCTGTTCTCGGGCGACCACATCCTCAATGGCAGTACCACGGTGATCGACCCGCCGGATGGCAACATGGCCGACTACATCAATGCACTGGACACGCTGACCGCCGCCTGCACCGAGCACAACGTGCGCTACATCCTGCCCGCGCATGGCCACGTGATCGACGGTGCGCTGGATGCCATCGCCCACCTCAAGGCACACCGCCTCAAGCGCGAAGCCAAGATCGCGGCCGTCATGCAGGCCAACCCGCTGGGCAGCCTCGACGACTGGCTGCCGCTGGCCTACGACGATGTGCACCCGCGCATCTGGCCGGTGGCCAAGCGCTCGCTGCTGGCCCATGTGGAGCGCATCCTGGCGCTGGACAACGCCAAGGGGCAGCCATGAGCACCCGCCGCACACCCATCGCGCAAAGCGACGAAGGCGAACGCCTGGCCAAGCGCGTGGCGCAGATGGTGCCGTGTTCACGCCGGGAAGCCGAGCAATACATCGAAGGCGGCTGGGTGCGGGTGGACGGTGTCGTGGTGGAAGAGCCCATGCACCGCGTCACCCACCAGTCCGTCACCCTGGACCGCGAGGCCAGCCTGCTGAACCTCACGCCGGTCACGCTGGTGCTCAACAAGCCGCCGGGCGTCAAGGATGGCAGCAGCCTGCTGACCCCCGCCAACCACTGGAAGAGCGGCGACGCCTCCGGCACGCGCCTGCTCAAGCGCCATTTCAGCAAGCTTGGTGCGCCCATCCCTCTGGAGCACGGTGCCAGCGGGCTGGTGGTGTTCACGCAGGACTG
>Ga0209582_1000728_pt1 | contig 18222 bp, 14 predicted proteins | sample KloWWTmetKNB5Kit_FD_187176 | JGI IMG/M metagenome (GOLD analysis project Ga0209582, IMG submission 187176) | Active sludge microbial communities from Klosterneuburg, Austria, studying microevolution and ecology of nitrifiers - Klosterneuburg... | ecosystem: Engineered > WWTP > Aerobic digester >...
TTACCAAGAACTGGTGAATTTAACCGCCCAAATTTATCTACTCATTACATAAAATCATATCGTTATGGATTATTCAGGGTGGACTACTTATAGATCTGAACTTAATCTAATTTGATGGTATTTGCTTCAGTAAGAGGACTAATATAAGTCCCCATCACCGAATTTTGAGAGTGAAGAGTTAAATTGCACTCATAAGATAACTTTTATTGATGATACTCTAACTTATGCGTTTGGTCGCACCAAAAGGATGGATGACTCCACTTTACTGACTAATTGTTCAGCAACGGAGCCAATCACAAAACGTTCTAGGCCACGACGATTAGCTGTTCCAACTACGAGTAAATCAGCACCCCATTCATTTACAGCTGCTGCTATGGCTTCAGAAATGCCATTTAATCCATAAATGATATCTGCATAGACTAGACGAGTTTCGATTTCTAAAGCATCTACGGAAGTCCTGGCGTTATCTAATATTTCTTTACCCGCTTGCATATCAGCATCGCTATCACTTTTCGCAGAATGAATGATGCATAGGGTCGCATTGTAAGAATTGGCAATGTTTTGTGCTTCTTCTAATGCATTCTGCGCTGTTTCACTACCATCAACTGCCACCATGATTTTTTTGTACATACGGGTTTTTCCTTTTGTGGTTTTTTTTGCTAAAGGACAGGTATAAATACCTGTCCTTTAAAGATCAAATGTTTGTAAGCGAATGATGTTTATCAGCTTACAGAATTGCTATCTCTTTTCAGGTTATCAAAATATCTTTTAATAACTGCTCTTCCTGGCATATTATCGTGTTTAGTATAAACCAGATAATGAACAATCGCATGGATTGCCATTGCAATCAATAGCCCTTCAAAAATACCAACTTTATAAACTAATCCACCGCATAAGAGTGCTAGCATTAATGCGTATGGACCATAATGTGTAACATGCACCAAGCCTGCAATCATTTTATAGCCAGTGAAAACCATAATTGCAGCCAACGCAAACTTTGGCAGATAATCAAGATATGATGTATTTAGCATAAAGAAAGTAACCACACAGCCAATGATTAACACAGAAAACTTGGTATAGGCACCTGCCAGTTTATTGGTTGTACTCTTAGCTAAGCCATCCAAATTGGTCATGCCGCCGAAGAAACTGGAGCCTAAGTTGGCAATCCAGATTGCAAGTAAGCTGTTGTTACTATTGCATTTACGCTTGAGTGGATCAATTTTCTCAATAGCTGCGTTACTCATGACCTGTTCAATAACATCAATAACTGCCAACATAGCACAGAAAAGTACCATATAGATCATAAGCGTTGTATCAAAGTCTTCAGGTAACGGTAATCTGAAATGCAGCGGTACATCCTCTACATAAATCATCGGTACGGATATCACTTGAGCCAGTATTACACCAGAAATAATCAATGCAAAATATGGCACGGCTGGTTGTGTATCCTTAAATTTAGTGAAGAGATAAACAAACCCTAAGAAGCCAATCAGAGATATTGAGCACATTTGTATGCGCGCATCATTCCAGAACTCTTCCGTGACCGATTCTTCAGGTATTTCATAAGAGAATTGGAAAAATCTCAGCAGAATCTTTAGACCTACACCCGCCAGTAATCCCTCGACTAAATATACTGGCACGGCGATCAGCAGATAGCGCTGCCAGTTGAATTGCCAAATGACAGCCTGCATCACAGCAGTTAGAAAAATGCAAAATGCCATGTTCTGGATACCAAAGTTGGCAACACCAAGCGCTAACACAGGCGCCAGTCCAGCAGCAATCCCCGGGCTACCGATAAAGTTCCCCGGTCTGAACCAAGCATTGATCCAACCTACAAAACTTGCAAAGGCTACGGTGGCTAAACCAACTTTAATCGGATAATCAGACATCATGGCAATACCAATGGATAATGGGATTGCCATCGCACCAGTGATTAATCCAGCGGCTATATCACGTCCAACATACTGCGCCTGAAAGGCTGCTGAGCCTGTTACAGGTGCAGGAGTATGACTAGCCTGACTTGTTGACGAAGCTTTATTGTCTTCATCGCCGTGCGACGACGATTTATTTTCTATTTCTGAACTCATGTATAACTATCTCCCCCAGTGTGATAACTACTTATTTGTTTAATGCAGAAAAAATTTAACACATCAATGTGAAGATTTCGTGAAGATAAATAAGAGGGGGTAGGCTGAATTTGTTGATATTATTAGATGAAATTTATATAAAAATTACTGAATCAGATTGATCGAATTGAACATTGTATGTTGAGACAATATGTCTCGAGTTGCTAATTTATTAGTGCCTTTTGCATGAAATAAGATGCTTAAAATGAAATCAGTTTTGTGCGACTGCTTGGTACAGTAATTCTTTGTGGAATAGCTTGAAGTTTGATACAAAGCGGAAGGTTGGGTGGATATTGGATTACTAGATGAATCAATCACTTGGATTGCGGTGTTAATGGATAATTTTCCCCTGTAGTGTACCAGTGCCGATCACTTTATAGTCTTCCTCAGATTGTATTGTAGAGATGATTTTTTGATTCTATGAGCTGTAATTAGTTGAAAATAATATGAAAGGTTGTTCCCTGACCTGGAGTGCTGTCTACTTCAATACCCCATCCATAGTGATTGCAGATCCGTTTGACGATAGCCAATCCGATTCCTAGCCCTTGTCCTTGTGTAGAGCCCCGGAAAAAACGTTCATAAAGTAAAGGTAAATAAGCGGGTTCTATGCCAATGCCTGAGTCAGAAATTGATAGGCGTTGATTGTTAAATTCAACGCGGATAAAACCACTTTCAGTATATTGCACGGCGTTTCTAAGTAAGTTCATCAGTGCAGTATGCAAAGCTTGTCGGTTGAGTGTAAGCGTAATTTCGGGGGCAATACTGACTTCAAACTTCAGCTTTTTCCGATAGATTTCTCCACATATTGGTTCAACAGCATCAAAAACACATTCAGCGATGGCTACCGGTTCCATGACACCTAATGCTTGTTCTCTCGCAAGAAACAGCAGTGCTTGCAATTGTTCGCCCATGCGGGTGGCTGCTGACTCAATCATTTTAATTCGGTGACAGGCCCTGACTGGTAGGTCAGGTATTGTATTCAATAATTCACAGCTAGTCAGAATGGTTGTGATGGGAGTTCTTAGCTCATGGCTAATATTGGCGGTGAATTCCTGCTCACGCTGGAGCATGCGTTCGATACGATTCTGATAATCATCCAATGCACGAGCGAGTTGCGCCACCTCTTCATCCATATCAGGTTGTGTCAATAAGCCAATCTGTACATCACCAGGTGCAAGCAGACTGACTCGTTCTGCTAAATCGGATACTTGCTTGACGAGCATGCCAGCAAGCAAGTATCCGACTACAAATGCAATGGCAACTACTGCAACCCATGACATTATAATGAGCCACCTCAATTTGCTAAGTCTCTGTTTATGCAATGCAATCCGATAAGCGACGAGAAACTTCACTTCATCAATAGTATGCACTAAGACATGAAAATCCTCGGGACCATAATAGATGCGATGATAACCAGCATTAAATCCACGTAGGTAGGCAGGGATCTGCAATTCGTCGTCCATATCATGAATGACGTAGCTTTTAAGATGCGAGCCAACGTGTGAAATAAAATCTGAATGTTTTTGATAGCGATGGACAAGATGATCCATTTCCATTTGAATCACTTGTTCAATATGGGCTTCTTCAATTTTGTCTGAAGCAAAGTAGAGAATAATACACAGCGTTCCAACAATAAAAATACTAAATGTAGCTAACGCTACTGCGACGCGGTAGCGTAGGCTGTGTTCAATCTGGAATTTGAGCACGAGAAGTCAAACAATAACCAAGACCATGGACGGTTTCAATGGGATCGTATCCGCCAGCTTTCGTTAATGCTCGTCGCAAAATATGCATGTGACTGCGAAGGGTGTCGCTGGTTTCCTGAACATCTTCCCAAGCTTCCAGTTCGAGCTCTTCTCGACTGAATACTCTGCCGGGCTCACTCATCATTAGCGCCAGTAGGCGAATGCACTTTGGTGGAAGCTTAACGTTCTTATTCTCAAAACGAATAGAAAGCGTTTTGGGGTCGAAAGAAAGTTTGTCAAATTCCAGTGTGCGATTCGCTACTTTGCCAATATGCCTTTTGTGCATGGCCAGCAGGCGAGCTTCAACTTCTTTTAATGCAAACGGTTTGATCAAATAATCATCTGCACCATGTTCAAAACCGGCCAATTTGTCTTCTAATGTGTCGCGGGCTGTCAGCATTAAGATGGGCGTATCAATCTGCAATTCCTGGCGCAGTTTCCGACACAAAGTGATTCCATTCATCCCTGGTAAACCTAAATCCAGTAGAATCGCATCGAATCGCTGCGTGACTGCCAGATGCAGTCCTGCAATTCCATTGACGGCCGCATCCGCGGTATGTCCTCGCGATTCCAGAAAATCATAAAGATTGGCGGCAATGGCCGAATCATCTTCAATAATCAGTATATGCACAAAATTGCCTGCAATGATAATTCAAAACGGTTGCGTTTCTTATCTAATGAAATTTCCTACTCAAAGTATGAACAGCTTCAACCAGTGCCGCTGCATTTTCTGGAGGCGTAAACTGAGAAATACCATGACCTAGATTGAATACATGCCCGTTGCCGTTGCCATAACTGGTGAGTATCTTTTCCACTTCAGACGTGATTACTTTCGGAGATGCAAAAAGCACAGACGGGTCAAGATTGCCCTGTAAAGCGACTTTATCTCCGACACGTTGACGTGCCTCGCCAATGTCGATTGTCCAGTCTAATCCAACGGCATTACATCCAATGTCTGCAATAGCCTCCAGCCACAGGCCACCGCCTTTGGTAAATACAATACTGGGCACTTGCATTCCGTCCTGCTCACGTTTCAGCCCGTTAACAATTTGTTGCATATAGCGCAATGAGAATTCTTTATAAGCAGCGTGAGAAAGTGCGCCGCCCCAAGTATCAAAAATCATTACAATCTGAGCGCCAGATTCAATCTGTGCATTTAGATACGCAGTCACTGCCTTCGCATTTACATCGAGGATATGATGCAATAAATCAGGACGCTGATACAGCATGGTTTTGATTTCGCGAAATTCGGTACCGCCGCGGCCTTCAACCATATAGCAAGCTAATGTGAAGGGGCTACCTGAGAAACCGATCAATGGTACTCGATTGTCTAAAGCTTTGCGGATCTCAGAGACTGCATCCATTACATAACGTAGCTCTGCATTCGGGTCAGGCACCACTAATGCCCGAATTTCTTTTTCTTCGCGTAAAGGGCGTTCAAACATAGGCCCTTCACCATGAGCAAAGTAGAGTCCTAACCCCATTGCATCCGGGATAGTTAGAATATCCGAGAACAATATCGCAGCATCCAGCGGAAAACGTGCCAATGGCTGCATGGTTACTTCGGTAGCAAAACCTGGATTTTTACACAAAGACAGAAAATCTCCAGCGCGTGCTCGAGTTTCATTATATTCTGCCAAATATCTGCCTGCCTGACGCATCAACCAAACAGGGGTATATTCGACAGGTTGTTTCAGTAATGCGCGCAGTAACGTGTCATTTTTAAGTGTTGTCATTAATAAGCCTATATCTTATTTTTCTTTGAAAGGCTACTTTTAAGCAAGTATATAAACCTTTTCCCAATTCTCAATTTTACCAGTGAATAGCAGTCGCGTATATCTTCAATCGGATATGTGAAATTAACTTATTACATTAGAGAATAATTTCTGCAATTAAAAGCTTGGTTTAATTTTCTGCAATCGTAAATAGGCGCTGGTATTCTTTGATGGCATACCGGTCTGTCATGCCAGCAATATAATCGGCGATAGCTTGATGGTTTTCCCGTTCAAATTTTCTCTGATATTCGACGGGAAGAAGCTGTCTATTGGCACTAAAAGCGCTAAAAAGTTTTTCTATGGTATGGTGTGCCTTGCTACTCATGCGCACCACGCGGAAATGTCGATACAGATTATCGTACAAAAATTTTTTCAATGCTTGCTGCTCTTTTTTTATCTCCGGACTGAAACTGATCAGAGGCGGCGACATTTGAACCGCTTCTAAGCTACTCACTTGAGCATCTTTGATATTCATCGTGCTTTGTTGAATGAGATCTGTTGCTAGGGTATTGATCATGCTGCGTATGGTTTCATAAACGAGACGGCGCTCAGGCAGTGTCGGATGTTGATGTTTTACCTGTGTCAAATGGCGCGAAAAAATGGATACGCCTTCTAATTGATTTAACGTGATTAGACCTGAACGCAACCCATCATCAACATCGTGATTGTTGTAAGCAATTTCATCGGCAAGGTTTGCCAATTGTGCTTCCAGAGAAGGTCTTTTATTGTGTAAAAACCGCTCTCCGATTTCACCGAGTCTGTCGATATTTTTTTTAGCGACATGCTTGAGTATTCCTTCCCGTGTTTCATAACACAGATTAAGACCATCAAAAGCAGCATAACGTTCTTCCAGAACATCAACCACTCGCAAAGACTGAAGATTATGCTCAAAACCGCCATAGTCCTTCATGCATTCGTTCAATGCATCCTGGCCGGCATGTCCAAATGGAGTGTGTCCCAGATCATGGGCGAGTGCAATCGCTTCGACCAGATCTTCATTCAAATGCAATGTTCTTGCAATCGAGCGTCCGATTTGTGCCACTTCTAAGCTATGAGTTAGGCGTGTGCGAAACAAATCGCCTTCATGATTGACAAAAACCTGAGTTTTATATTCCAACCGGCGAAAAGCCGAGGAATGTATGATTCGATCCCGGTCACGTTGAAATTCGCTGCGCCCCATGGGAGGTTTCTCGGGAATTTTTCGTCCCCGCGAATTCTCAGTAGTTACCGCATAAGCCGCTAACTCATTCATTGATCTCATCGGTCATGCAAGCTAATATGGTTTCAGTTAGTGCGGTAGACGGAATGTCTGCGCGCATCACTGCTTCGCCAATGCGATTCAGCAGAATAAAACGGGTTTTCCCGGCATCCACTTTTTTGTCCAACAACATCAACTGCAAGTATCTCTCCGGCGGCATTTTAGGTGCAGTAACCGGTAACTCCGCCTGCACAAAGATCTTGCGTATGCGGGTAACATCCGCTTCGCTGATGAGTCTCATGCGACGGGACAGCTCAGCCGCCATAACAGTGCCCACTGCTACCGCTTCGCCATGTAACCAGACCCCATACCCCATGCCGTTCTCGATTGCATGACCAAACGTATGACCTAGATTCAGCAAAGCGCGCACTCCTTTCTCTTTTTCATCGGTAGCGACGATTTCAGCCTTGTTTTCGCAGCTGCGTTGAATGGCTTCATTGAGAACGAAGGGATCACGTGCCAACAATCGCCGCATATTTTGTTCAAGCCAATCAAAAAAAGCCGGATCGCGAATTAAGCCATATTTAATGATTTCGGCGATGCCGGCGCGCAATTCTCTATCGGGTAGGGTATTTAAGGTTGCACTATCCGTGAGTACCATGCGTGGCTGATAAAAGGCGCCGATCATATTTTTGCCTAATTGATGATTGATGCCGGTCTTGCCGCCCACTGATGAATCCACTTGCGCCAGCAAGGTTGTGGGTATCTGGATAAAGGGTACGCCGCGTAGGTAAGTGGCTGCAGCAAATCCGGTCAGATCCCCGATCACGCCGCCACCTAAAGCTAAAATAGTGGTATTGCGTTCACAATGATTGGTCAGGAGTGCATCAAAAATTAAATTAAGTGTTTCCCAATTCTTATGAATTTCACCGTCCGGAAGAATAATGGGAACACAAGCCACGCCTTGTTTTTCCAATGCGGAACGTAATTTCTCTAAGTAAAGAGGGGCTATCGTTGTGTTGCTAACGATGGCCACCCGTTTCTGAGGTAAGCAAGCTAAGATCAAATCAATTTGCTCCAGGACCCCGTGCCCTATATGAATCTCATAGCTGCGTTTATCTGATGCAGTCGTAAAGTCTACCGAAATGGTTTGCATGGTATTTTGATGGCTATTCCTAAAGATATTGTGAATGTTAATGGAAAGAAGTTTGTTAATGAGCTTTTGTATTAGATAGCGCACACCTTGTTTGCCACTATCGATAATGACATGCGCCGTTTCGCGATAAAGAGCATCCCTTTGAATATAAAGTTCATTCAATCTTGCAAATAAATTCTGTGTTTGAAGTAACGGCCGATTTTTATCATGCCGGGTACGTCGGTACAAATCATTTACCGATGCTCGCAAATAGATGACGATTCCACCCCGCTGAAGTATTTGCCGATTTTCTTGGCTCAGAACCGCGCCACCGCCGGTCGCCAAAACAATATTTTTTTTCTTGACCAGCTCGATTAACACTTCAGATTCGCGTTTGCGAAATCCAGCCTCACCTTCTATCTCAAAAATAACGGGAATTTTTACCCCTGTGCGCTCTTGTATCTCATGATCCGAATCGATAAATTCTTTACCCAGAGAATTAGCCAATGCTTTGCCTACGGTGGTTTTTCCGGCTCCCATCATTCCCACCAGAATGATATTGGCATTACCCAGTTTCTTCTGGATGGGTTGGAGTATTTTTGTTTTACTTAAATTCATACTGGTGATTGTAGCTGATTAAGCGATCGGTCCGAAGGTGCGTAAGCAGCTTAATTGTGCATTGTAAGTTAGTCCTGAATCTTGTTGATCAATGGAGGTGGAGTCTCGATGGGGGGTGACTGATTAGTTTGTTTGATTTTGTGCTGTTTGAGTCCATGTTTTTTAACAAACCAGGAGAAAAATAGCGGTACAAAGATCGTCGCAATAGAAGTGGCCATAATCATGCCGCCAAATACGCCGGTTCCCATGGATTGCCGGGCTGCTGAACCGGCGCCGGTTGCAATGACCAGGGGAACAACACCCAATATAAAGGCCATGGAAGTCATTACGATGGGGCGGAAGCGTAATTGAGCCGAGAGAATGGCGGCCTGTTTGATATCAACGCCTTCCTTCATTTTCTGACTGGCAAATTCAACCAGCAAGATGGCATTTTTGGCCGTCAATCCGATCAGTGTCACCATTCCAATTTGGAAATAAATGTCATTCGGCATATCACGCAGCAATATTGCCACCAATGCACCAACCATCGCGAAAGGAATAGCCATAATGACGGCTAATGGAAGCGCCCAGGTTTCAAATTGCGCTGCCAGAATCAGAAAAACCATCACTACAGCCAGGCTAAACGCAAAAACCGCTGCTGCCCCCATCTTTTTTTCCTGAAAAGCAGCTCCCGTCCAGGCAATCTGATAACCATCCGGCAAAGTTCTGGCTGCAATCTCTTCTACCAATGCAATCGCATCTCCGGAGCTGACGCCATGTGCGCCGCTGCCCATTATTTTGGCTGATATCAGTCCATTGAATCGTTCCAACTGCTCGGCACCTACGATAGGTTTAACTATGCTCAATGCGGACAATGGTACCATTGAACCGGATTCTGAACGCACATACACTTTCCCCAAATCCTCCGCTTTCATGCGATAAGCTGCTTCCGCCTGCAATTGCACGCGATAGGTGCGTCCGGAACGGTTAAAGTCATTCACATACAATGATCCCATGGTGCTCTGGAGGGTGGCATAAATATCCGAAATGGAAATACCTTGCGCGATGGCTTTGGCTTCATCCACTTCAATGAAATATTGTGGTACCGATGATCGCAAAAAAGTATTCACGGTTGCCAATTTCGGTTCCTGTTTCAGGGTTTGTACAAATTCGCCAACCACGCGAGCCAATTGCGCAGTATCCGGATTCATACGACTTTGCACATAGAGTTCAAAACCGCCTGTATTCCCCAAACCGCGTATTGCCGGGGGATTAAACGCAATGGCCATGCCATCGGGTTGTTGTGCGCCGATCACGGATAGCTTGCCGACAATATCAGTCGCCGTCGTTGTGCGTTCTGACCAATCCTTCAGGCGTATAAACATGGTAGAAACATTGGTTTTGTTACCGCCGCCGATGAAATCCAGGCCGTTGACAGCAAATTGAAAAGCCACGGCAGGTTCTTTGGCCAGTCCGGTTGTGATGGCATCAGCCGTTTTCATGGTTCTTGCCAGCGTTGCACCATCGGGTAATACCACTGCCGCAATGACATAGCCTTGATCTTCCGGTGGAACAAAGCTATCCGGAATATTTTTTACCAGATAAATCAGGCCAGCAATCATTACCAAGAATATTAGTGCGCTTCTGATCGAATGACTAAGACTCAAGCCAACCAAGCCGACATATAAACCGCGCATATGCTCAAAGTGCACGTTAAACCAAGTAAAAAAGGCCGAATGCTGGTGCGTGGAGCGCAGCAAAACGGCGCACAGGGTAGGCGTCAAGGTCAAAGCCACGATACCGGAAATGACGGCGGCCACCGCCACGGTGACCGCGAATTGCTGATACAACGCTCCGGCAATGCCGCCAAGAAAAGCCACGGGAATAAAAACCGCTGCCAATACCATGGTCATAGCAACCACAGCGCTGGATACCTGCTGCATGGCCTTGATTGCAGCATCAAATGGCGATAGTTTTTCCTGCGAGATGAGTCGTTCGATGTTTTCCAGTACGACAATCGCGTCATCCACGACGATGCCAATCGACAGCACCATGGCAAACAGCGTCAGCGTATTGATCGAATAGCCCAATATCCACAGTCCGGCAAAGGTGCCAATCAAAGAAATCGGTATGGCAATGACGGGAATCAACGTCGCGCGCCAGCTTTGCAGAAAAAGATAAACGACGAGAACCACTAGCAGCATGGCCTCGCCCAGAGTTTTGACCACTTCCCAGATCGATGCTTTGACAAATACACTGGTGTCATAAGAAATCACATATTGCATGCCTTCGGGAAAATAATGCTCCAGCTCGCGCATCTTGGCTTTAACTGCGGCGGCTGTTTCCAACGCATTGGCTCCAGTGCGCAAAAAAATACCGATGCCCAGGCCGGGTTCGCCATTCAACAGTGTCCGCGTGGAATAATCCTGCGCTCCAAGTTCGATGCGTGCGACATCTTTAAGATAAAGCACACCTCGTGCCCCACCCGAACGCAGAATGATATTTTCAAATTGCTCCGGCTCTAACAGCCGCCCTTTTGCGGTTACCGAATAGACCAGTTGTTGATCGGCTAATGCCGGTTCCTGGCCAATCTTTCCGACCGCTGGCTGCGCATTTTGCGCGCGAATGGCGTTGGCGATATCGGTGGTGGTGATTCCCAGCTGTGCCATGCGATCGGGTCGTAGCCATATGCGCATGGAGTAATCTTGTGCACCAAAAATCCTTGCTTCGCCAACGCCGGGTGCGCGACGTAGATCATCCAGCAGGTTATTGGTAATGAAGTTACTGATAAATAGTTGCGTATGCTTGGGGTCTTTGGAAGTCATGGCAAAAACCAGCAGCAGATCGTTGGAACGTTTTTGTACGGTAATGCCGGTGCGCCTGACTTCATCGGGCAAGCGCGCTACGGCGGAATTGATTTCATTGCTGACATTGAAAGTAGCGCGATCAATGTCGGTGCCGATCTCAAAAGTGATGGTAATAGTCAGTTTGCCGCTGGAATCCGCGCTGGAGCTGAAGTACAGCAACCCTTCAATGGCGCTGAGTTTCTCCTCGATCGGTGCGGCGACGGTTTTGATCATGGTCTCAGCGCTGGCGCCTGGAAAAGTGGCTGTTACGATGACCGTGGGTGGCGTTATTTTGGGATATTGCTCAACCGGTAACTGCAGAGCGGCAGCCAAGCCAGCCAGAACAATAATGATTGACAGAACCGATGCAAAAATCGGTCGTGCAATAAAGAAATTAGCCATGTGGATGATGATTATTGATTGATAGAGGCGGCATTGGACGGCGAAGGAGGTGCAATATCCCGCAACTTGGGGTCAACCGGCTTGCCCGGCGTTAATTTGATTAAATTATCCACAACCACTCGATCGCCCGCATTCAGTCCATCCAGAATAATCCAATCCTTGCCGATCCAATCGCCAACGCTTACAGGGCGTTGCATGACGGCGTTATGCTCATTGATCACATAAACATATCGACCCAAATCCGAAGTCATGATGGCAATTTGAGGGACTAGGTAAATGGTCCTGGATTCTCCGGCAGTCACCCTGATACGCACGAATTGACCGGGCAAAATGCGCTGATCGGTATTTTCAAAGGTTGCGCGCAGCTGCTGGGTGGCAAGGAGCGGATCGATTTTACTGGCAGCAAAATTAATTTTACCTTCCTGCTGATATTCGGATCCATCGGGTAAGATCATTTTGACGCTATGCACATTCTTCTCATTCAAGTGCCCGCCAAAGTGTGCTACCTCATTATCCGAGAAACTGAATCGCGCCCATATCGGGGACAGTTGGGTCAGTGTGGTTAGTAGGCTGCTATTGGCTGATATCAATGCCCCTTCGGAGAACTGGGCGCGTCCGGTCACTCCATTGGCGGGTGCTTTGACGGTTGTATAGGAAAGATTCAGTTCGGCTTGTTTTACGCGCACTTTGGCCGCATGCAAGGCCGCTTCGGCTATTGCCAGATCAGCTTTTGCCACATCATATGCACGTTGACTGACGAAATTCTCTGCCAGCAGTTGCCGTTGTCTGTTTTCCTCGCTTTTAGCGCGCATTACTCTGACACTCTGCTCATTCAGTAGGGCTTTTGCTTCCGTCAGAGCATTCTGAAAAGGCTCCGGATCAATCAGGAATAATGATTGTCCAGCTTTAACCGCAACCCCTTCGGTATAGAGGCGCTGCAGAAGAATGCCTCCTACGCGCGCCCGGATTTCAATCTCTTTGGCGCCCTCGGTTTGCGCGATGGTTTCCAGGCTCATGGGCATATCGACCGGAGTTGCCGGAATGAATGTGACAGGGATGGGGGAATCATTGCGTGATGCCGATTGTTTTGATTCGTTACCGTTACATGCGATCAATAGCAGGCTGATCAATCCCAAATAACTGATCATCGCCAATTGATGTTTTGCCAAATTCCACAATGAATTATTTTTCCTGCATCCGCAAACCAGTGCGATAGTCATTTGCAGAAATTTTTGGAGATGGGGGATTGTGAATAATTGATGGTTTGTCACTCGGAAAATGTCATCCAAAGTTAAAAATTTAAAAGCCTATCCATTATGGAAAAACCACAAAAGCGTAATAGGGTTCTGTATAATAGGCCAGATGATAGCTTGACGGATAATGTAGAAGTATTGCATATATGAAGATAGATATTCCTCATAATTTTACCTACCTACAGATACATAATAAATGTAATGTGTTTGTGCCTACAAATCTGTCATCCTGATAGATACTAGCTATTAAAAACTGATATTGATCGCTAAAGAAATTTTATGATCGGATTAGTGTCCTATTTATTCAAAGTAGATAAATTTTAAAGGTGCGTTGATATGCCTATCCATATTTTCATTGCCATATTGACTTTCTGCATGATGTCATCTGCAGTGATTGCTCAGACATCATTAAAGTTGCCTGAGACAGTCAAAGTTGATCCAGCAGCATTAAACTCTGAGCCGCCGTGTGATCCAAAGATTGCGCCTGCATGGCGGGAAGCTCAGGAGATTGAAGGTATCAAAATTGAAGCATCACCAGGTTGCAGCCCTGATAATCCGGCTTGGATCGCGGCAGCGGTTAAAGGAACCAACAACATTTCGATGGATACTTTGATGAAAACGGGTCTTTCGCCCGATGCCATCCTATTGTCGGATGATCTGGATGGTGACGGCGACCCTGACCGGATTGTCATCAAGCTGGAAATCATGGAATTGAATGGTAAGTCACCCGATTTTCCAGGGGTTCTGCCAACATTTGACATTGCTCCCGGTATACAGCCTGGCGCCTGGGTATTTGCGCCGAAAACGAGTGGCATGTCGACAGAAAATTTTGAAAGCGTAAGAGCTAATCCATTACTGCGATTGCCTTCTCCCGTGATTCGGGTTGAGCAAGGGGATATTGTGCAGATCGTGCTGGAAAATACCCACTATTTCCCGCATAGCATCCATCTGCATGGTGTAGATCACCCATTTTCGCATGGCGAGCATGGAGGGCAGGATGGTGTACCTCAAACTAGTGAAGTTGAATTAATGCCGGGCGAACGTCGTATTTATCAATTTCAGGCGCGCCAACCGGGTACCATGTTCTATCACTGCCACGTGCAGACGCATACCCATTTAGCCATGGGACTGGCTGGGATGATTGTGATTGAAGAAAATAGACCGAATAACTGGCTGCAAACCTTAAATATCGGCGGTGGGCATGTTCGTCATCCATCGGTGGCCGTCAAAGAGAAGTTTGATCAGGAATATGATCTGCACTATCACGCAATGGATAAGGAACTGAGCGGCATTATCCAGAAATACAACGATCCCCGGTTGATTGCGCGCGAAATGAATCAGCGTTACGACATCACAGACTCAACAGAGGATTACTTTACCTTGAATGGTTTATCATTCCCTTATACGTTAAGAGAATCGTTAATCATTGTCGAACCCGATCAGAAAATAAAACTGCGCCTGTTGAATAGTGGTGGTGAACTGATCGCTGTGCATACGCACGGGCATCATGCCACGATTACTCATTACGACGGTGTGGAACATAATCCGGTTGCTCAGATCATGCGTGATGTGTTTGACATGGCGCCCGCGCAACGACTTGATCTGACATTGGATACCACTAATGATGGCAAGCATAGCTACGGAGAAGGCGATTGGTTGATTCATGACCACCGTGAAAAAGGCATTACGACTAATGGCATGGCAGAGGGCGGTAGTATGAGTTCCATTGTCTACAAATCCTATCTGAATGGAAGTGGTATGCCCAAAGTCAGTCACTTTGGTATTGATTTAAGAGAATATTTTACTAAAGAATATTATGAAAGAAGGTTTCCTGTATGGCAGGATCTGGATGAAGCGGGAAGTCTCGGCTCACCAGCAGGGCAATCAGGTTTTGATGCTGCGACACAGGCTTCATTGCTCAATAGCTTGTATGGATTGATTATAGGATTGTTGATCTATCTGATCATAGCTAAACGACAACAAATCAAACAATCGGCTATGGGGATTTTTTCACGCTCCAAAAGCCAAAAAGGGAGTGCCAATAATGGCTAAGGCTACAATGATTACTTTCTTGCTTGCGGGTATTTTTGCCATCAGTTCGAACGCAATGGCCCAGGAGAAAGCGAAACCAGACGAACATGATCACAGCAGCCATAGTGCCAGTCAAGCCAGTGATCCGGCAAAGGATCCTGCAGGCGATCATGTCCATGATCACAGCGATCACAGTGATCACAGTGATCATAGCGAGCATGACATGAGTCATGACCACAGTGTTGACCACAGTGAGCACAGCACCAGCACTGAATCCGCAGAACATGGCGATGGCCATCATCATCATCACATGGATCATGACCATATTATGGATCACGAAGGTACCATGATCATGGGACAGAACCTGGATAAGCTGCCTAGCAGCTGTAAAAGCATCTCGGAGGAAGTTGAAATTACCGTACGTGCCGGCAGAAAATATGCGGCGAAATTTCCCGGAACGATTTTCGCTTTTGATCAGCAACAATGGAATGTTAAGCCCTGCTCAAAAGTAACCTGGCATTTTATCAATGAAGATAATGTCCGCCATCAATTTATGATGCATGGTTTGCCAAAGTATCTGTATAAATATGGCATGTTTCACCTTGAGGTAACCGGTCCCAAGACAGTCTCCGGCACCATTATCGTGCCAGGATCCGACGACACTTTCCTGGTCCATTGCGACATTTCCCATCACATGGAAAAAGGTATGAAGGCGCAACTGGTGGTTGGAAAAGGAGCGGAAAATATACCCAGTATTCCTGGGGTAACTCCTTACAACATCAATGACACGTACGAAGCTGAAGATCTACCCAAAGTCTCGGATAAAGCGGGTCAGAATGCAGTAGTCAGACAAATAACGACGGCATTCGCCACAAATAACTCGCAAAATTATCTAATGATGTTGATTGGAGCGCTGGTCGGCTTGGTTCTCATTCCATTGATCAGGAAAATACCGTTGCGCAAAAAAAGTGACTAGGCTGCACTAGTACACGTTCGGTTTGTGTTTTTTATAACCAATCAGAAGTGTGCATTTGCGCATGCATCTGATTGGTTATTTTAATTTATCCTTCACAATTGCTTCGCTTTCAATTACACCGGTTCCGGTATAACTATTAGTGTTATTTTTTTGACCAGGGGAAACGGAACCCACCCTGATTACTTTCTGCGGAGCCATTCTTTTCTTCCGGAGGAACAATGCTTGAATTTTTTTCTTGCACATGATCAGCCAAGTTTTTCTGAGTAGTTTGGGTTTGATCAGTAGCTGCTTTCTTGCCCAGTAATTGATTCAATTGTTGGGCCAGCTGACTGGCAGCATCAATGCTGATTGCTATCCTGCAAGACATCTTAGCGTCGATGGTGCTCGGCACTTTACTACCTGACTTAATCATGTGATTCAATGCATTCATGGTTTGTGGATCAAGGAATCCAAAATCCACGATGACCACCCCTTGTCCCGCTTGTACTGACGTCAGATTTGAATAGAGTGGCTGGCCCGAATGCTCACCTTGTTGCATTGCGACTTTGACTGGTTTTGCATGTGATTGTGGAGCATCACTACCACCTGTATCGTTTTCCTGTGCCATTTTGTATCCTTCTCATTAGTAAATATCAACTTTTCTCAGTCACTGCGCTTTTCTATGCAGCAATTGGTTTAACTGTTGAGATAAGTTGCTGGCAGCTTCAACACTAATTGCCATGCGGCATGACATTCTTGCACCAATGGTGTCGGGCACTTTCTCGCCTGATCGGGCCAGTCGGCTCAGCGCGTTGATGGTTTGTGGATCGAGAAAACCAAAATCAACAATGACGACCCCTTGTCCGCTTTGCACTGATGTGAAATTTGAATAAATGGGTTGACCGGTGTGTTCGCCCTGCTGCATTCTAATATTGACCTGCGTGGCCTGATTTTCAGTGGCTCCTGCTATATTTCCTGATTGGATATTACCGCTATTATCTGTCATTAATTTCTCCAAAATATTTTGTCGTTAACATGCCTCATGATGATATGGATCATAGGCAAATAGAGCTAAAAGAGGATTCCTCGCTATCAATATATAAGATTTCTAGTGTTGTTTACAGTCATTTAGGCAAATACCTTGTATCAGTATCCATTGACAGCCCTGCTGAGTCCTGCAAGACCATCAGTAAGTCAGTAAATAGGAAAAATATTGATCAATTTTCTTACCGATATTGTAAATTTTCAACGTATGTCTGATAACGATCAAGCCTGTTTAGAGAGCGATCAAGATGTGTTTATAATGGCCTTCTTCCTAATGGTTCGGCATTTGTTTAATCCTATCTGAAGCAGGTGATCATTAGGGAAATATCATAAATCCAGTAAAACCGGGTGTTTTTTTAATGAGGTGATAGCTATTCATGCGGATCGGTATTGATTTAGGGGGTACAAAAATAGAAGGCGTGGTGCTGGATGATACCGGCTATGAGTTGTTGAGAAAGCGCGTTGATACGCAGCAGTCTGAAGGTTACCAAGCGATTTTGCACAGAACTGCTCAACTCGTCGGGTATCTTGAAGCTGAAATAGGGAGAAAATGTTCAATAGGCATCGGCACGCCGGGTGCTATTTCGGCGGTGACGGGTACGATGAAAAATTCTAATACCGTCTGTCTGAATGGGCAGCCACTGTTTGAAGATTTGCAAACATTGCTGGATCGGCCGCTGCGGATTGCGAATGACGCCAATTGTTTTACTTTAAGCGAAGCGCTGGATGGAGCGGGAAAAGGCTATGGCGTGGTGTTTGGCGTGATCATGGGTACCGGCGTGGGTGGTGGTGTCGTGTTCAAGGGGCAATTGCATTCAGGCCGTCAAAATATCGGCGGTGAATGGGGGCACAATATCTTGGAATTGGATGGGCCGGATTGTTATTGTGGTCACAAAGGCTGTGTTGAAACGCTGATTTCCGGACCTGGATTGACTGCTGATTTTCAGCGCCACGGTGGGAGCAGTACATTGGCAGCCAGCGATATCGTAGTATTGGCCGAGCAAGGCGATGTTTTGGCTGAGGCTGTCATGCAACGTTTTTTCGATCGTTTTGGCCGTGCCATGGCGATGGTGGTGAATATCCTGGATCCGGATGCGATCATTCTGGGGGGAGGA
>Ga0209582_1000730_pt1 | contig 18209 bp, 19 predicted proteins | sample KloWWTmetKNB5Kit_FD_187176 | JGI IMG/M metagenome (GOLD analysis project Ga0209582, IMG submission 187176) | Active sludge microbial communities from Klosterneuburg, Austria, studying microevolution and ecology of nitrifiers - Klosterneuburg... | ecosystem: Engineered > WWTP > Aerobic digester >...
AAAGCGGATAGGAACAAACCTGTTTATTTGGAAGCTGATCGCGCGACAGTTGAAGATGTTAAGCGAAAAGAATCAAATCGAATCAGCGTTTTTACCGGAAATGTTATCTTGACGCAAGGAACTATGCGAATCAGTGCAGATAAAGTGATTATGAAAGAAGATTTGAATGGCTTTCGATATGCCACTGCTACCGGTGATCTTGTCAGTTTCCGCCAGAAGCGCGATGGTATGGATGAGTATGTGGAAGGATGGAGTCAGCGCGTTGAGTACGATAGTAAAGTGAACAAAATTGAACTCTTTCGACAAGCGAGATTGAAACGCGGCTCGGATGAAGTGCAAGGGGACTATATTTCCTATGATATGAATAGCGAATTTTTTAAAGTGATTGGCAGTAAGGAACGTGGAATTGAAACGGGTCCTGATAAACGCGTACGCATCACTATTCAACCCAAAAACACATCTGAATAGCTGGTGGCAGTGCTTGTTTAATGATGAATATAAGACCCCGAGAATGAGTGAGCTTAAGGCCAATAATTTAAAAAAGCGCTATAAATCACGCACTGTTGTTCAGGATGTTTCATTTTCTCTTGGCAGCGGTGAGGTAGTGGGCTTACTGGGCCCCAATGGTGCAGGAAAAACCACTTGTTTCTATATGGTTGTGGGGTTAGTACCTCTGGATGGTGGCGGAATATATCTGGATGATCGTGATTTGAGTCAGCTGCCAATCCATCACCGAGCTAAGTTGGGATTAAGTTATTTGCCCCAGGAAGCATCCATTTTCCGGCGTTTAACGGTCGAAGAAAACATTCTTGCCGTATTAGAGTTGCAGAATTTGGATGATGATACAAAACAGCGGTATTTAGATGGTTTGTTACACGATTTGCATATCAGTCATTTGCGTAATAATCCTGCCATCAGCTTATCTGGCGGTGAGCGTCGGCGTGTCGAGATAGCTCGCGCACTGGCATCGCAGCCACGTTTTATCTTGTTGGATGAGCCTTTTGCCGGAGTAGATCCGATTGCTGTTGTAGATATACAGAAAGTCATATCTTTTCTTAGAGAGCGAGAAATCGGTGTGTTGATTACTGATCATAATGTTCGGGAAACATTAGGGATTTGTGATCGAGCCTATATCATCAGTGAAGGACATGTACTGGCTCAAGGAAAACCTGAAGAGATTATTGATAATGAGCAGGTTAGGGAGGTTTATTTGGGAGAACACTTCCGATTGTAACAAAATGATGAATCGAATTATTTAGCCATTATTGTTTTTTCAAGATTATGAAACCTACGCTTCAACTAAAACAATCACTGCAACTGAGGTTGACACCTCAGTTGCAACAGTCTATTCGATTGTTACAGTTATCAACGCTTGAATTAAATCAAGAAATTGAGCGTATGGTGCAGGAAAATCCACTACTGGAGCTGCGTGAAGATTGGAGTGCGCCAGAATCGGATTACTCATTTACAGGCTCAGAATCCTCTGATTTGCCGGATTTGGACAATTTGCCTGCCGAAGCAGCAGTGTCGGAAGTTAAAACAACCATTGAAGAAAGTCATGAGCATGAATTTGAATGGCCTCAGGAATATTTGTTTGCTCAGAGTGCTTATGACGATGATGAACACGAAGCGCCGCAAATTCCTGCTCGACCCATCAGCTTGCGTGAGCACTTGAATTTACAAACTTGTTTGAGTCAAGTTTCTGAACGCGAGCGATGCATTATTGGTTTATTGATTGATAGCTTGGATGATGACGGTTATCTACTTCAAGATCTGGATGAACTGGTGGAAATGCTGCCATCAGAATTAAGTATCAGTCGAGTGGATCTGCAGAGCGCGCTTGAATACTTGCAGCATCTTGATCCACCAGGTGTCGGGGCGCGTAATTTGCAAGAATGTCTGGTGCTGCAATTACAGGCATTCCCCGTCACTCTTGCCTATCGTGAGCAGGCAATCAGGGTTGTGCAGCAATATTTGAAGCTGTTGGCATCGCATGATTTTGGTCAAATTAAGAAGCTGCTGAGCTGTGATGATCAAAGTCTTCGTGGCATTCAGAAGTTGATTACTGGCTTGAATCCTAAACCAGGTGCTGAATTCACTCCTTCAAGTGAACGCTATATTGTTCCTGATGTTATTGTGACCAAAAATAATGGAGCCTGGATTGCAAATCTTAATCTGGATGCGCTGCCACGTCTCAGCATTAACCATCTCTATGCTAACATATTGAAACAAGCGAATCATAATTCTGCTCGTGAATTAACTAGTCAATTGAATGAAGCTAAGTGGTTGATTAAGAATATTCAACAGCGCTCCGGTACCATTCTAAACGTGGCTAATGCGATTGTTGCGCGTCAACAGCAATTTTTTGAGCATGGAGATATTGCGATGCGCCCAATGGTATTACGCGAGATCGCAGAAATTTTGAATTTGCATGAATCGACGGTATCGAGGGTAACTACGCAGAAATTCATGCATACTCCGCGAGGAATTTTTGAGCTTAAATATTTTTTCGGCAGTCATGTTTCTACGGATTCGGGGGGGGCTTGTTCAGCCACTGCGATTCGTGCATTGATCAAGCAACTGACTCAAGAAGAAAATCCGAGAAAACCGCTCAGTGATAATAAGATTGCACATATTCTTGAGCAGCAAGGTATTGTTGTTGCTCGTCGAACCATTGCGAAGTATCGGGAATCATTACAGATTCCTGCAGCAAGTCTTCGCAAATCATTTTAATTAGAAAAAAGGAAGGATAATGAATCTTAAACTTACCGGTAACCATGTGGAAATTACTGATGCGATGCGTGAGTATGTCATTTCAAAAATCAGTAAAATTACGCGTCATTTTGACCATGTCATTGATGTCAGCGTCATCCTATCGGTAGAGAAGCTTAAACAAAAGGCAGAAGCAAATGTTCATGTGCGTGGCAAAGACATTTTTGTTGAAACCGACAGCGAAGATATGTATGCATCAATTGATAGTCTGGTCGACAAGTTGGATCGGCAGATTCTGAAACACAAAGAGAAAAATCTTGAGCGTCGTAATCACGGCTCATTAAAAGATCAAGATTTTGAGGAATAATACATTTCTAGGTGTGTTTTTATTACCAAGCCATACGCTAGCAGCAATGACGCTGTTTGGAATGCCTGATTAATATTTGATTGAACATCTTTTTTTCATGAATTTAATTTCACAATTATTACCTCTGTCCAATGTCATTGTTGATCTGGATGTTGCCAGCAAGAAGCGTGTGTTTGAGCAGGCAGGATTGTTATTCGAAAACACGAGTCAGATCGCGCGTAGTCAAGTTTTTGATAGTTTGTTTGCGCGCGAGAAACTGGGCTCGACAGGCTTGGGGCAAGGCGTGGCTATTCCCCATGGCCGGATCAAGGGGTTGCGCGAAGCGGTTGCTGCTTTGGTTACCATGAAAGAAGCAATTCCTTTTGATGCACCCGATGGTCAACCAGTGAATATTGCTTGTATTTTATTGGTACCGGAGAAAGCCACTGACAAACACTTGCAGATTTTAAGTGAGCTGGCGCAAATGTTTAGCGATAAACAGTTTCGTGAGAGTCTCCTGCACAGTAAAGATGCTGCTGAAATCCATAAACTGATCGTTGATTGGGAACCGAATGTCACGAATTAGTATTGCTCAACTATTTGAAGATAAAAAAGAGAAACTCGAACTAACCTGGATAGCTGGCCAGGGCGGTGGTGGTATTGAGCTTAGCGATGAAGCGATTGCTCATTCCGGACAGGGTTTGATCGGTCATTTGAATTTTATTCATCCAGACTGGATTCAGGTGTTGAGTAGCGATGAGATTCATTACTTAAATAAACTGGAAGCCGCTTCGCTGGAGAAGAAAATAAATCAGCTCACACAAAGCAACCTAGCTTGTCTGATTGTGGCAGATAATGCGGAAGCGCCGGTGCCGATTTATAACATGGCTTGCAGTTCCAATATTCCTCTGCTGCGCTCACCCTATCCCAGCTTGGAAATTATATGGTTAATACGCACTTATTTGGGGAGCGTTTTGGCTCCTTCCTGTAGTTTGCATGGCGTATTGCTCGATGTGTTGGGGATGGGTGTCATGATTACAGGCGAAAGTGGCGTGGGTAAAAGTGAATTGGCCCTGGAGTTAATCAGCCGCGGTCATGGTTTGGTTGCGGATGATGTGGTGGAATTACGTCGTATTGCACCCGAAACTTTGGAAGGCAGGTGTCCGCCGATGCTTAGGGATTATCTTGAGGTTCGGGGGCTAGGTATGCTGAATATCCGGACTATTTTTGGTGAAACGGCCGTGCGCCGTCATAAAAATATGAAACTGATCGTTCACTTGCAAAATAGTGGAGGAACTGATCCCAGTTTGTTGGAGCGTTTGCCACTCAGTAATCTCAACGAGAATATTATGAATGTTGATATTCGCAAGGTGATTATTCCTGTGGCAGCCGGTCGGAATCTGGCGGTCTTGGTAGAAGCTGCCGTCCGCAATTATGTTTTGCAATTACGTGGTATAGATAGTACCAAGGATTTTATTGAGCGGCATGAACAAGCCATGGGCGATGAGTCAATCAATCAACATAATAGCTAGAGCATCAATGAGGGCTTTCTTGTATAGCTTCCTCAACGAACGGTTTCGTAATTTCACTCTGGATTAATGAAAAACCCTCAAACCATTACGTTGGCATTAACTGGTGCATCCGGGATGCCTTATGGCATCCGTTTGCTAGAAAGACTGTTGATGGAGGGTAAGCAGGTTTATCTGCTGTATTCACAAGTAGCGCAAGTTGTCGCGCAGCAAGAAATGAATCTGGCGTTGCCTTCCCGTGCCAAAGAAACTGAAGCATTCTTTAATCGTTTATATAATATTCCTGATGGGCAGTTACGCGTATTTGGCCGTGAGGAATGGTTTGCACCGGTGGCCTCGGGTTCCAATCCGGCCGATGCGATGGTGGTTTGTCCGTGCACTATGGGCACCTTGGCGGCAATTGCGGCAGGCCTGAATCAGAAACTGATAGAGCGAGCGGCTGATGTCATGTTGAAAGAAAATCGACAACTGATCCTGGTGCCACGTGAAATGCCTTTCTCAGCGATACATCTGGAGAATATGCTTAAGCTGGTGCGGAGCGGGGCTGTGATTTTGCCGGCTAATCCAGGGTTTTATCATCACCCGCAGACGGTTCAGGACATGATCGATTTCGTGGTTGCACGTATTCTCGACCACTTGGGTATTTCACATACTCTGATTGCTCGTTGGGGATCAGAAAATTAACATCAATGTTGGTGTTTATCTATCAGTACATTGAAATGAGTGAACAAAACTGAGTTCATTGTTTATCGTTTGAAAAATACCTGTCTCTGTTACGACGTAATGCATCGCAATATCATGCGATTGCGGATAAATATCGTCTAATCGCTGCATCTCAAAAGCGATTCCGATGGTTAGCGGTCGTGTCTCATAAGTGGCCAGAGTGCGATCAAAATAGCCACTGCCATAGCCCAAGCGGTAGCCATGTTGATCGAAGCCCACCATGGGAATGATCACTGCATCTATCCGGACAGTGTTTGTTTCAATGGGAACAGGAATGCCGTACGCGCCATTTCTCATGGGCATATCCGGAGTCCATAAACGAAAACAAAGTGGCTCATCTTTGCCGATGACTTCCGGTAACGCCAGTGTTGCTCCTAGGTGCATAAAGTGTTGCGCAATGGATCGCGGATCATATTCGCCGCGGAATGGCCAATAAATACCGATAGTCATTTTTTGAAGCTGAGTAAAACCTTGCATGAGCGAATCAGAGATTGCGCGGCTCCATTGCTGATGAACGGCATCAGGTATAGCCTCCCTAGATGTAATTAATTGTTTCCGTTTGTTTTTACGCCATTCCAATAAATTATCCATGGTTAAGTGTGAATTCAGATAGTGAGAGTGTGGTGATTGGAAAGAAAGTTCTGTTTTAGCAGTTTTCTGACAGGTGTTGGAATAGCCCGTTCTAGCGCATCACAGGGTTTGATCCAAATGAATTCATTTTTTTCTATGAAGGAACCGGATGTTACGGATAGCAGTTGCGGATGAATGCGTAATTTATAATGGGTGAATTGATGATCCAGAGCGGGTAGTTGAATAGCAGACTGGATTTGTATGCCTAGATGATCGTGGCAATAACTGGCAATATCGACTCCCGTTTCGGTTTCCGGTGGACACCAGAGTTCTCCCCAGATACCTGAGGAAGGCCTTTTTTCCAGCAGTAACTTTTGCTGATGCATGAGTAGCAAGAATACGGTTTCTTTTTGCGGCAGAGGCTTGCGCTGTTTGGCAGTTGGTAATTGATTCACGCGGTTTTCTTGAAAAGCAACGCAGTGTTGTTGTAGCGGACAGATTTCACACAAAGGCGTGTGACGTTTACAAACAGTGGCGCCTAAATCCATCAAGGCTTGTGTGTAGGTTTCAATCCGGCCAGCGCCATAATCGACAGGTAGTAATTCTTCCGCTTTTTCCCACAGCAAATTTTGTATTTTGCTTTCTCCCGGATATCCTTCAATTCCAAAATAGCGTGTAAAGATTCTCTTTACATTACCATCCAGAATGGCTTCGCGCTTGCTGTAAGCAAAAACTGCGATGGCGGCTGCGGTGGAGCGACCAATTCCGGGTAGCTGTTCGATGAGTATCCGGTTGCGCGGGAACTGACCTTGATGATTCTGCATGATCAAGCGAGCTGCTTGGTGTAAGTTGCGAGCGCGAGAATAATAGCCAAGGCCGCTCCAAAGTGTCAGTACGGCATCAAGTGGAGCTTGTGCCAGGCTATTGACGGTGGGAAATGTTTGCATGAATCGCACATAATAGGGAATGACCGTATTCACCTGAGTCTGTTGTAACATAATTTCAGATAACCAAATGGCATAGGGATCCCGATTGCCTTGCCACGGAAGATGATGGCGGCCATAAACCCGATGCCAATGAATTAACTGGGTTGCGATGAAAGACATGTTGCTAGCGAATGACGTGTCGATAGTGTGAATCTGGGTCAGCGAAGGTGAAATATGCGTTTAAGCTACAGTGGTTGTTCATAGGCTTCTACTGGAAATCAACTTCACTAAATTTAGCATTGGGTGTTAGAACCTGCATTCTGATTAATTGGGTTAGTTCAATATGCTGCATCGAGTCTCCTTCAATCACCAGGCATTCGCGTTTTTCAGGAGAATTAACAATATCTATCGCTTTGCCTTCAATAACTTGATCATTCTTCAAAATGAGCCTGAGCCGATAGCCATACATACAGGCAACCTCGACAAAATCATGGAGTTCACACGAAATAGCATCTTGAGTCATGGTGAGTGGTTCCTTTCAGTGGTGTTAGATAAACATGCCATATACGATACCAGAAGCAAGATAACAAGACAGTACTAAACGGCTGAATTGCTCCGTTTTGTTGATTCGCAGTCCGGTTCGTTTGTTTATGTGTGGTTAACTTTTTTTCAATCTCAATTTGGAACTAAACAATGGAAATTGCAAAAACCTTGAGCTTGTTCGTAGTGACAGCACTTGCTGAGATAATAGGATGTTATTTACCTTATCTATGGCTGAGAGAGGGGAAATCTTTTTGGTTGCTCTTGCCGGCGGCAATTAGTTTGGTAGTGTTTGTCTGGTTGTTGACGCTCCATCCTCAAGCGGCAGGTCGTGTTTATGCTGCTTATGGGGGAGTTTATATCAGCGTTGCTTTAATGTGGTTATGGGGAGTCGAAGCCATTCGACCAACGGCTACCGATTGGATTGGAATTGTGATCTGCTTAATCGGTGTAGTTGTTATTATGTACGGAAGGCAATTTGTCCGATGAGTGTGAAAGGCACTCGATCAGATAATTGAACGGTGCCAATACCTATAGAATGTATGATCATTGATCGAATATTGATCTGTGAAGCATTAAGAAGGTTGTTGCGGAACTTTTATCCATTCTCCTGAGCATTCTTTAACATAGGGATAATATCCTTCTGGATTTCGACAATAATACCAGTAATTATTTTTTTGTATCGGTGCCGCCGCTGGTCGTGAAGAATTACTTTGCTGCACATAAGTTGGCCTACTGACAGGAGCCACAACCAATGGCGATGCCAGCACTGGGGCAGTAATCGCTGTGGAAAAGCCACCTAGCGGGTAGTAACCGCCAAAACGGCGATAGGGACCAAAGGCCGTGTAGCTGTTATAGAAGCCGATACCACTATAGCTCGTGAAGGGAACGCCAAAGCCGTAATAGCCAAAACCTCCGAAGGGAGCAAAAGGACTAAAAGGACCCCATGGTCCAAATCCTAATCCCATTCCTAGGCCAAGCCCAAATCCTAAACCAAACCCATCGTGATGGTGATGCCCGTGATGGTGATCCCAGTTATGGTGGCCATGATCGGGATTCTGAGGATTGGTAATATTTTGATCTATCTGAACATTGTTTTGGTTGTTAACATTCTGAATGGAAGAGCCGTTTTGAGTCGTTGCATTTTCTTGAGTAGAGGGAGTTGTTCCAGTAGATTCACTTTTCTCATTTGCTAAATTATCCTGTGTATTTTGCTCGGATTCAGTGTTGGTATTCTCTTCGGTATTTGGACCGGAATCGATGTTGTCCTTACTGTTGGCATTTTGAGTGGAAGGTTCATCTGATACGAGTTCTTTCTTTTGTGCTGCTTCAGGCATTTGATCAGAATCATTGTTGATAGCGGAATCGCTCTGTTGATCAAACTCATCGGTTTGATTTAATTCGCTTGACTGATCAGGCTGATCAAACGAATCAAAGTTTTCTTGTTGACTAAAATCATCGTTTTGTTCGATATCAACCTGATTAAAATCATTCTCAAAACTGCCACTTTGATCATCATAATTGCCTGAGTCAAAGGCATCTTCGAAGCCATTGCTTCCATCGAACTCGCCTCCATCAAAACCACCTCCCTCGAACCCACCTCCCTCGAACCCACCCCCATCAAACCCACCCCCATCAAACCCTCCTCCATCCCCATCTCCTTCAGCTCCAGCTGGGTTTGTAGAGAACAATCCACATAGGAGGATAGCCACGCAAGTTAATTTGAAATTTTTCATATAATCCTCTACTAATATCGAATGTGGCGTCGCAACATAATTGTGCTTTATCTGATGATCATATCAATCATCCATTGCTGCAATAATCAATGAAAGCCGCTAGCAATATTTTTATATGTAAACATTATATGGAATGGAATCTGAATAGATGCTGAATAGCATGTGAAATTCTTTATCAGTGAATATGAGTTTTTCTGGCGATAGCGTTTTATTGCGACATGCAGAACCGTTGCCGGTGAAATATGCGATGAGGTTTTTTATACCGATGGATGCGAGAGTTTTTTGGATCCGCGCTAAGCACATTTAAGGATTAAAAATTGTCGCGACAGCACAGATCTCAGTTATAGCTCATGCAGATGAATAAACAATTTTCGGAAATGCGCATCCAAATAGTTTGAAGTTGGTTTAGCAATGGTTATCGTGCTGTTTGTTAGCGCCAACTATAATCATGATTTCAGATGCCTGCATGTGCAGGAGTCTAGCGATATCTTCATAATCATCCGGTAAAGCTGCATCGTCCCAGCCATTTGCAGAGTGTCTGGCCAGATTCACAGCCAGAGTGACATTGCGCACACGTTGCAAGCTTGAGCAGCTATCATCCATCAGCGTGATGAGTAATTTGGGTAATTTCCATTTGATAGCCAACTCTAATTGTAATTGATTCAATGAGAAACCGAAAACTCGCTCTTGTGCTGCGGCGCTACGCATGGCTTTATTCTGTTTCTTAAGGTTGTTGACTTGCAGCATTTCATTAGGTGCAAAACACCACATTAGCATTTCGGAAATATCGTGCAGTAATGTGGCGATACGTATTTCTTCATAATGTAAATCATGTAAACGAACTGCCCAGTCAAAAGCATATGCAGCAGCGATATTCGCGCGGTGAGCTGCTTTTAATAGACATACAAGTGCGTTCATGTCATCGTGTAAAATATCTTCAGCAAGCGGTTTGGAAGGCACTTTATTCAAAGTGGTTTCAAGTCCAATCATCAGGATGATTTGTTCCACTTCTACGACATCATGTTCTTGGCAGCGATGTTTATGTTCTAGCAGATAGCGTAATAACTTTACCGTCATCAAAGGATCATATTTCACTACATGAGCAACGCTACGCGCACTCAAGTGCTGATCATCCTGTTTCAGGATTTCAAGATTTCGGTCGGTTTGCTTTAGAACAGGAATTTCTGATCTGGTAAGAAAATTTACCCATTCAGATAGTTTCTTTGGTTGTTGCGATAGCATATTGAACCCCCGATCTAAAATATCGTATGTAAATTTTCTACGACATTTCTAGATAGATATTTAGAAAACAATAAACTGTCTATACTTAACTATTTTGTAATAGTTATTTAACCTGAAAGAATTATTTATCAGCAATGTATCAAGCAGCAGGTTGAAAGAAGAGTCGTTCTAGTTCAATGCCAGGATCTTCAGCCCGCATAAAAGCTTCTCCCACAAGAAATGCATTTACCTGATGATCACGCATCAACGCAACATCTGTGGGGTGATGGATGCCACTTTCCGTAACTACAATTCTTTGCGATGGGATTCGATTCAGAAGCTCCAAAGTTGTATTTAAAGAGGTTTCAAACGTCCGTAAATTACGATTATTGATGCCGATCAATGGTGTAGTTAGTTGCAGTGCCATTTCCAGTTCAGCGGCATCATGTACTTCAACTAGAACCGACATTCCCAGTGAATGGGCAAGCTCTTCAAGCTTTAGCATGCGCATCAGAGGTCCGCTATCAGGCTTTGCAGAATGTGTTTCATTTTCTAGTAAGAAAGCGCTCACGATCAATAAAATGCAATCAGCCTGCATGACGCGTGCTTCTGCAATTTGGTAGTCTTCCAGAATAAAATCTTTTCGCAATACAGGCAGTGAGCATGCAGTACGTGCTGCCTGTAAATATTCAGGGCTACCCAAAAAAAACTGTTTATCAGTCAATACCGATAGACAAGCTGCGCCATGCAATGCATAAGTTTTAGCGATCTCAGCAGGCAAAAATTCGAATGATGGTGTTTCTGGATCGGATGATTTTCCGCGTAATATCCCTTTACTAGGGCTCGCCTGTTTGATTTCTGCAATCACTGCAGATTGTCCTGCATTTATTTTATTATGGATAGCTGCAACAAAATCTCGTGAGGGAGGAGTTGATTTTGCTTCTTGCAGTAATGAGGAATAAGGCTTTGTCGCTTTGGCCGCATTGATTTCTTGTTTTTTAACGGCAAGAATTTTTTTTAGTATATCGGACATTGTTTTTTTTAATTGGAATTTCTGTGAGTGAAAGCTACTAACTCATGGAGTTTCTTAAGTGCAGCACCACTTTCTATCGCTTGGCGTGCGGTTTTTATACCATGTTCGAGAGAATCAGCGATACCTGACACATAAATGGCGGCTCCTGCATTGAGCAATACAATATCGCGTGCTGGTCCGGCTGCATTTTCCAGGACTGACAGCAGCATGGATTTTGCATGCTCTTTATCGTTGACTTGAATAGCCTCGATTGGAGATGTTTTGAGATTAAAATCTTCCGGCCTGATGGTATAAGTTTCCACCCGGCCATTCTTTAGTTCGCCCACATTGGTGTCGCCAGTGATCGTAATTTCATCTAACCCATCTTTACCATTGACAATTAAAACATGCCGACTGCCTAAACGTTGTAAAACAAGTGCCAGAGTTTCAACCAGATCATTATTGAATACGCCCAAAACTTGTTGCTTGGCATTTGCTGGATTAGTGAGCGGTCCCAGGATGTTAAATAAGGTTTTGACGCCCAGTTCGCGTCGAACTGGGGCCGCATGCTTCATGGCTGCGTGGTAGTTCGGGGCAAACATAAAACCCACGCCAATTTCGCTAATGCTTTGCGCAACTTGCTGAGGTGTTTGATTTAAGTTAACACCGAATGCCTCTAGTACATCAGCGCTTCCCGATTTGCTTGAGACGGATCTCCCGCCATGTTTGGCGACGCGCGAACCAGCTGCGGCGGCAACAAATGCGGATGCAGTAGAAATATTAAAAGTATGTGCAGAATCGCCTCCTGTACCGCAGGTATCTACCAAATGAGTACTATCGGGAACATCAACCTTGGTTGCGAATTCGCGCATGACTTGTGCCGCTGCAGCTATTTCTCCAATAGTCTCTTTTTTTACTCGAAGGCCGGTAATAATCGCAGCGATTAGAACAGGTGAAACTTCTCCTTGCATTATTTGCCGCATCAAAGAAACCATGTCATCGTGCAGTATCTCTTGATGGGTAATAATGCGATGGAGAGCTTCTGGTGGAGTCATCAAATTATCTTTGTTCATTCCAGTCGCTTATTTTTGGCATTTAGAAAGTTTTCGAGCATTTGGTGTCCATGCTCGCTTAAGATAGACTCAGGATGGAACTGAATACCTTCGATGGCAAGTGTTTTATGACGCAATCCCATAATCTCATCATCTTCAGTCCATGCGGTAACTTCAAGGCAGTCTGGTAAAGTTGAACGTTCGACTACTAGTGAATGATAGCGAGTGGCAATAAATGGATTGGGTAAGTTGCGAAAAACACCTTCGTTACGATGGAAGATAGGAGATGTTTTGCCGTGCATCAGTTGTTTTGCATGCACAATTCGACCTCCGAATGCTTGGCCTATGCTCTGATGACCCAAACATACACCCAGAACTGGAATATTTTGACTGAATTGACTAATCACTGAGAGAGATACACCGGCTTCATTGGGTGTGCATGGCCCTGGAGAAATCACTATTCGTTGAGGATTGAGCTGCGAAATCTTTTCCAGAGATATTTCATCATTTCGGAATACGACGACTTTTTCACCTAACTCGGAAAAATATTGTACTAAGTTATATGTAAAAGAGTCGTAGTTATCAATCATTAGCAACATTTTTGTTAGCTCTTGGTTTGTTAATTTTTATTATTACCCATTACAATATTTTGATGAAGAAAATTATATTAGATGATGAGTATTTGAATGAGATATGCAAATTTTACCAGTTCGATAGACAGGAGTGTTGCCTCAATCGCTATTGCTGTTATTTGAACATTATTTGATATTGCATCATTAATTCAGTAAAATAGAGAGTTCTAAAAACCTTGTCTCACCTGTTAAAGGGAGATTTTATCCATAAGGAATATATGCGACATTACGAAATAGTATTCATTGTTCATCCTGATCAGAGTGAACAAGTGCCTGCGATGATCGAGCGTTATCGTGGTATTGTAACTGCAAAGAATGGCAAAATTCATCGAGTTGAAGATTGGGGCCGCCGCCAGCTTGCTTATCTAATCCAGAAAGTTCATAAAGCTCATTATGTGTTAATGAATATTGAATGTGATCAAGAAACCTTAGATGACCTGGATCATGCTTTCAAATTTAGCGATGCGATCCTTCGACATTTGACTATTAGAACTGATGGCCCTGTAGTAGAACCATCTCCGATGATGCGCCAAGATGATAGATCCAGTTCTGCAACCGTAAATTCTCCGGATATCGCTGCTGATGAACCTGATGACGTATCAGAAGAATCAACCGCCTCTGTCTAGAATCTATAATAATTGGATTGTAACCAAACAATTGTTTGTGGAAAAATCATTAAACTAGGTGTTTTGCGTTACACGCCTGCTGGCGTTGCCATTATTGAATTTACAATTCATCATGTGTCTAGACAAATGGAAGCGGGTGTTGCTCGGCAAATAATATGTGAGGTTCTTGCAGTAGCAATGGGAAAACTGGCGCTTACTATCGCTGAATTTCAGATCAATAGTGCGGTTAAGCTAACAGGATTTATCAATAGAAAAAGTCGTATGAGTTCGCAGTTAGTACTGCACGCAAGTCATATCGTACTAATTTAATCAGTAAATAGGAAATATCATGGCACGTTTTACAAGACGTAAAGATAGTAAAGATAAAGAAAGAGAAAAAAAAGCGAACCGTCCATTATTTAAGCGCAAAAAGTTTTGTCGCTTTACTGCGGAAGGTATAAAGCATGTTGACTATAAAGACATCGAAATCTTGAAAGACTTTATTAGTGAAAATGGAAAAATAATTCCGGCGCGTATTACTGGCACAACAGCTTTTTATCAGCGCCAACTTGGTACCGCTATAGAACATGCACGTTTTCTAGCATTGTTACCTTATACTGATCAGCACTGAGGAGTAATGATATGCAAATCATATTGATGGAAAAAATTACTAACTTGGGTCAATTGGGTGACATCGTTAATGTTAAAAGTGGCTTTGCAAGAAATTATCTAATCCCGCAAGGAAAAGCAAAGCGAGCAACCGAGCAATCCATCGCAGAATTTAAATCTAAGCGAGCCGAACTTGAAAAAATGCAAGCTGCATCACTGGTTTCTGCTCAAGCGATTGCTGATAAATTAGATGGTTTATTGGTACAGATTACACAGAAAACTGGGAATGATGGCAAGCTGTTTGGATCGGTAACCAATGCAAATATAGCCGAAGCACTTGTTGCTCAAGGTTTTGCGGTCGAAAGATCGATGATTCGCATGCCTAATGGTCAGTTGAAACAAGTTGGTGATTACCCACTGACCATTGCGCTCCATAGCGATGTTTCAGCGCATATCACTGTGTCTGTATTGGGTGAAGCTATGATCTAATCAAGTATTATCAAGCGGTGATATTTTTAAAAAGGGCTATATCAATAGTCCTTTTTTGTTTGAAATTCAGCAAGTGATAGAATCGACATTAATGACACGTTTTTCTCAATAGGTATCCATGGCACAATCACCTATTAGCATCAATCAAGATCAACTGATAGATTCTTATAAAACTCCTCCCCATTCCATTGAAAGCGAGCAATCGGTCTTAGGTGGATTGATGCTGGATAATCATGCTTGGGAGAAAGTGGCTGATATCGTCACGGATAGTGACTTTTATCGGCATGATCACCGCTTGATTTATCATCATATCTGTAAACTGATAGAACACAACAAACCCGCAGATGTCGTTACGGTGGCAGAGTCACTGGAAATTTCAGCAGAACTGCAAAGCGTTGGCGGACTCGCTTATATTGGCACAATTGTTCAAAATACCCCATCAGCAGCTAACATAAAACGCTATGCAGAAATTGTTCGAGAACGTTCAATTATGCGTAATCTGGCGCAAATTGGCGTGCAGATAACGGATTCTGCCTATAACCCTGCAGGGCGGTCTGCAGCCAATTTGCTGGATGAAGCTGAGGCAAAAGTTTTTGAAATTGCCGAAGATGGCGCACGAGGCAAAGAAGGATTCATGGATATCCAGCCACTTTTAAAGCAAGTAGTGGAAAGAATTGAATTACTGTATAGCCAAGATAATCCAAGTAACGTAACCGGTATCGCTTCGGGTTTTCACGATCTCGATCAAAAAACATCCGGATTCCAACCTGGCGATTTAATCATAGTGGCAGGACGACCATCCATGGGTAAAACTGCTTTCTCACTCAATATTGCGGAGCATGTTGCCCTGGAATTGAATAAGCCGGTTGCGGTATTCAGTATGGAGATGGGCGGCGCGCAACTGGCAATGCGGATGTTAGGCTCCGTAGGGAAATTAGATCAGCATAAAGTGCGCACCGGACGTTTGGACGATGAGGACTGGCCAAAATTGACTCATGCGTTAGGTAAACTCAATGAAGCGCCGATTTTTATTGATGAGAGTGCAGCGCTGAATGCTTTGGAAGTCAGAGCGCGTGCTAGACGGTTATATCGTCAGCATGGTGAGTTAGGTTTGATTGTTGTGGATTATTTGCAATTAATGTCTTCCAGTAGCCAGGGTGAAAATCGCGCTACTGAGATATCAGAAATATCCCGTGCATTAAAAGGGCTGGCAAAGGAACTTAAAGTGCCACTGATCGCACTCTCTCAGCTGAACCGTAGTCTTGAACAACGTCCCAATAAGCGCCCGGTGATGTCAGATTTGCGAGAATCGGGTGCCATTGAGCAGGATGCGGATGTGATTTTGTTTATCTACAGGGACGAAGTGTATAACCCAGATTCTCAGGATAAGGGAGTTGCAGAAATTATCATTGGTAAACAGAGGAATGGACCCATCGGTAAAGTTGATTTGGCTTTCCTGGGTGAATATACACGCTTTGAAAACTATGCCAGATCTGAATATTATTAGCCGGATGATGCTTTTATTCTAACGAACTGACATATCTTTGTTCTGCTGGCTTCACTCATCATTCCTTATTGCATGTTCACTTTGGTAAGCTTATTGCCGAAGCAATTGTTGTCATGGTCGCAGGTATTTGTGTCGGGATTCTTCAGTTTAAAGAGCCGGAACATTTGGTTGGGCGTGATTATTCATTGTAGTATCGAACTCACACTGGATTTTTGTGCGATATATAGCAAACAAGTGTTCGAGGACAGAGAGATTCTGGGATGAGCTTCTTCCCAACAAGTTTATGGTGGAGATATAAAAGAAGCCAAATGGATTTCAATACCCATTTGGCCGAAAAATCCTTCTGGTTCATCAGCAAAAATTGAGAAAGTCAGAAGGAGAGGAGTCCGTATATTTCAATAAGACCATTGCAGTATCGTATAGTTGCTTTATCGCGTATGTGATATTTTTCACATAGAGGCAAATTCTAATTTTCCTGAATAACTACAAGTAATTGTCCGGCCGAAATCGATTCGTTTTTCTGGCACAGGATGCTATGGACGGGTCCGCTGGCGGTAGCATCCACAGCAATTTCCATTTTCATGGACTCGACGATGATGATAGGGTCTCCAAGCTTTACGGATTGCCCTACCTCAACCAATATCTTCCACACAGTGCCCGTTACCGGTGAAGCAATGGCATAGCTGCCTTCGGGTAAATCCAGCTCACTTTGTGCATCGGCTTCATCCAGATTGGATTCATTGACAAAAATGGCCTGATTGCTCACTCTCCAATGTTCGCGTTCAGCTTCAAAAGCTGCTTGTTGCCTGGTTTTGAAGTCATTTATGGATGATCTGTTTTGCTGCAGGAATTGATGGTATTGTTTCAAACTGAAAGTAGTCTCTTCCACGCGCAACTTAAATTGCCCACTGATGAAATCCTTGCGCAGTGTTAGTAATTCGCTTTCGCTAACCGGATAAAAACGGATTTGATCAAAGAATCGCAACAACCAGGGTTTTCCTTCCTTGAAGTCAGTCGTTTGGCGATAACGATTCCACATTGGTATGGTACGACCGACAAACTGATAACCCCCGGGGCCTTCCATGCCATACACGCACAAATAAGCGCCTCCAATACCGACGGCATTCTCAGGCGTCCAGGTGCGTGCTGGATTGTATTTGGTGGTAACGAGTCGATGGCGGGGGTCGAGAGGGGTGGCTACAGGGGCGCCCAAATACACATCCCCCAATCCCATGACCAAGTAGCTAGCTGAAAAGAGGATATGTTGAACTTCCTCAATACTGTCCAACCCATTAATGCGGCGAATAAATTCAATATTGCTTGGGCACCAGGGAGCATCGCTGCGCACTGATTGCATGTATTTTTCAATGGCCAGCCGCGTGGCGACATCATCCCAGGATAACGGCAGATGAATAATGCGCGTGGGTACTTCCATGTCATCAATGGCGGGCAGCAGGCTTTCACCTGCCATCAATAAAGCCAACAAAGTATCGCGTGTCAGTTGGTTGGAATCGAAATGGATTTGAAGCGAGCGAATACCTGGTGTCAGATCCACAATGCCAACTAACTCGCCGGCTTCGATGCGCTGCTGCAACCAAGTCATCAAGGCATGTGCGCGGAAGCGCAAATTCAGATCGAGTACAGGGGGGCCATACTCAACCAAAAGATATTTATCCCCGGATTGGCGGTAAGTGACCCGCACCTGTTGCGCATGTTCTGGAATGCAATGCAGAACTGGATTTCCGGGTTGCTGGTGATGGTAACCGGGTGGATTCTCACTGATATCAAGCTGCCGGATCAATAAATTCTGGTATTTTTCCAGCTTGCTAGCGTGCTCAATCGATATCGGATAAAAGCGGATGCTGTCGCCTGGCCTGAGCTGTCCGATTTTCCATAGCTCAGCATGGGCGATGGTGACCGGACACACGAAGCCGCCCAGACTGGGGCCATCAGGACCCAGGATGATCGGCATATCCCCGGTAAAATCGACCGCGCCAATC